>OBIC01000511.1_pt1 | contig 9954 bp, 9 predicted proteins | sample 1519831 | NCBI WGS metagenome assembly OBIC01 (sample SAMN03019805, study PRJEB22545) | beach sand metagenome | biome: beach; feature: sea beach; material: beach sand | place: USA: Municipal Pensacola Beach, FL | collected 2010-10-20 | depth 40-45 cm m | reverse complement strand
GGCTCGATGCACCCGAACCCATGTACCGCATCGGCGATCACGCTGTGCCCGGTCTGAAGGGCTGTGCGCGCGCGCTGCCGCAACGCGTCATAGACAGTATCGCTTGCTGCTTTCGTATAAGCCTCGGGCGGCAGTTTATCGGTCAGCGCGCGGCCCCAAAGCTGCTTGCGGATCTCGTCGCTGCGTAACAGCACCGCCCCGGGCGCTGCGCCGATTGCGGGGGCGAGCGCACGTGCCAGCACCGATTTCCCCGACCCCGATAATCCCCCGACCGCGACAAGCCGTGGCGGTGCGGGCGCCAGAAACTCTTCGGCAAGGGAGAAATAGGCACGCGCGGTGTCGGGCAGGGCCGGGTCGTCGGGGTGCGAGCGGCAGGTGCGCGCCGTTACAAAGGCACGCACCCCCGCACGGCAGGACAGAAACAGCGGCAACAGCCCGAGCCCCGCAAGCGCCGCATCGCAGGCGGCCGGCGTCAGGCTGACAAGATAACGGTTGAGGCAGGCATTGGCGTGCCGCCCAAGTCCGCGATGCCAAAGGTCCATCAGCAGGAAGGCAAGATCGTAAAGCAGGTCGATCCGCGCGATCGCGTCGCTGAACTCGATGCAGTCGAACGGTGTCGCCACCCCGTCCAGACAGCAGATATTGCCAAGATGCAGATCCCCGTGACAATGCCGGACCCAGCCCGCCTGCCGCCGCGCATCCAGCGTTCCGGCAACCCGGTCGAGCGCTGCCTTGCTTGCCCCGCTCAGCCTGTCGATGGCCGCGCTTGCGAAGATGTCGTCTGCGAAGTCGCGATATTGTTCGTCATTGAGCAAGAGGGTGCGGTTGAAATTTTCCGCACCGCCCCAATCGGGTTCGGGCGGCAGCGTTTCATGGAAGCGGGCGATATCTGCTGCAAGCTGCTCGATCGTGGCGATTGTCAGCACCCCGCGTTCGGCTTGCGCGTCAAGCATCTGCGCGCGGTCAAAGCGGTGCATTCTGACCACCCATTCCACCGCATGGCCCGCACCGTCAAGCGCGAGCGTGCCATCCTCAGCGCGGGTTATCGGCACAACGCCCAGATACAGCGCGGGCGCAGTGCGCCGGTTCAGCGCAACCTCCCGCTCACAATCGCGGCGGCGCAATTGGGTGGTGCTGAAATCGAGGAAGTTCAGCTTTATCGGTTTACGCAGCTTGTAGGCATAGGCCCCGGCCAGGAAGATGACGGAAATCGAGGTATCGATCCGTTCGACCCCGTCGTCAGACAGCCCGTAAGTCGCCGGGTCGGCAAGCAGATCGAAGCTTGCCTGCCAATCCTTGTTCTGCGGTATAGCCGGCGACATGCTTGGGAAAGTCAGTCTTGTTAACGTCAGTCGGGGAATGCCGGGTCTTTTTCAAACCCGACCGGATCCTGATGAATGATCACTTCCGCGCCGGGAAATGCGGCCTTGACTTCTTCCTCGACCTCATCGGCGATTTCATGGGCGCGGTGCAGCGGCAGATTGGGGTCCATCTCCACATGCAGCTGGATGAAGGGGGTAATCCCCGACAGGCGCGAGCGGACATCGTGAATGGCGTGGACTTCCGAATGCGACAGCGCGATATCGCGCAGTGTTTCGCGGTCTTCCTCGGGCAGTTCGCGATCCATGATCTGGTCGAGCGCATGCCGGAAGATACGGATCGCGCTCCATCCGATCCAGCCCGCAATCAACAGCGCGATCAGCGGATCGGCAATCGCGATGCCGTAATAACCGCTCAGGACAAGGCCGATAATCACCCCGATATTGAGCAGCAGATCGCTGCCGTAATGCATGGAATCGGCACTGATGGCGAGTGAACCGGTTCGCCGCGCCACATAGCGTTGCAGCCCGACAAGCCCAATCGTCAGCACGATCGCAAAAACGGTGACTGCAATCCCGGTTTGGCTCTGCGTGACCGGTTCGGGGTCGATCATACGTCGCGCCGATTCGAATGTCAGGAACGCGGCCGAACCGCCGATAAAGGCCGCCTGGCCAAGTGCTGCCACCGCTTCGGCTTTACCATGGCCGAATCTGTGCTCGTCATCGGCTGGTTGCAGCGAATGCCGCACGGCAATGAAATTCAGGATCGATGCGCCCCCGTCCAGGATCGAATCGATCAGGGTGGCAAGGATCACCGCCGATCCTGTGGCAAGCAGCGCGCCCGCCTTGGTGAAGACCAGTATGGCCGCGACCAGGATTGATGCAATCGCGGCAATGCGCATCCATTTTGCGGCGGCCGCGCCATGCAGGCGCGATAGTTCGTGGATTGTCTCGGTGTCCGATAAGGGCATGAATTACTCGGTTGGTATAGCGAGGCTAACTCTACTTAATCCCCCAGTCTGGCGCCAGCCTGTGTCGGTCCAGATCGGTTCGGGGGTGATATTGAAGGGGCGCGGTCTAAGGGTAAAGCCGGTTTGTTTCCCATTGCAGGTCCGGGGTGGCGCGGGTAAAAACCTGCCGATCATGCAGCCGGAAGGGGCGATTTTCCCAAAATTCGATGCGCAATGGGATGAGCCGAAAGCCGGACCAGAATTCAGGTCGCGGTGTTTCGCCAATCGCAAAGCGTGCGGCGAATTTTGCGACCCGGCGTTCAAGTTCGAACCGGCTTTGCAGCGGTTGCGACTGATGCGAGGCCCAGGCGCCGATCTGGCTTTGCTTCGGGCGGCTGGCGAAATAGGCGTCGGCTTCAGCGGTGCGGACCGGCTGCGTCATGCCTGAGATGCGCACCTGCCGTTTCAGGCTTTTCCAGTGAAAACACAGCGCCGCGCGCGGGTTTTCCGACAGTTCATGCGCCTTGACGCTATCCAGATTGGTATAGAACAGGAAGCCGCGCTCGGGCGCCGGCTTTTCGGGGCCGTCAACGCCTTTCAGCAAGACCATCCGCACATTCGGCCAGCCATCGGCAGAACTTGTGGCGAGCGCTGCGGCATCGGGCACGTCGGGCTCATTTGCTTTCGCGGCGCTGTACCAGTCTTCAAAGCCTGACAGCGGGTCCTGTATCGTTTTTTCGTTCAATGCAGATCTCTAATTTTCACGTTGGCGCCTGCCAGCTAAGGCTGCACGATGTCACTTGCCTTAATTTCGCCGATTTGTCGCACAAGCCTGCGACGGAATAAAAGTGGTTAAAACGTATCAATTGCTACGGTTTCGGGCTTCCAGCTTGTTATATGTTGGTAATGACCGGGTTACAGCACATATAGGGCTTTAATTATAGAGCGATAGATAGGATCAGCCTGTAAATGCGTCAGATCCGATCGGGCGTTCGGCAAACTGTGAGAGAATTTGAATTGAGGTGGAATATGAAAAAGCTAATGGCGTTGGCGACCGCGGGGCTGATGAGCCTTTCGGTTGCAGCCTGTTCGTCGGATGCGGGCCAGAAGGAACAGGTCGGCACATTACTGGGCGCGGGCGTTGGCGCGCTGGCCGGTTCCAAGATCGGCGGCGGCGGCGGGCGCGATATCGCGATTGCCGCAGGTGCGCTGCTTGGCGCGGGGCTCGGTAATCAGATCGGCAAGTCGCTTGACCGTGCGGACAGGCTGGCAATCCAGCAAACAACCCAGCGCAGTCTGGAAAGCGCACCCTCAGGGCAGACCACAAGCTGGACCAATCCGGACTCGGGCAATTCGGGTACTGTCACGCCGCAACCGGCCTATACGAATGCCAGCGGTCAATATTGCCGCGAATTCCAGCAAACAATTACCGTCGGTGGCGAACAGCAAAGCGGATATGGCACGGCCTGCCGCCAGCCCGACGGCAGCTGGGAGATCAAGAGTTGATCGTCTCAACCTGAAGAGCATGGTATGAAAAGGGGAATCTGGTTAGCGTCAGGTTCCCCTGTTTTTTTGGGAAGTGTCGCGGGTCCGCACGATTGCCCTGCATTGTTAGTACTCTGCAATGCAGGTTGGATATTGTGGCGGCGGGCTGTCTTATGTGATCTGTTTTGCTGAAGACGTGATTTATTCTTGAGGGGGAGGCGGTGGTCAGCCGTTGAAATTTGTGCGGACCTTTATTTGTTTATTTATTGCCTGTTTCCTGCCGTTCGCCAGCCCTGCGCGGGCCGGGTTTGCGGAAGCGCTTTCTGCTTTTGATGCCGGGGATTATCAGACGGCCTATGACGAATGGTTGCCGCTTGCCAATAATGGTGACAGCGCGGCGCAGCGCAATATTGGTCATCTGTTACGGCGCGGGCTTGGAATTCCGCAGGATTTGCAGAATGCGGCTTTATGGTATGAGCGCGCGGCGCAGGCGGGGCAAATCGGGGCGGCCGTCAATCTTGCTTTCATGTATCTGGACGGAACAGGGGTGCCGCAGGATGTCCGCAAGGCGGCGGATTGGTTTCGCCTGGCAGCAAGGCAGGGGCATGCGCTTGCAAGTTATAATCTGGGTGTCCTGTATGACCGTGGCTGGGGCGTTGTGCGCGATCCGCGGCGTGCGCAGGATCTGTACATTCAGGCAGACCGGCTTGGTCTGACCCTGGCTGATACCCGGCTGGCGCGATTGTCGATGGAACCGCCCGAGCTTGTGATCCCGGCACAGGATAATCCGGTCCTGTCAGCGGTCGAGACGGTTTCCGCCGACCCTGTCATGGATCGCTGGCGGACCTCGAAATTCCAGATCGAGGCACTGGCAGCCGATCCGCAGGCCTTGCGCGAACTGCTGCTGGCGGGGCGTACCGCATATCTTCAGGGGGAGTTTCTGGCGGCGGCGGAAAAATGGTACCGCGCCGCGGAAGCCGGGGATCCGGACGCGCAATACGGTCTGGGGCAGCTATATATGCGTGGCCAGGGCGTCGATCAGGACAGCAAACTTGCCTATTTCTGGTTGTCCCGCGCGGTTGCATCTGGGCATATGGAGGCAAATGGCGTGTTGCAGGAATTGCTGAGCGCCATGACGCCGCAGGAGATCGCCGCCGCGGCCGCCGCCGCAGCGGCGCCCCGATGAAACTGGCTTGCTGAGCGAGCCGGCGTCATACTTTAATTGTTCTGACGGATTTCCTACCTAGTATATCGGTCAGAAGTGTAATTGCGTTATTATGCAAGGTATAATTGTGAGTTGGTGATGCGCGATCCATATCAGGTTCTGGGTATCTCGAAAACCGCCAGCGCTGCGGATATCAAACAGGCTTTTCGCAAGCTGGCAAAGGAATATCATCCTGATTCCCGCCCCGATGACCCCAAGGTCGCCGAGCGGTTCAAGGAGATTTCCGCTGCGCATCAGTTGCTGAGCAATCCTGAAAAGCGCGGTCAGTACGATCGTGGCGAAATCAATGCCGATGGCACGCCGCGCGCGCCGCAATTTCATGGCTTTCAGCATGCGGGTGGCGGCGGCGCCCCGTTCGAGTTCGAATTTTCAAGCAGCGGCGCACGCCCCGGCGGGGCTGGTGGTGCGGGCGGGCCCGATGATTTTCTGTCGGAATTTTTCAGCGGTATTCGCGGCGCAGGCCGGCGCGCCTTCCGTACCCGCGGCGAAGATCTGAAATACAGTCTGGCCGTGTCGTTTCTCGACGCGGCGCGCGGGGGCAAGGAACGCATCAAGCTGCCCAATGGCAAGACGCTGAATGTCACGATACCGGCCGGTGTGAAAGACGGGCAGCAGATCCGTCTGCGCGGGCAGGGCGGTGAAGGCAGTGGCGGTGGCCCGGCGGGGGATGCGCTTGTTCAGATCACGGTCAAGCCGCATGCTTTCTTCGAACGCGATGGCGATAATATTCGCGTTACCTTGCCGATTTCCCTGCCCGAAGCGGTTCTGGGCGGCAAGGTCGAGGTGCCGACCGTGGATGGCAATGTGACCATGACTGTCCCCAAAAACGCGAATAGCGGCGATAAATTGCGGCTCAAGGGCAAGGGCCTGCCGCAAGCTGGCGGCAAGGGGCGCGGCGATCAGCTTGTCACATTGCAGATCCGCCTGCCCGATGGCGCGGATGAAAAACTGCGTGATTTTGTCGAGGAATGGGCAAAGCAGCAATCCTATAATCCCCGTGCCGGGATCAAGATTTGAGGCTTCGATGACCCCCAGATCCGCCCCCAGATCCGCCCCCAGATCCGCCCACAGGTCTGGTGGTGATGCCGCTTCTTTGCACTGGCGGGGGCCTGTTGCGGGCTTTTTGGGTTTGATTTTCGGGGGCATTGTCTTGCTTGCCGCCGCGACTACACCGGCGCGTGCGGATCAGACCGATGCCGCGCTGACGCCGCTTTTTGAAAGACTGGCGCAGCCAGGTCTTGCGGAACAGGAAGCAAGAGGGCTTGAGTTTGAAATCTGGCATTTATGGAACCAGTCAGGCAGCCCCACCATCGATCTGCTGATGGGCCGGGGCAAGCAGTTTGACGATACGCCGCGGGAACTGACCCAGGCGATTGCCCTGTTTGACGCGGCAGTGGCGCTCGCCCCCGGTTTCGCCGAAGCCTGGAACAAGCGCGCGACCGCACATTACTTACAGGGCGATTACCCTGCGGCGATCCGCGATATCGAGCAAACCTTGCGTCTTGAGCCGCGGCATTTCGGTGCCTTGTCGGGACTTGGCTTGATCATGGTAGAGCTTGGCGAGACGGAAAAGGCGTTGCGGGCCTTTCGCCTGGCGCTTGAGATCAATCCGCATCTGAGTGATATCGCCAACGAGGTGGCGTTGCTTGAAACTGATTTGGCGGGACAGGGTATCTAGCATTGGCGGGCCGGGGCAGGAGGGTTAGGTTTATGATGACATCGGTCTTGCTGGTGCTTGCGGGGCTGTCAGGCGGGCTTTTGATCTACAGTCACGACGCGGCCAGACGCGCGGAGGCGGACTTTCCCCCGCTTGGCAGTTTTGTCGTCGTGGACGGGGTCAGGCTGCATTATCTAGACAGCGCGCCGGGCGATGACGAGCGGCAGGCAATCGTGATGGTCCATGGGGCAAGCGGTAATCTGCGTGATTTCGCGGTCAGTATTTTTGACGAATTGGCGCAGAAATACAGGGTGATCGCCATTGATCGGCCCGGCCATGGATATAGCGAGCGCCCAAGCTCCGACAGTGTGGATGCGGCATGGGTGACGCCGGAGATTCAGGCGCGGCTGATCCATGGTGCGATGCGTCAGATCGGTGTCGAAAAGCCCGTTATTCTGGGCCATTCCTGGGGGGGGGCGGTGGTGCTTGCTTATGCGCTTGCCTTTCCCGCCGATACTGGCGGGGTCGTTGTCCTGTCCGGGGCTTCCCATCCCTGGCGCAGCAAGCCTGCCTTCCACAATCGCTGGCCCGCGATCCCGGTGGTCGGTGATATTTTCGTCAATACGCTGGTGACACCCGGTTTCAAGCTGTTGTCCGATGCCGCCATCCAGCGCAATTTCGCGCCCAATTCTCCGCCGCCCGACTATGCGCGCAAGATCGGCCTGCCGTTGCTGGCGCGGCCCGATAACTGGCGCGCCAATGCCGAGGATATGCGCAATCTGGCGGGCTTTCTGGCGCAGCAGAAGAAGCGTTATTCCACGATCGATCTGCCGATGACGATTATCAGCGGCGACGCGGATCGTTCGGTTTCGCCCGAGATCCATTCCAAGCGGTTGCATGAGGCGGTGCCCAATTCGCGTCTCATCCTGCTGCCGGGGGTCGGCCATGCACCCCATCATGCGCAATCGCAGGCGGTCATCGCGGCGGTAGACAGCCTGTCGCAACATGTCGCGCAACTGTCGCAAAGTGGTGCATCTGTCGCACAACGGACGCAACAGGGTGGTGCAACTGTTGCATCCGGTAATGCGCCCGCCCCGATGCCCTGACCGCGCGGCGGTCTCTTTCGTCCATCAGTCGGCGCGAGAGCCGGTTAGCGTGTCAGGGAATTTCAGGGCGCTGCCCGCCCGCCCCGACCATTGCGATATGCAGGACATTGGTCGCGCCCGGCGTGCCGAAGGGAACCCCGGCGGTAATCACGATCCGCTGTCCGCTGCGTGCGAACCGTTCCTGAAAGGCGATGCGGGAGGCACGGTCGACCATGCCGTGAAATTCGCTCACATCTTCCGATTGCACGCAATGCAGACCCCAGACGAGCGACAGCCGCCGCGCGGTGCCGAGATTGGGGGTCAGCGCCAGAATGGGCACAAGCGGCCGGGTGCGCGCGACCCGCATGCCGGTCGAGCCTGAATTGGTGAAGCTGACAATGGCGGCCGCGTTTATGGTGTGGGTCACCTGCCGCGCCGCATCGGCGATGGCGTCGGCGGATGTGGCGCGCGGCGTACTCATCTGCGCGGCGATGATCTGCGGATAGTTCGGGTCGTTTTCCACCGTCTGGGCGACCCGGTCCATCATGGCGACCGCCTCGCGCGGATATTTGCCGGCCGCCGATTCCGCCGACAGCATGATGGCATCGGCCCCTTCAAACACTGCCGTGGCCACATCGGAAACTTCCGCGCGCGTCGGGAAGGGCGCCTCGATCATCGATTCGAGCATCTGCGTCGCGATCACCACCGGCAGGCCCGCGCCGCGTGCGCGGCGGGTAATCCGCTTCTGCCAGCCGGGCACCTGCTCGATCGGCAGTTCAACCCCAAGATCGCCGCGCGCGACCATGATCGCGTCGCTCAGCTCCATAATTTCATCAAGATGCTCAAGCGCCGAGGGCTTTTCGATCTTGGCGAGAATTGCCGCCCGCCCGCCGATCGCCTGCTTTGCTTCCGCGATATCGTCGGGCCGTTGCACAAAGGACAGCGCGATCCAGTCGACGCCGGTCCGTGCCATATGGTCAAGATCCGCCCGGTCCTTGGGCGACAGCGCGCTAAGCGACAGCAGCGTATCGGGCAGATTGACGCCCTTGCGCGATTTGATGGTTCCCGCGACCAGAACGGTCGTCATGGCATGATCCTGTGCGGTCCCGGTCACCTCAAGCCGGATGCGCCCGTCATCGATCAGCAGATGCGCGCCAACCGCGAGGCTTGCGAAGATTTCAGGATGCGGCAGCGGCGCACGGCTGTTGTCGCCGGCTGCGGTATCGAGATCGAGCCGGTAGCTTTGCCCGCGCTGCAGCTCGGCCGCGCCGCCGGCAATTTCACCGATCCGGAGCTTTGGCCCCTGAAGATCCGCAAGAATACCGATCGGCCTTGCCAGTTCGGCTTCCGCGTCCCGGATCATCTGGCAAAGCGCGGTGGCGGTTGCATGATCGGTGTGGCTCATATTGATGCGGAACACATCGGCGCCGGCCAAAAACAGCTCTCGGATCATTTCAGGGCTGCTGCTGGCGGGGCCGAGGGTGGCGAGAATCTTTACTTTACGGTCGCGATGCATGGTTACTTCTGTCAGTGGGCGGACGCATTTTGCCGCGGTATCGGGTATTTGAACCGGATCAGCGCGTCGGCAAAATCAATATCGCCCGGAAATCGTTGACATTCGTTCCTGTCGGACCCGGACGAATCAAGCCGCCGACACGGTCGAAGAAATCATAGCTGTCATGATGGTTAATAAACCGTTTCGTATCAATTCCCAATCGCCTTGCGCGCGCAACTGTTTCGGGTGTGACGATCGCGCCTGCCGCTGGCTGCCCGTCCGGGGCGGTGCCGTCAATCCCGTCAGTATCCGCGGCAAGCGCCCAGATATTTGCCACCCCGTTCAGCGCGATGGCAAGCGCCAGCGCATATTCAAGATTGGGTCCGCCATGGCCGGCCTGCCCCCCGAGCCGGACCGTCAATTCACCGCCTGACAGGATCAGTGTCGGCGCGTCGGCCAAGCAGGCGCGTGCCATCTGTGCATGCTGATGCGCGACCGCGCGGGCTTCCCCGGTAATCGCGGCGCCCAGATTGATGACGGTGCAGCCCGCCTGTTCGGCATCGGTGGCGGCGGCTGCAAGCGCTGCTGCGCCATGCATCAGGATCCGGTAATCTGTCCGTGTGAATATCGCATCGCCCGGTTTCGGGGTTTCGGATCGTGGGTCGCCCAGATAGCGTAAAACCGATGCGGGCGGTGTGGGGCAATGACGTGCAACAATTGGTGATCGCCTCTGGCCCG
>OBIC01000509.1_pt1 | contig 9976 bp, 9 predicted proteins | sample 1519831 | NCBI WGS metagenome assembly OBIC01 (sample SAMN03019805, study PRJEB22545) | beach sand metagenome | biome: beach; feature: sea beach; material: beach sand | place: USA: Municipal Pensacola Beach, FL | collected 2010-10-20 | depth 40-45 cm m | reverse complement strand
GCTGGTATACAGGCCCCTTGCGTCTGGTCAACCTGTCCGGCGGTCCGGTCACCTGGAAGCAGGTGCTGATTCGGTTCGGTGGCGCTGTTGTTGGTGCGCTGTGCCTCGGCATCGGCTACCTGAGCATGCTGTGGCACCCTGAACGGCGGTGCTGGCATGACCGCTGGTCCCACACCGCTGTGGTGCTTTTGCCAAAGCCAGAGCGGGGGCGCAACAAGCGGTCAATGCACACGTCGAAGCAGCAGAACGGCGATTCCAGCGCCTAGCGCCAGTGGCAGCGCAGCACCGAACCAGGGTGCGAAGCCGTAGACCAGGCTGGCCGATCCCAGCAGGTTTTGGGAGAAAAAAAACCCGACCCCCGTCAATGCCCCGCTGAGCACCCGCGCGCTGGTTGGCATTGCCCGCAGCGGGCCAAACACGAAGGATGCACCGAGCAGGACCAATACCCCGATCGCGAGGGGCTGCATCCGTTTGCGCCAGAGGGCCAGCCTGTACCGGTCTGCGTTCAGTTGTTGGCCGCGCAGGTAGGTGATGTAGGTGCGCAGGTCCCGGGAAGCGAGGCGCTCGGGCTTGATTGCAAGCACCCGCAGCAGTTTCGGGGTTAAGGCTGAGCGCCAGTGGCCTTCGCTCGGACCCGTGGCCGTTGTGCCTGATTCAGCGAAGCGGGTAACGCGCCGCTCGTGCAGGGTCCAGCCTGCTGGACCGTGTTGCGCGCGCGCGGCAAAGGTAGCGGTTTGGAGTTGTCGCTGTTCGTCGAACACAAAGCGGGAAAAACCGATGACCTCGCCAGTCGCCGAAACACCGTTGATGTGGACGAACCCATCGTTCTGCTTCACCCAGACCCCTTGGCGCAGCACAGAGCGCATGGCGCCACCCTGTGATAGCACACGGGTGGTCTCGGCCCGTTGTTCGGCCAGGGGCGCCAGCCACTCCCCAAGCAAAAGGCCAACGGCCACGAAGCCCGCCGCCGGCAGCAAGGCCGAGCCACACAGGCGCCAGGGCGACCAGCCGGCGCTGCGCATGGTGACCAATTCGTTGTGTTCGGCGCAGCCACCAAGCCCGATCAGGGTACCGATCAGGATGCAGAACGGCAGCACCTCGTAGAGCCGTCGCGGCAGGGTGGTGCCCACGTACTGCAGCGCTTGGAACAGGCCATAGCCCGCGTCGAGGTCGTCCAGTTCGGCAATCAGTGCAAAGCTGAAATCGAGCCCACCGATCACCGCGATCACTGCCAGCGTCGCCTTCACCAACGCGCGAAATAGGTACCAATCGAACAGGGTCATGTGGCGCCCCTCAAGCGTTGGGGGCGGTTCAACCAGAGTGCCAGTGCCAGAAAAGGCACATGCACCAGCCAAATCGCTGTGGCGCCGCCACCAGCGTCAAAGGCGCGGTCGCGCATGGCCGACAGCAACGTGAGGTACACGAGATACAGCGCCATGCCTGGCAAAAAGCGGGCAAATTGCCCCTGCCGCGGCCCCACCCGCGCGAGCGCAAAACCAAGGAGCGCAACCAAAGGCACCATCAGCGGCAGCGACAGACGCCAAGCGAGAATTGCAGCGCCGAGCGGGTCGCCAGGCTGCAGCAAGCTCGCGGTTGAACGGGTTGCACTCGAGTCGATGCGGTAATCGGTTGGTTGTGGCGGCAAGCGCAGGCCCAACGCCGCGAACTCGGTGACGAGATACGCGGCCGAGCCCGGCGTGCCTTCATACAGGTTGCCATCCAGGAGCTCAAGGTACTGGGGCAGCTGTCCGTCCTGGCTTCGCACCTGCCCGCGGGCGGCATAGAGGATTTGCAACGGCTCTGGCGAGGCATCATTGCTGGGCCCGTTTGGGGTGCGTGCAACGAACAGTTCGGTAAACTGGCCGTTCGGTGCCGCTTGCTGCACATAGAGTGTGAGGCCAGTGCTGCGGTCGCGTTCGAACCGGCCGGGGGTCAATGCTTGCAGCGGGCCGACATCGATTTGCCGGCTGAGCTGCGCCTGCGCTTGGCGCATGCCCCAGGGGTTGGCCCACAGGGTGCTGACGCCGACCAACACGGCGAGCACCAGAGCGCAGAGCATGACGTAGCCCAGGATGCGTGTGGGTGAGACGCCACATGCATAGAGGACAGTGACTTCCTGGTTCGCGTACATCCTTCCAAGGGTCAACAGCACCCCCAGAAACAGGCCCAGCGGGAGGATCAGCTCGATCATGCCGGGAATGCGCAGTGCCAGAAGCGTGAGCACCAGGTCGGCTGGGAGTCGACCGGCTGCTGCGTCTTCGAGAAAGCGGCCGAATCTGGAGCTCAGCACAACGAGCATCAACACCAGGCTGATGCCAGCGGTGGCGGCGAGGATTTGTCGGAGGCTGTAACGCAACAGGACCAAAGGGCTGCCCGCATTTAAGTCAAACACAATCGCCACACGGCGGTCAGCGGGCCAGTCTACTATGCTGGCGGCTTGTTGCGTTGGGGGGTGGTTGATTAGGATGGCCAGTGAACAAACCGGTGCACGGTCAACTGACCCTGCTCCATCGCAAACAGCAAGGAGTCGAGATGGACTACGCATTCGCGAGTGCGGGAGCGGAAAGCCGCAGAGCGGGTTGTTTGGTATTGCTGCTGGGAAAGGACCTGACGGCGCCGGCACTGCTTTCCAAGCTGCCCGCGGCAGCGCGCACCCATGTTGAGTCGGTACTCAAGCAGGGGGACCTGAGCAGTGCGGCGGGGCAGCATCTGTTGTTGCCCAAAGTGCCAGAACTTGCCGCCGAGCGGTTGCTGTTGGTGGCCCTGGGGCAAGAAGCCACGCTCAAACCCCATGAGTTCATCAAGGTCGTGCAAGCGGTGGCGCGGGCTGTTCTGGGTACCCAAAGCAAGGATGTGCTCTGGTCCCTGGACGGCCTCGATGTCGAGGGTCAGGACCACGCATGGGTATTGCGGCAGGTGGTGCTCGAATTCGAGGCGGCCCGCTATAAGTACTCGGCCACCAAGGGCGGGGACAAGGCCAGCAACAACGCGAACGCAGCCAAGCTCGCAAAGGTGCGCTTCCAGCGCACTGGGCGCAAGCGCAATGACCAGAGTGACCGCCTCATCAAGCAAGCGCTCGGGATCGCTCAAGGGGTCGCGACTGCTCGCGAGTTGGGCAATCTTCCGGCCAACGTATGCACTCCAGTCTACCTGGCTTCACAGGCCCGCTCGATCGCCCGCGGTTGCGCGAAACTCAGTGTCAAGGTCCTCGAGGAAAAACAACTGCGCGAACTGAAGATGGGCGCGTTTTTGTCGGTGGCAGCGGGCAGCGTCCAGCCGCCTCGATTGATCATCATGGAGTACCGCGGTGCGGCCAAGTCAGTCGCGCCTCACGTGCTGGTCGGCAAGGGCATCACCTTCGATACCGGCGGCATCAGCATCAAGCCTGCCGCCGCAATGGACGAAATGAAGTTCGACATGTGCGGTGCGGCCAGTGTATTGGGCACCATGCACGCGCTGGCTGAACTGCAGCCCAAGGTGAATGTTGTGGGCCTGGTGGCTGCAGCCGAAAACATGCCCAGCGGTACGGCAACGAAGCCGGGTGACGTGGTGACCAGCATGTCGGGCCAGACCATCGAAGTGCTCAATACCGATGCGGAAGGCCGGCTCGTCCTTTGTGATGCGCTGACCTACGCTGAACGCTATAAGCCCCAAAGCGTCGTCGACATTGCCACCTTGACCGGGGCCTGTGTGGTGGCTCTGGGGCACCATGCGCATGGCCTGTTCAGCAACCAGCCGGAGCTGCAGGCTGCCTTGGAGGCGAGTGGTGCCACCTGTCACGACCGCGCCTGGCCCATGCCACTGTGGCCGGAGTACCAACCAGCGCTTGACTCCAACTTCGCAGACATCGCCAACGTGGGTGGCCGCTATGGCGGGGCAATCACTGCGGCCTGTTTCCTGTCGCGGTTCACCCAAGCATACGCCTGGGCGCACCTCGACATCGCCGGTACGGCCTGGATCAGTGGTGGGAAGGAAAAAGGCGCCACCGGGCGTCCGGTCCCGCTGCTGACCCAGTACCTGCTGAATCAGGAGGCGTAGGTCGTCGGTTGATGGCAAGGACCAGGGTTGACTTCTACTTGCTCGACACGCCGGGCGAATCACCGGCCCTGATGACGGCCTGCCGGCTGGCTGAGAAAGCGATTCAGCGCCAGCAGCATGTGTTCGTGCGCGTGACCGACGCTCGCCAACTCAGAGATATGGGCGCGGCCCTTTGGGGATTTCGCGCCGACGCCTTCCTGCCCCATGGGCTCGTGGGCGCGGAGGGTGCCCCGATCGAGCCGGTGTGGCTCGGCGTCGAGGTGCCCGCCGATGAACGCTTGCCACCGGTGATGATTAACCTCGATTGGAGCCGTCCAAGTCCGTGGGAGCGGTTCGGCCGGGTGCTGGAAATCGTCCCTGCCGAGCCCGCACTGCGGGCTGGCATGCGGGTCCGATTTCGCGAGTACCGCAAGGCAGGGATCGAACCCAATACCCACGAGCTGGCGCCACGGCAGTGACCTTGGGGTGGGTGGCGCCGCGGCCTTCACAGGGCCGCGCAGGCTCCGTAGAATTTCCGCCTTTTTGCCGCGAGATTTCTTCTCGAATCCCTTCCTACATCAGGGGTGCGCCGCGCGATGGACAAAACCTACCAACCTGAATCGATCGAAGAGCGCTGGTACGCCACCTGGGAGGAGCAAGGCCATTTTGCGCCTCGGGGTGACGGCCAGCCGTTCTCTATTGCGATCCCGCCGCCGAATGTGACCGGCAGCTTGCACATGGGGCACGCGTTTCAGGACACCATCATGGATGCACTGGTCCGCTACCACCGGATGCGTGGCGACCGCACGCTTTGGCAGGTCGGCACCGACCACGCCGGGATCGCCACCCAAATGGTGGTTGAACGCCAATTGGCAATGGAAGGGGTCAATCGGCATGAATTGGGACGAGAGGCCTTTATCGACCGCGTTTGGCACTGGAAGGGCGAGTCTGGGGGTACGATCACCCGCCAACTGCGGCGCATCGGCGCCTCAGTCGACTGGTCCCGCGAGCGGTTCACGATGGACGAGGGCCTGTCCCAAGCCGTGATTGAGGTCTTTGTCCGGCTGTACGACGAAGGGCTCATCTACCGCGGCAAGCGCTTGGTCAACTGGGACCCGGTGCTGCACACTGCGATCTCGGACCTTGAGGTGGTGTCCGAAGAAGAGAACGGCTCGTTGTGGCATTTCCGGTACCCTTTGGCTTCCGGCTCCGGTCACCTCGTGGTTGCCACCACCCGACCGGAAACCCTGTTGGGCGATGCGGCCGTCGCCGTGCACCCGGACGACCCGCGGTACCGCGATCTGGTCGGGCAGTCCCTGGTGCTGCCCCTCACAGGGCGCACCATACCTGTCATCGCCGACGCTTATGTCGACCCGGAATTTGGTTCGGGCTGCGTCAAAATCACTCCGGCGCACGACTTCAATGACTACGATGTCTGGCGCCGCCACCAGTCGCACCCCATGATCAGTGCGCTGCCGAATGGTGGCCTGCTGAACGTCTTTACAGCGTCGGCGGCGCTCAATGACGAGGCCCCCGAGCCGTACCGTGGCCTCGACCGGTTTGTGGCCCGCAAACAGATCGTGGCCGACCTGGATGCCCTGGGTTTGGTTGAGAAAATCGAACCGCATCGCCTCAAGGTTCCCCGTGGAGACCGTTCACAGGCGGTGGTGGAACCCTTTCTGACCGACCAGTGGTACGTCAAGGTGGAATCGCTCGCGGGGCCTGCCATCGAGGCGGTCGAATCCGGCGCCATCCAGTTTGTGCCCAAGACCTGGGAAAATACCTATTTCGCGTGGATGCGCGATCTGCAGGACTGGTGTATTTCTCGCCAATTGTGGTGGGGCCACCAGATCCCGGCCTGGTATGACGCCGAGGGCGTGGTCTATGTCGGGCGTGATGAAGCCGAAGTGCGAGCGCGTCACGGTCTTGGGCCGGATGTGCCGCTGAGTCGGGACGAGGACGTACTCGACACCTGGTTTTCATCGGCGCTTTGGACGTTCTCGACCCTTGGTTGGCCGGAGGACACCGAAGAGTTGCGGACCTTTCATCCGACCAGCGTCCTGGTCACCGGATTCGACATTATTTTCTTCTGGGTCGCGCGCATGATCATGATGACCCTGAAGTTTCGCGGTGAGGTGCCCTTCAACAGGGTGTACGTTCATGGCCTGGTGCGCGACAGCGAAGGGCAGAAAATGTCCAAGTCGAAGGGCAATGTCCTTGACCCGATCGACTTGATTGACGGCATCGATGCGGCGGAGTTGGTCGCCAAGCGCACCCATGGGCTGATGCAACCGCAAATGCGCCAGCGGGTCGAGAAGGCCACCCGCAAGGAGTATCCCGAGGGCATTCCCGCCTTTGGGACCGATGCGCTGAGATTCACGTTCTGCTCGCTGGCGACCACTGGGCGCGACATCCGGTTCGACCTGGCGAGAATCGAAGGCTACCGGAATTTTTGCAACAAGCTCTGGAATGCCGCGCGCTTCGTGTTGATGCACTGCGATGGCAACCCCTGCGAGCCGGTGGCGCGCAGTCAGCTTGGGGTGGCTGACCGCTGGATCATTTCCCGGCTGCAACAGGTGGAAGCAGCGGTCGAGCGCGGCTTCAGCGAGTATCGATTCGATTTGGTCGCGCGCGCCATTTATGACTTCACCTGGAACGAGTACTGTGATTGGTACCTAGAGTTCGCCAAGTCTGCCCTCCATGGGGGCGACGCGGGTGCCGCTCAGGCGGCGCGTTCCACCGGGGCGAGGGTGCTGGAGGCGCTTTTGCGACTGGCGCATCCGCTGATGCCGTTCATCACCGAAGAAATTTGGCAGCGGGTGGCCCCGTTGGTCGGCGCTGCGGGGGACAGCATCATGCTGGCGCCCTACCCAACGCCAGACTCGACAAAGCACGACGAGGGGGCGGAAGACACCGTGACCTGGCTGCGCTCCGCCATCGTCGCGGTTCGCAACATTCGGGGTGAAATGAACATTTCGCCGGCCCGCCCAGTGCCATTGGTGTTGCGCGGTGGGTCTGCTCTGGACCGCGATCGCCTCGATGCCCACGCAGCGGTGTTCATGCAGCTTGCGCGGGTTCAATCCCTGCATTGGCTGGAGGCCGGAGAGCCGCCGCCGGAGTCGGCCACCCAGTGGCTGAATGGGCTGGAGCTGATGGTTCCGATGGCCGGCCTGATCGACGCTGAAGCAGAGCGTGCGCGCCTGAACAAGGAACTGCTCAAAACGAGCAAGGACTTGGCGGGTGTCGAAGGCAAGCTCGGCAACCCGAAGTTCGTCGAACGCGCCCCTCAGGAGGTCGTGGAACGCGAGCGGGAGCGTAGGAATGAACTGCAGCTGCTGGAAGAAAAGCTGCGCGCCCAAATCGCTCGAGTCGACCGCTTGGCCTCGGCCGGGCAACGACCGCCTGGGTGAGATGCTTTCCGGCACCCTGGGCTTTCAATAGAATGAAGGGCATAACAACGACACAACACCGCGCCCTGGATTCACTCCGACTGGTCAGATACTGCATGGATCTCGCGTGCTTGATCGCCCCAGTGGCTGCGCGGGACCATTACAGCTGCTTTGGTTTTGTTTGCAAGAAAAGAGAGGTTACATGAGTTCGAATGGTTTGCTGCGGGTGTTGGTTGTAAGTCTCGTCATTGCACTGCTGCTGGGTGCAGCGGCCCATTTCATTGCCCTGCAGGTGCCGCGCTTTGAGTTGCCCCTGTGGCTCGGCAGCTGCATTGCCGCCGGTTTGTTGGGCGGCTTTTTTGGGTGGCGCCTAGCGCGTCCAGAGCCTTTGAACCCGCGCCCTCGGCGGAGTTTTCTGGGTGGACAAGACCGCGAGCAGGGCACGGTCAAGTGGTTCAACAGCACCAAGGGGTTTGGGTTCATCACCCGGGACAGCGGGGATGATGTGTTTGTCCACTTCCGCGCGATCCGCGGAGAAGGGCACCGTGTCTTGCGCGATGCCCAACGCGTGGAGTTCGCCGTGACTGAAGGGCGCAAGGGCCTGCAGGCGGTGGATGTAGAGGTGATTGCCGGAGAGTGAGGCGTTGGGGCCTCACCCAAGCAATTGCCACGCCCTGTGGATTGGCTGGTCCCTGGGGCTTGCTTTTGCATGGGGCGATTCTGTTTATAATGGGGTTTGGCCGGGTGGGCGAGATACTGTGGTGCAACGCCGCTGTCGTACATCGAACGCCACCAGTCGATCGGGTGCAGACCCCAGGCGTTGAACCATAATACGATGCCCGCCGCTTCAGTCTGCACACTCCCAAACTAACGCTCGTCCTAGACCCGCCGAAGCGAGCTAGGGCGTGACGAGGAGGCGCTATGCAACCCTTTGAATACTTGGCTCCCACTACGTTGGCGGAGGCCCGGGAGCTGCTGAAGACGCCGGCTTCTGGAGAAACCCGAATTCTCGCAGGTGGCACCGATTTGATCGTGCAGATGCGCGGCGGAGCGCGCCAACCCGCCCGTGTCCTGGACATCAAGTGGCTGCCGGAATCGCAGCGGCTGCAGTTGGACACCGACGCCATCTACATCGGAGCTGGGGTTCCCGCGGCTGTCCTCTGTGAGCACCCAGAGTTGCGCACAGAGTACCCCGGTGTTGTCGAGGCCATTGAGTTGATCGGCTCGATGCAGGTGCAGGGTCGTGCCACAGCCGTGGGCAACCTGTGCAATGCGTCTCCGGCGGCCGACAGCGTGCCGGCACTGTTCGCCGCCGGGGCTGCAGCGCGGGTGGTGGGCGCAGCAGGTGAGCGGTGGGTGCCGGTTGAAGACATTCCGACCGGCCCCGGCAAGACCTCGCTGGCCGCCGATGAGTTCGTGATCGAATTGAAGCTCCCACGGATGCCGGCGCGCGCTGCAGACGCCTACCAAAGGTTTACGCCCCGCGCGGAAATGGACATTGCCGTGGTGGGTGTTGGCATCTGCCTCAGTCTGGACAACGCGGGCCTGGTCACCGCGGCGCGCGCTGCCATCTGCGCCGTCGCCCCGACCGTGCTGTTGGCGCCCGAGGTCGCCGAGGTGCTGGTTGGCACGCGGTGTGACGCTGCCGTGCTCGAAGAGGCCGGCGCGCGTGCATCGGCGATGGGCAACCCGCTCACCGACAAGCGTGGTACCAGCACATTCAGGCGGCACATCGCTGGGGTGTTGACCCAGCGCGTCGCGGGTGTTGCCTACCAGAGAGCCAGCCAACCGGGAGTTGCCGCATGAGCAAGTACCATGTCACCACGACTGTGAACGGCCAGTCTGTCGAGTTCTTGTGCACGCCGACACAGGCGCTGTCGGAAGTGCTGCGTGAAGAGCTGGACATGATCGGCACCAAAGAGGGGTGTACCACGGGCGATTGTGGCGCTTGCTCGGTGTTGCTCGACGGGCGCCTGGTTTGTGCCTGCCTCGTGTTGGGCACCGAGGCCGAAGGCCGCTCGATCGAGACCATCGAAGGGGTGGCTCAGCCTCACCAGATGCACCCGCTGCAGACCAAATTCCTGGAGCACGCCGCGTTGCAGTGTGGCGTGTGCACGCCTGGCTACATCGTTGCCGCCAAGGCGCTGCTCGAAGTCAACCCTGACCCCAGCGAAGAAGAGGTGCGTTACTGGCTTGCCGGAAACCTGTGCCGCTGTACCGGTTATGACAAGATCGTGCGCGCCGTGTTGGATGCCGCCGCTGAAATGCGAGGAGCCGCCCAATGACCGCAAAAAACACCTACAAGTGGGTGGGCACGAGCCCGGTACGTCCCGATGGGGTCGATAAAGTCACCGGCCGCGCCGCCTACGGAGCCGATCTGCACTTGCCGGGAATGCTCTACGGCAAGGTGCTGCGCAGTCCCCACGCACACGCGCGAATCCGCTCGATCGATGTGACAGAGGCGCAGGCGATGCCTGGAGTACAGGCTGTGGTGACGGGGGCTGCCTTTCCGCAGCTGGCTTCTGCAGTCGGAAAAGCCGGAGAGGCTGAAGGGTGAACTGATCATCGTG
>OBIC01000507.1_pt1 | contig 10020 bp, 8 predicted proteins | sample 1519831 | NCBI WGS metagenome assembly OBIC01 (sample SAMN03019805, study PRJEB22545) | beach sand metagenome | biome: beach; feature: sea beach; material: beach sand | place: USA: Municipal Pensacola Beach, FL | collected 2010-10-20 | depth 40-45 cm m | reverse complement strand
ATCGCCGCAACCTGCGCCTCCATGAAAGCGACGGCGTCCAGATAGGGTACAGGCTGTTTTTCCACCCGCCACAAGACGGGGGGCAGGTCTGTCCTTGGGGCCTCCGCAGCGGAGTCCAGCGGGCAGGCTTCTGGCATGGATTCCTTGTTCTCGGTCATGGTTTATTATGCGCTGTAAATACACGATATATAGGATCGATCTGCGGAAAAGCCGAATCTGATCTTCCTGGGTTACAAAACTTCGCTTCCGGCGCGCCACGATTTAATCATTCTCTAACCTTAATCGGCAAAGATCGGGCAACTATAAATCAGGGATGCTGACCAGAGAGCCAGGTAATGAAAGCCATTGATAATGTCGTCATAGAAGTTTCCGTGGTTCTGGGACAGGCGATCATGCCAATTCACCAATTGCTGAAAATGGGCCGGGGGGCGGTTATCGAGCTGGCCTCAAAGCAGAATGACCCGGTCATGATCTTCGCCAACAAGCGTCTGATTGCCTATGGTGAAATCATGATTCAGGGGGAATCGATCGCGGTTTCGATCCGCGATCTTGTGCTCAGCCAGTAATCATTTTACACCTTCTTTCGAAAATCGGCCCAGCGTGACGGCGTCTGACCTGGAATTATCCTATTCCACGTCAAAAAATTGACATTTCAATAATATACATTATATTTAACGGATAGATATTCTATTACACCTTATTATTGTTAAATAGCAGCCCAACCAAGGTAGCAGGATGTCCCAGGTCATCAAATCCGCTGAAACCCGTGTTGAAACCCTCGGCAGGGAATATGCGTCCGCCGACGCCATGGCTTTGCTGCGGGGGATGATCGAGCGGGAATTTCCAGGCCGGATAGCGGTGGTGTCGTCCTTTGGGGCGGAATCGGCGGTTCTGTTGCATATGGTGGCGGCGATTGATCCCGCCACGCCGGTATTGTTCCTGAATACTGGTAAGCTGTTCGGCGAAACCCTGCGCTACAGAGACCGTTTGCAGGAGGTGCTGGGCCTCATGGATCTGCGCGCCATCGGCCCGCATCCCTCGGACCGGCAGGAACAGGATCCGGCGGGGGATTTATGGTCCCGGAATCCCGACACATGCTGCAATTTTCGCAAGACCCAGCCCCTGCAGCGGGCCATAGAGGGATTTGACGCCTGGATCACCGGACGGAAACGGTTTCAGACCGATAGCCGCTCCAGTATGCAGGCAGTAGAAAAGATCGGCCAGCGTTACCGCATCAACCCCCTGGCGGGCTGGACGCAGCAGGATCTTGATCACTATGTCATTGCGCATAATCTGCCGCAGCATCCTCTGGTGCGGGATGGCTATCTTTCCATAGGCTGCATGTCCTGCACCTCGCGGGTCAATCCGGGGGAAGATGCGCGTGCTGGCCGTTGGCGGGGCAGGGACAAGACCGAATGCGGCATTCATGGCGACAGTTTCAACGACGGCGCCGGCATTTAAGCAAAACCTTCCCGAAACATCAGATGCCGCTTGTGCCGGGGCCTGTGATTTGCTACTTCCCGGGCTACTGCCTTTGCGGTCGTGGCGGAATTGGTAGACGCGCAGCGTTGAGGTCGCTGTGGGGTAAAACCCGTGGAAGTTCGAGTCTTCTCGACCGCACCAGCCCGCGTCAAACTGGATTGACCCCTTGATTGCCTGACGGGATCGCAGGGCGAAATGTCCGGTCATGCTTTTATGGCCTGGACAGACGGCGCCGGCGCTTCAGCTGTCGCCCAAACAGACCATTTTACCGGAGAGCGGCTGGTGCAAGATACGGCCTCCACAGAACCACGTGCGGATAATGAAACGCCTGGCGCTGCTGGCGGCGAAGCGTTGCATGGTCTGAGCGCCGCCTTTCTGGAGAACGTATCCCGCGCCATCAAGGAGGGCGACAGAGAAGCCCTGCTGGAACTGGTTGACCCCCTGCACGCCGCGGATATGGGAGATTTACTGGGCATTCTGCGGGGCAAGGAGCGGCGCAAACTACTGGAACTGCTCGGGCCGAGGCTCGATCCGGAAGTGCTGCCGGAACTGGACGAACGCTTGCGCGACCGCGTAGTGGCCGCCATGTCGAGTGAGGCGCTGGCGGCGGCGGTCGCTGCCCTGGAAACTGACGATTCCGTCTATCTGCTGGAGAATTTAAGCGAAGCCCGCAAGGCGGAAGTGCTCAATCTTCTCCCCAGGATCGAGCGCGTGCCGGTAGAAAAGGGGCTCAGCTATCCCGAGGATACGGCAGGCCGGCTGATGCGTTCCGAACTGGTCGCCGTTCCCCCGTATTGGACGGTTGGACACACCATCGATTACATGCGTTCGGTGGAGGATCTGCCGGACGACTTTCATGAGATCTTCATCGTCGATCCATCCTTTCACGTGATCGGCTCGGTTTCACTCAGCCGGATTGCGCGCACCCGCCGTCCTGTGGCCATGGGCGACATCATGGATCGTGATGTGACCTTGATCCCCGTACTGATGGACCAGGAGGAAGTGGCCTATCTTTTCCATCAATATGGTTTGATATCGGCGCCGGTGCTGGATGAAGATGAGCGTCTGATAGGAGTGATCACGGTCGATGACGTTGTGGACGTGATCGGCGAAGAAGCGGAAGAGGATATTCTGCATCTTGGCGGGGTGACAGACGACGATCCGGCGGATTCCGTTCTGGTGACCACCAGACGGCGGTTCCCCTGGCTGCTGGTGAATCTTGCAACGGCTATCGCCGCCTCTCTGGTGATCGCGCAGTTCGAAGCGGCGATCGGGCAAATCGTGGCCCTGGCGGTTCTGATGCCGATTGTCGCCAGTATGGGCGGAAACGCCGGAACCCAGACCCTGACGGTGGCGGTGCGCGCCATCGCCACCAAGGAATTGAATGCCGCCAACGCCGTGCGCATTGTGCTTAGGGAAGTCTTTGTGGCGGGTTATAATGGGGTATTGTTTGCGCTCATCATGGGCGTTGTCGGGGGCCTATGGTTTTCCAGCTTCGCCATAGGGGCGGTGCTGGCGGCGGCGATGCTCATCAATCTGCTGGCGGCGGGGATCGCTGGCGTGATGGCGCCCCTGGCGCTGGAGAGGATGAAGATTGATCCCGCCATGGCCTCCGGGGTGATGGTCACCACGGTCACGGATGTGGTAGGTTTTTTCTCGTTTCTGGGGCTGGCCAGCCTGCTGCTGCTGTAACCAGTGACCCCTGAAGACACAGGCGCCAATACGAATCTGAAGTTCGTCACACCGGTCCGCAAGCGCTGAACGAACTTCAGATTCACAAGGGTCGCTAGCAAGTATATGGTTCTATTGTGGTTTAAGGATTTGAAGTTGCTGTAAGCATCCGCCGCATTTAATAGCGGCAACTTCAAATCCACCATACTAGCCCATCCACTCATCAGGATTGTCCGATGCTTTCCAACAGCCTGCCGCCATTCAATTTCGATCTTGGGGAAACTGCGGACATGCTGCGCGACAGCGTGGCGGCCTTTACCGCCAGCGAAGTGGCGCCGCGCGCCGAAGAGATCGACCGCAGTAATGAATTTCCCCGCGATCTGTGGCCCCGACTGGGTGACCTTGGACTGCTGGGCATTACCGTCGAAGAGGAGTATGGCGGAGCGGGCATGGGTTATCTGCACCATGTGGTGGCGATGGAGGAAATCAGCCGCGGCTCCGCCAGTGTCGGCCTTTCTTACGGGGCGCATTCCAATCTGTGCGTCAACCAGATCCGCCGGGTGGGGAGCGAAACGCAGAAACGGCGCTATCTGCCCAAACTGATCAGCGGCGCGCATGTGGGGTCGCTGGCCATGAGCGAGCCGGAGGCCGGGTCCGACGTGGTTTCGATGAAACTGCGGGCGGAAAAAAAGGGCGGCCATTATCTTCTCAACGGCACGAAATTCTGGATCACCAATGCGCCCGACGCCGATGTTCTTGTGGTCTACGCAAAGACGGATCCCAAGGCAGGGCCGCGCGGCATCACCGCCTTTATCATAGAGCGGGACTTCAAAGGGTTCTCCACAGGTCCCAAGCTTGACAAGCTCGGCATGCGGGGCTCCGGCACATGCGAACTGATTTTCCAGGATTGCGAGGTGCCTGAGGAAAATGTCATGGGGGGCGAGGGAAAAGGCGTAAACGTCCTGATGAGCGGCCTCGATTATGAGCGGGCTGTGCTCGCCTCTGGCTCACTGGGCATCATGCGAGCCTGCATGGACCTGGTGGTCCCCTATGTTCATACGCGCAAACAGTTCGGCCAGCCTATAGGCGCTTTCCAGCTCATGCAGGGCAAGCTCGCGGACATGTACACGACCATGAACGCCTGCCGCGCCTATGTCTATGCCGTGGCAAAGGCGTGTGACCGCGGTGAAACCTCCCGCAAGGACGCGGCGGGCGCGATCCTGTACGCGGCGGAGAAAGCCACATGGATGGCGCTGGAGACCATCCAGACGCTGGGCGGTAATGGCTATATCAACGATTATCCCGCCGGGCGCCTGCTACGGGATGCGAAACTGTACGAGATTGGCGCCGGGACAAGCGAAATCAGACGCTGGCTGATTGGCCGGGAATTGTTTGAGGAAACCGTTTGAACGGCAGGAAGTAAAAAAATGAAAAAGGCCGTATATGCCCATTGCTCTGCCGGCCTGATTGGGGCAGGGGTCTTGCTGGGGATGACGGGAGAGGTTCTTGCGCAGGAAGATACCGAACGCGCCATGCGTATCCGCGCCCAAATGGGAGCGCCGGTTTCCGTGCAGACGGTCGAAAACGAACTTAAAGGGTTGCGCTACGATATCAACAGCAATCTCGGCTCCCTATCCGAACGGCTTATGGCGATTGAACAGGATATGGTGGATCTGAAAGCCCGTTTGCGGGTCCTGGAAGTCAGAGCCCAGACGGGCGGCAGGCATTTGAACACGGAGGGTGCAGCCTCCGGTAATTCCCCGTGAGATCAGCCTGAAGAATACGGGCCCAGGGGCGCCCCATGATTTAATGGGGCCATCCCATCATTTCGGTATGAAGCTGTGAGGCGGGTGATCAAAGGCGGCGTCCGCGCGCTTGAAACAGACTTATTGCGCGGCGTGCCGCGCCTGGGCAAGACGCACCAGCCGGTCAATGCCTTCCGTGCTGCCCAGCACCGTCAGTTTTTCCCTTGCCGAAAGGAAACGGATGGCCTCCTGGAGGGTGTCGGCCTGCTGCAGTTTGGCCATCGCCACGACGAGATCCGTATTCACCTCTCCCTTGACGCGGGCGCGCGGCGCCGGGAGCATGGCAAGGTGCAATGCCCTTAAATCGGCGTCCGTGGCGATACGCTTCAACGGGTCGTCCGTTGGCGCGCCTTTCAGTGAAAGCTCTTCCATAATCTTCCGTGACCGGATAATAATCGGATGCGGACATGATTCCTCCGGCGTCAGAAGAAGTCCCGCACGCGCCAGCCCCTGTCCGTAACGGTAACTTGCCCCCATCGCCGAAAGCGGAATGGCCAGCACCAGGCCAAGCACGACAGGCGACATCCACGCCAGCAGCAGGGGCGACACCGCATAGGACGATACGCCAAGCGCCACGCCAAGAAACGTGTGGCCGCTGTGGCGCTGTATGATTTCACGCAAGGGCGCCCGGTCATCGCCGCGCCTTTGGGTGCGCCAGCCAATGTCGCGTCCGGCCAGAGAACCGAATACCGCAGAGGTTTGGATCAGCATCATCACGGGCGCGGTCAGTGAGGATAGAAGCGTTTCCAGGAAGAGGCCGATAAGGATCCGCCACCGGCCCCCAAATCCGGCAGGATTGGCGCGGCGTCGCATCAGCAGCATCGCGCCCAGTATCTTCGGGCCCAGCAAAACGGCCATGGTGATGCCATAAAGCCATGCCGCCAGTTGCGGATTGATCACCGGCCAGGCGGGGAAAATCTGGAATTCACTGGTGAAATATTCCGGCCGGATATAAAAGGCCTGCAGGGTCAGCAGCACGCCGACCAGAAGGAACGTCAGCCATATGGGCGAGGCCAGATAGCCGTAAATCCCAAGGCCGAGATGCATCCGGCTGAGCCAGTGCAGACCCCGCACAGGTAACACCGCCATATGCTGCATATTGCCCTGGCACCATCGCCGGTCACGCCCGGCGTAATCGATCAGGCTGGGTGGGCTTTCCTCATAGCTTCCGCCGATTTCCTCCGCCATGTAGACTTTCCAGCCCTTCCTGCGCATCAGGGCGGCCTCGACGAAATCATGGCTGAGAATGTGCCCGCCAAATGGCGCACGGCCAGGCAATGCCGGCAGGCCTGCGCTTTCCAGAAAGGCGCGTGTGCGGATGATCGCGTTATGTCCCCAGTAATTACCATCTCCCATATGCCAGTAGGCCAGTCCGGCGGCCACCACCGGACCATAGGCATGGCTGGCGAACTGCTGCAGGCGCGCAAACAGGGTGCCGCCATTGATGAGTTGCGGCGCGCTCTGGATGACGCCTGCCTCGGGATGAATTTCCATGGTGGCCGCCAGCCGGATAATGGCCTCTGCAGTCATCAGGCTGTCTGCGTCCAGCACGATCATGTGATCGTAGTTCAGGCCCCAGCGGCGGCAGAAATCCTCAATATTTCCGGATTTGCGCGCAATGTTTTCCGGACGGTGACGGTAAAACAGATTCGCTTCGCCTCCTGTTCTTGCGCGCAGGTCACGAAAGCCTTCCTCTTCCTCCAGCCAGATTGCGGCATCCGTCGTGTCGCTCAGGATGAAAAAGTCGAAAGAGCGGAGCGCGCCCATTTCCTGCAGCGCTTCATACATCGCTTGAACATTGGCGTAGATGCGGTGCGGCGGTTCATTATAGGTTGGAACCAGCAGGGCCGTGCGTTTGCTGAGGATCATGGAGGTTCCAGGCGCAAGTTTCGGCACGCGCAGCACGGGCTGGGGGCGCAGGAGCTGTATACATCCCAGTATTGCGCTGACGAACCAGAAGGCAATCCAGGTGAAATTCGGTACGAACAGGATCAGGATCAGGACCTGCAGCGAAGTCAGCGAATTCACGGACATCACCTGATACATTCCGTAGGAAGCCCAGACAGCCAGTATCAGGGTGAGAGAAATCAGCGCGCTTCGCCGAACCAGCGCCCGCATTCCAGGCGGAGCGGATGGGCGCGCAGCAGACTTGTCCCAACGCCAGAGAGGCTGGGCGGGCATTTCCGCAGGGGTTTCAGGCGGCAGCGGCGTAAGCATCACGCATATCTTGTTTTGGGGAACAGAGGGCCGGCGTCAGGCCGTCCACCGGTAGACCCAGACCTCCGAAAGCCGATCCGTCTTGTTCTTCAGATAGGTGCGCATTTCCACCGTCTGGGCTTCGCCAGTGTCGACTTCAAAGCTGAGGCGCCACCCCTTGATTTCAGGGTTTGGCTGAACGACGATATTGAGGATCTTGCCTTCTGACGCCCAGACATCGGCTTCGGGAACCGCGCCTTCTGGCAAAGTATCGAGCGGCTTGCCTACAAAATCAATGACAAACAGCCGTGTTTCCGATTCCCAGCCTGTGCCGACACGGGTAGAAGTCACCAATGCGACATCGGGGCCGTCGGAAGGCTCATTGCACCATTGCAGCCGGTAATTCAGCACGAATTCAGAACCGCCCGGTATGGGATCGGATGGGCGCCAGAACGCGACGATATTGTCATTGATTTCGGAATTGGAGGGGATTTCGATCAGATGAACGGCTCCAGCCCCCCAGTCGCCGATCGGCTCCACCCAAAGGCTGGGACGGCGTTCGTAACGCGCTTCCAGATCCTCGAACTGGGTGAACTTGCGATTGCGCTGCATAAGGCCAAACCCACGGGGACTATGGTCTACGAAAGCGCTGGACTGCAATATGGCGGGATTGGACAGGGGCCGCCAGAGCCATTCTCCCCGGCCGTTGTGAATGGACAGACCTTCCGAATCATGTACGGCCGGACGGAAATCATTTACTCCCAGCCTGTCTGAGGCGCTGAAATAGAACATGCTGGTCAGGGGCGCGAATCCCGGATTACTGAGATTCGTGCGCGGGTACAGCGTCATTTCAACATCCATTTCGGTAATTTCGCCAGGGCGGATGGTGAAACGGTAGGCGCCAGTGGTGCTCTGGCTGTCCAGGAGCGCGTGCACGACGATAGAACTGGCGCCGGCCAGCGGAGTTTCGACCCAGAAAGCCCGAAAGAGGGGGAATTCCTCGCCTGTGGGCTCGGCAGTATCGAGCGCCAGCCCGCGCGCCGACAGTCCATAGTGCTGATTTTTCGCGACTGCGCGGAAATAACTCGCACCCTGAAAGACGATGACTTCATCGAAATAGTCTTCTGTGTTGATCTGGCTGTGAATGCGAAAGCCCGCAAATCCCAGATCATATCCGGGCGGTGGCGGCTGCACGCTGGGTCCAAAGGAATAATAATCGGGTGAATACAATAATTTGCGTGCCTCGCCGTTATTCACCAGGTTGATGCTGACCGGCTGCATGTAGAAAAAACCGGAATGGAACATATGCATTTGAAAGGGCAGGCCCTCCGCGCGCCACACGGCCTTGTCCGGCCGGAAACGGATGTCGCGATATTGGTCATAAGTGAGGTTTTCCAGCACTTTTGGCAGGGTCAGGGTGGGAGGCGAGAATTTTTTCGACGCCAGTCTCTGCGCCCGTTTACGGACCGCGTCAGGACTGAAGGGCACAGGGTCCGACAGTTTCATAGAGAAACCATCGTCAGAAAGATCCACCCCGTTCTGATCTGTCATCCCGGTCTGCCCCTTGACGGGGAGTATGCCGAAAAAGGGAGATAGGGCCAGTGCGGCAAGAAAATCACGACGGTGCACGGTTATTGCTCTTCACTCTGCTGTTGAAAAATGCATCAGACAGATAAATAGTTTAGCTTTGGCTGGGTTGCTAGCTATCTGACATAGCTTCAGACCTTTAGCTAGCGCATTCTGGCTGAGCGGCACTATTCTATTGACCGGATAAGGCACAAATACAACAGCAGGGAGGAAGGCTCATGCGGCAGATCAGGGAGCAGGACCAGTGGCTGGCCCAGGTAAAAGAGGCTCCGCTGGAGCCGGAATTACCCATTGTCGATCCGCATCATCATCTTTGGGATACGCCCGGAAACCGTTATTTTCTGGATCAGCTTCTGGAGGATACGAATAGCGGCCATAATGTGGTGGCCACCGTGTTTCTGCAATGCGGCGCGATGTACCGGGCGGATGGGCCGGAGGAGCTGCGGCCCGTCGGAGAGACGGAGTTCGTCAACGGGGTGGCGGCGCAGAGCGCCAGCGGCATTTACGGGCCAATGCGCGCCTGCCTTGGCATCGCCGGTCACGCCGATCTGATGCTGGGCGCCGCAGTTGGCGGAGTGCTGGATGCGCACCAGGAAGCGGCGCCCCGGCGCTTTCGCGGCATCCGTCACATCACTGCCTGGGACCCCCATGAAGAGGTTCATAACTTCGCCGGCTGCTTCAAGGGCATGATGGGGGATAGCCGCTTTCGCGAAGGCGCAAAAGAGCTTATCAAACGGGGTATGACCTTTGACGCATTTTTCTATCACCCGCAGATTCCCGAACTCACGGATTTCGCCCGCGCCCTGCCGGATCTGACCATTATTCTTGATCATTTTGGCGGTCCTATGGCGGTCGGGCCGTATGCAGGCAAACAGGCGGAAATCTTCCAGCAATGGAAAAGGGATATGGCGGAACTGGCCAGATGCCCGAATGTCAATGTGAAGATTGGCGGCCTGAATATGCCGCTTAACGGTTTTGGCTGGCACAAGAACGCGCTTCCGCCAACCTCCGAGGAATTGGCCAAAGCCACCCGCGATTATTATCTGCACACGATCGATTGCTTCGGGCCGCAGCGCTGCATGTTCGAGAGCAATTTTCCCGTGGACAAGATCTCCTGTTCCTACGGGGTGCTTTGGAATGCGTTCAAACGCATCGCCTCGGGTTTTTCCGCGGATGACAAAACCGCGCTCTTTTCAGGCTGCGCCAACCGGGTTTACGGCCTGGGCCTGTGATCTCTATTCCGCCGCCGCCGTTTCCACCACCGCACCGGGCCAGCCGG
>OBIC01000506.1_pt1 | contig 10058 bp, 8 predicted proteins | sample 1519831 | NCBI WGS metagenome assembly OBIC01 (sample SAMN03019805, study PRJEB22545) | beach sand metagenome | biome: beach; feature: sea beach; material: beach sand | place: USA: Municipal Pensacola Beach, FL | collected 2010-10-20 | depth 40-45 cm m | reverse complement strand
TAGGGCAGGCGTCTTGGGTGCTGTCTGGGTACCCGGATTTTCTCCACCGGCCTCCCGGTCTTCCGAAGGCCCAGCGGTCCGCGGCTCCACAACCGCGGCAGGCGGAAAGCCGAGCTCACCTCCCGACAATGCGGCCGCCTTGTTTTTTGCAACCACAGCAAGACTGAAGCTGGTTGCAAAAAACAGCGCCGCCAAGAGCGCCGTAGAACGCGACAATAAGTTGCCGCTGCCAGCACTGCCCAGAACCGTTTGCGAGGCGCCAGCACCAAAGGATGCGCCCATGTCTGCGCCCTTACCGTGCTGCAAAAGGACCAGCCCAACCAGGCCGACCCCAATCAGAACATGGATGACTAAGAGAATGGTTTCCATGGAGCATCCGCAATTGCAATAAGTTTTCCGAACGCTTCGGCGCTCAGAGAGGCGCCCCCGATCAAGGCGCCGTCGACATCGTCACACTGCAGCAGTGCTGCACCGTTGCTCGGCTTCACACTGCCGCCGTATAGGATGCGTGTGGCCGCTGCAATGTCGGCATTTTCTTCCGCCAAGCTGGCACGAATCAGCCTGTGCATGTCCTGCACTTGACCGGGCTCCGCCGACCGGCCGGTGCCGATGGCCCACACAGGCTCGTAGGCGATCACCAGGTCTGGGTCTTGGCGCAGCATGGGGGCCAGTGCTGCAAGCTGCTGCTGGATCACCCTTTCGGCACGAACCGCCTCGCGGTCGGCCAGGGATTCACCAACACAGACAATCGGCACCACGCCTGCTGCCGATGCAGCCTGCGCCTTGGCCACCACGTCTGCGTCGGTTTCGTGGTGCAGAGCGCGCCGTTCTGAATGCCCGACGATCACATAGGCGCATCCGACATCGGCCAGCATGGGTGCGGCGACATCGCCTGTGAACGCGCCTTCGTCGCTTGAGTGGACATCCTGCGCCCCCACGCGAACCCCAGCACTGAGCAATGCCACTGCCTGCGTCAGGTACACCGCCGGCGGGAACAAGGCCACCTCTACACTTGGGTGCGCTGCAGCAACGGTGCAGCAGGCGGGAACCAAGTCATCGACCAAGGCCCCACTGCCGTGCATTTTCCAGTTGCCAGCGATCAACTTTCGGCGCATCCCCGCCTCCCTCATTTCGCGCGGCGCGCAATGGTAGCGCAGGCTGAATGGCCGAACAACCCGATCAGACGACCGCCGCTCGGACCGAATCGGCCAGGGATTGCGCCACCGCTGCCACCAGGTCGACATCCTCGCCCTCAACCATCACACGCAAGACGGGCTCGGTTCCGGAGGGCCGCAACAGCACCCTTCCCTTGGAGCCGAGGCGGCGCTCCGCGTCGCGCGTGGCGGAACACACCCGATCGAGGGCACAGATCGCAGTGCGGTCTACCTGGGCTCCGAGCGCCACATTGATGGTCACTTGCGGATACTTGTTCATGGCGCCGAGCATGTCACGCAACGAGGGCCGACCAGTCGCAGCAAGCGCAGCCAGAACCTGGAGCGCCGAGACGACCCCATCGCCAGTGGTGGTGGCACCCAGACAGAGGATGTGACCGGAGGACTCTCCTCCGAGTTGCCAGCCGAGACGAAGCAGCTCGGCGTTGACATGCCGATCACCGACTTCGCTGCGCACGAAGGGGATATCCAACTCCGAAAGCGCGATCTCCAGACCCAAGTTCGTCATCTTTGTACCGACGACCCCGCCGTGCAGGCGGCCGCTGCGGTGCTGGTCGAGGGCAATGATGTACAGCAGCTCATCACCGTCCACAAGCGTCCCATCGGCATCCACCATGACGACGCGGTCACCGTCCCCATCCAAGGCGATTCCGATGTCTGCCCCCACCTCCTGAACCCGGGAACGCAGCGCTTCAGGATTGGTGGAGCCGCAGCGGTCATTGATGTTGAGGCCATTGGGCTGATTTCCAAGCGGGATCACCCTGGCGCCGAGCTCCTCCAGTACAGCCGGTGCGATTTGGTAGGTGGCACCGTGCGCACAGTCCACCACGATCTTCCAAGTGGAGAGGTCCACATGGCTCGGGATGGTGCTCTTGCAAAACTCGATGTAGCGACCTGGCGCATCGGCGATGCGAAACGCCTTACCCAGCTGATCCGGGGCGACTGTGTCCATTTCAACGTCAAGCTCCGCCTCGATTTCGAGTTCGAGCGCGTCGTCCAGTTTTTGCCCTGCACCTGAGAAAAACTTGATCCCATTGTCATCGAACGGGTTGTGGGAGGCGCTGATCACGACCCCAGCCTGCGCTTTAAAGGTCCGCGTCAGGTACGCGATCGCAGGCGTCGGCATCGGACCGAGCAGACCAATGTCCGCACCGGCGGCGGACAAACCTGCCTCCAGGGCCGATTCGAACATGTACCCAGAAATTCGTGTGTCCTTGCCAATCAGCACCTTCGGGTGGGGTGTGCGGCGCCCCAGCACGCGGCCCAACGCCCAGCCGAGTTTCAGCACGAAGTCGGCCGTGATCGGGTGCTCACCGACGCGCCCACGAATGCCATCGGTACCAAAATACTTACGACTCATAGACCACCTGTTCTCTGTTGCAGGCCGCCCAAACTCGAACGGCGTCAACGGCTGGCGCCACATCGTGCACCCGCAGAATCAATGCGCCTTGCTGCAGCGCCAGCACGTTGGCGGCGACCGTGCCCGCCAACCGCTCATCAACTGGACGCCCGGTGAGGTCCCCGATCATGCGCTTGCGCGATATGCCCACCAGCAGGGGACATCCCAGGGCTGCTAAGGCGCGCAGCTGTGCCAATAAGCCTAAGTTATGCTTCAGCGACTTGCCAAAACCAAAGCCTGGATCGAGAACCAACCGGCCTGGATCAATGCCCGCTGCCACCGCCACCGCGACGCGCTCGGCGAGGTAGGTCCGGACCTCGCCGACCACATCGCCATATTCTGGCTCCACCTGCATCGACTGAGGCGAGCCCTGCATGTGCATCAAGCACAGGGCCACCGACGAAGCCGCCACCGCCTCCAATGCGCCGGGCTGGGTCAGAGCACGCACGTCGTTGACCATGCCTGCACCCGCCTCAATCGCAGCGCGCATGACCGCCGGGCGGCTGGTGTCCACGGAGATCACCGCTTCGCAAGTGCCCGCCAGTCGCTCCACTGCAGGAACCACGCGCTCCAGCTCTTCCGCCTCGCTCACATCGTCAGCACCCGGCCGGGTCGATTCGCCGCCCAGGTCGATGATGGCGGCTCCTGCGGCCACCATGTCCATGGCCGCTGCTTCGACAGCCACAACATCGATGCGACCACGGCGCACGAACCGGCCACCATCGGAAAAGGAATCCGGCGTGAGGTTGAGAATGCCCATGACCCGAGGCTGCGACAACTCGAGCCGGCGGGCGCCACACTGCAATAAGAAGGGTTGAGGCATGGATGGGCCCCCAAACGAAACCGGCCTGGGAACCCCAGGCCGGCCTGACGCGATCCCGCAGGTTCCTTCGCGGTCAGACTTCACCTGCGGGGCGCCCAATGGCCCCGCCAGGACTGGTGCGACCGGTGCTGCTGGGTTCGTCCGAGGGGACTCTGGGGGAGGCGGGGGGCGCGGTGTCGTCCCATCCCTCTGGCGGGCGTGGCGGGCGGCCCGCCATGATGTCGTCGATCTGATCCGAGCTCAGTGTCTCGTACTTGACCAAGGCATCGGCCATCGCGTGCAGCTTTTCGATGTTTTCAGTCAACAGCCGCTTCGCGGTGCCGTAGCATTCATCAATGACGGCGCGCACCTCTTCATCGATCAGGCGAGCCGTTTCACCGGAGTGGCCGCGAACCGGACCGGCTGCACTGCGCCCCAGGAACACTTCGCCCTCGTCCTCGTCATACATCAATGGACCGAGCTTCTCCGACAGCCCCCAGCGCGTGACCAGGCTCCGAGCAAGGTCGGTGGCACGCTGGATGTCATTGGATGCACCCGTGGTCACACCGTCGAAACCGAGGGTCAACTCCTCTGCAACACGGCCACCAAACAGGCTGCAGATTTGGCTCAGAATAGAGCGCTTGCTGTGGCTGTAGCGGTCTTCTTCCGGCAAGAACATGGTCACCCCAAGGGCGCGCCCCCGCGGAATGATGCTCACCTTGTAGACCGGGTCGTGCTCCGGCACCAGGCGGCCCACAATGGCATGCCCAGCCTCATGGTAGGCGGTGTTGCGCTTCTCTTTGTCCGACATGACCATCGATTTGCGCTCGGCGCCCATCATGATCTTGTCCTTGGCCAACTCGAACTCTTCCATGTCGACCGTGCGCTTGTTGGCTCGCGCGGCGAACAGCGCGGCTTCATTGACCAGGTTGGCCAGCTGGGCGCCTGAAAAGCCCGGCGTGCCGCGTGCAATGACACTCGCATTGACGCTGTCCGCCACGGGCACCTTGCGCATGTGGACCTTGAGTATCTGCTCCCGGCCACGGATGTCCGGCAGCCCAACCACCACCTGGCGATCAAAGCGCCCTGGGCGCAACAGCGCTGGATCCAACACATCCGGGCGGTTGGTGGCAGCGATCACGATGACGCCATCGTTGCCTTCGAAGCCGTCCATTTCGACCAGCAGCTGGTTGAGGGTTTGCTCGCGTTCATCGTGCCCACCACCGAGCCCCGCGCCGCGGTGACGGCCCACCGCGTCGATCTCGTCGATGAAAATGATGCACGGCGCCCGCTTCTTGGCCTGCTCGAACATGTCACGCACCCGAGAGGCACCGACACCGACAAACATTTCTACGAAATCAGAGCCAGATATGCTGAAAAACGGCACCTTGGCTTCGCCCGCGATGGCCTTTGCCAACAATGTTTTCCCGGTCCCGGGCTGACCCACCATCAGGATGCCCCGGGGGATTTTGCCGCCGAGGCGTTGGAATTTTCCGGGGTCCTTGAGGAAATCGACCAACTCCTTTACGTCTTCCTTGGCTTCATCGACCCCGGCCACGTCCGCAAAGGTCGTGTTGATTTGGTCTTCGTTCATAAGCCGAGCGCGGCTCTTACCGAAACTCATTGGGCCGCCGCGCCCGCCGGCGCCGCCTTGCATCTGACGCATGAAAAACATGAAGACAGCGATGATGATGAGAATTGGAAAGCTGGCCACAAGCAGCTGCATCCAGATGCTCTGCCGCTCAGGCTCCAGCCCTTCGACCTCAACATCGCGGCTCAATAGGTCGTCCATGAGTTTGAGGTCGGGGACATTGGGCCGCACCGTCTCGAACTGGCCGCCGCCGTTTTTGCGTTGCCCGACGATGGTGTAGCCGTCGCCTTTAATCGCGATGCGGTCAATGCGGTCTTGGTGCAGTTCCTCAATGAACTGCGAATAGGAAACCTGCTGTAGATCCGGCTGCATGCTGAAGTTGTTGAACACCGTCAACAACACCGCCGCAATGATGAGCCACAGAATGAGATTTTTTGCCATATCGTTCAAGGGGTTGCCCTCGTGACGTTCAAGCGCCCCTAAGGCGCGTCGGACCGGTTCTGTAACCGGAAAATCGCGGTTGCTTTGATTATAACCACAGCGGCCTCGCCGAGCGGATCAGCCAACCTCGCGCCGAAAGCCGGTCGCAACCAGATACTGTTCTCGGGAGCGGGGCCGTGAGGCAGCGGGTTTGACGCCACGAACCGCAGAAAACTGATCCCTCACGGCGCGCAGGAACGCATCAAAACCTTCTCCCTGAAACAATTTGACCACCAGAGCGCCGTTTTGTCGCAGGGTCTTTCCGGCAAGCTCGAACGCCAATTCAGCCAATTCCATCGCCCGGGGCTGATCAATCGCCGCATTGCCACTGAGGTTGGGTGCCATATCCGAAATTACAAGGTCCACCGGCGCGCGGCCCACCGCATCAAGCAAACGTTCATACACCGCCTGTTCGGTGAAGTCGCCGGCAACGAAATCGACCCCAGCGACACCGTCCATGGGCAGCAGGTCGCAGGCCACCACCCGGCCCTGATCGCCGACCACCCCCGCGGCCACCTGCGACCAGCCACCGGGAGCAGCGCCCAAATCGACCACCGTATCTCCTGGGCGCATCAAACGGTACCGTCCCTGCAATTCCAGCAGTTTGTAGGCAGCCCGCGACCGCAGGCCCTCGCGCCGGGCACGTTGCACATAGGTGTCGTCGAAATGCTCGCGCAACCAGCGGTGGCTGCTTTTACTGCGTGTCACGATCGATCCCGCCTCAATGGCCAGGGAAAGGCGCGAGGGCTACAATGCGCACCCCACCGCCACTGGATGAAGCCACATACGCCGTGCCGATCACCCCAACACAACGCAAACAATACCGCGCCATTGGCCACCATTTGCAGCCCATCGTTGTTGTTGCCGAGAATGGCATCAGCGCGGGCGTACGGGACGAACTTGATCGCGCCCTGCACGACCACGAACTCATCAAGGTGCGATTGACCGCCGAGAACCGGGACCACCGCCAGGAGCTGCTCAACGGCGTACTGGCAGCGACAGGCGCAGAACTGGTGCAACGGATTGGGCATGTGGCGCTGATTCTGCGCCGATCCCCGCAGCCCAAACCCGCCCTGTCCAACCTGATGCGCCACGCCAAGAACTGACGGGCGAAGGCCCGCTCCACACTCAGCGGTGGTGAATCTGCTCGATTTCGTACAGGGCGATTCCGGAAGGGGTTTGCACCTCGACTTCGTCACCCAGCTCTTTGCCGATCAGCGCACGACCCATCGGTGAAGTGACGGAAATTTTTTCCTGCTTCACGTCCGCCTCGTCTTCGCCGACGATCTGGTAAACACTGTGCTGATCGGTGTCCACGTTCAGCAACTCCACCGTGGCCCCGAAGATGACCTTGCCGCTGTTCTCAATGCGCGTGACATCGATCACCTGCGCGTCAGCGAGCTTGGCTTCGATTTCCTGAATTCGGCCTTCTATAAAACTCTGCCGCTCCCGCGCCGCGTGGTACTCGGCATTCTCTTTCAGATCACCGTGCTCGCGGGCCTCGGCGATGGCAGCGATCACCTCCGGGCGGTCCTGGCTCTTCAAACGCTGCAACTCGTCGCGCAGACGCTCAGCGCCCTGCACGGTCATGGGTACTCTAGTCATTGCTGTTCGAGCTCTCGGTGATGCGTCGATGTAGGTCTTGCAATTTTCTGACCTCAACCGACCCAACAAAGCGCAGGGCTTCGCAGATGGCGATGCCACCACTCACCGTGGTGGTGGAGTGCACCTTGTTGAGTAACGCATAGCGGCGAATGGTGGCCGAGTCGGCGATGGCTTGCTTGCCTTCAGTGGTATTCACGATGAGGGATATCTCGCCGTTTTTCAACTTGTCGACCACATGCGGGCGGCCTTCGGTTACCTTGTTGACCACCTCGACTTCCACCCCGGCCGCCGTGAGGGCATCGGCTGTTCCCCGGGTGGCGCATACACCAAACCCCAGTGCCGCGAGCTCCATGGCCACCTGCACTGCGGCGGGCTTGTCCGGGTCACGCACACTGATGAAGGCAGTGCCACTGCGGGGCAGCAGCTCTCCGGCGGCTGCCTGCGCCTTGCCGAAGGCCTCACCAAAGGTGTCGCCGACGCCCATGACTTCACCGGTGGATTTCATCTCAGGCCCCAAAATGGGGTCCACACCGGGAAACTTGGCGAAGGGGAACACCGCCTCTTTCACGGCAACAAATCCAGGCGTTGGCTGTTCGGTAAAGCCCTGGGCAGCAAGGCTCACTCCAGCCATGCAGCGCGCCGCCACCTGGGCCAGCGACCGGCCAATGCACTTGCTGACAAAAGGCACGGTGCGCGAGGCCCGCGGGTTGACTTCCAGCACGAAGACCTCGTCACCCTGAACCGCCAACTGCACGTTCATCAAGCCGACAACCCCAAGTTCCAGCGCCATGGCGCGCACCATCTGCGCCATGCGTTCCTGCAATTCCGTCGAAAGGTCATGCGGCGGCAGGCTACAAGCCGAGTCACCCGAGTGAACTCCGGCCTGCTCAATGTGCTGCATCACCGCCCCCAAGGTGACGTGGCGGCCATCACTGACCGCGTCAATGTCCACTTCGATGGCCTGGTCCAGAAAGTGGTCCAGGAGCACCGGCCGTTGCGGTGATACGGACACCGCTTCGGTCATGTAGCGGCTGAGCTCGTCGAGGTCATAGACGATGTCCATCGCCCGACCGCCCAGCACATAAGACGGCCGCACCACCAGCGGGAACGAAATTTCCGCGGCCTGCACAATGGCTTCATCCACGCTGCGGGCGATTCGGTTTGGCGGTTGGCGCAAACCCAGTTTGTGCAGCATCTGCTGAAACTGCTCGCGGTCTTCGGCGCGATCGATTGCACTGGGTGGCGTGCCCAGAATTGGGACACCGAGCTGCTCCAGGTCCCGCGCCAAATTGAGCGGAGTCTGCCCACCAAACTGGACGATTACGCCCTTCGGCTGTTCCAGCTGCACGATTTCCAGCACATCTTCAAGTGTGACCGGCTCAAAGTAGAGCCGATCCGAAGTGTCGTAATCGGTGGACACAGTCTCCGGGTTGCAGTTGACCATGATGGTCTCATAGCCATCCTCGCGCATGGCGAGCGCGGCGTGGACACAACAGTAATCGAACTCAATGCCTTGCCCGATTCGGTTCGGCCCGCCACCGAGCACCATGATTTTGTCGGCTGTGCTCGGGGCTGCCTCACACTCCTCTGCATAGGTGGAGTACAGGTACGCAGTCGAGGACGCGAACTCGGCTGCACAGGTGTCCACCCGCTTGAACACCGGCCGAATCCCCTCAGCATGTCGACGCTCGCGCACCGCTGTTTCAGACAGGCCCACCAAGGCACCGATCCGAGCGTCTGAAAACCCATGGGACTTCAGCTCGCGCAGGCACTCAGCCGTCAGGGACTGCTCCTTGCCCGCCGACAGCGCCTGTTCCTGCTCGACCAGCACCTGAATCCAGGCCAAAAACCACGGATCAATTCCGGTCAGCTCCTGGACTTCCTCCAACGCGAAGCCGTGGCGAAACGCGTCCGCCAGGTACCAAATTCGCTCGGCATGGGGTTGCTTGAGCTCTGCGCGCAACCTCGTTCTGGCGTCACTCACCGTGACAGGTAGGCGGGGGTCGAGGCCGGTCGCGCCGACCTCCAGTCCGCGCAACGCCTTCTGAAGCGATTCCGGGAAGTTCCCGCCAATGGCCATCACCTCACCCACCGACTTCATCTGGGTGGTCAGGGTGCGGTCCGCCTCTGCAAATTTCTCGAAGGTAAAGCGCGGGATCTTGGTGACGACGTAATCGATGCTGGGTTCAAACGAGGCCGGGGTGACCCCACCGGTGATCTCGTTCTGCAGCTCATCCAGCGTGTACCCAACCGCGAGTTTTGCAGCCACCTTGGCGATCGGAAATCCGGTGGCCTTCGAGGCCAGCGCCGAGCTTCTCGAGACCCGCGGGTTCATCTCGATGACCACCAGCCGACCGGTATCGGGTTGCACGGCAAATTGAACGTTGGAACCGCCGGTTTCAACGCCAATGCGGCGCAATACCCGAAGCGATGCGTCACGCATCACTTGGTATTCCTTGTCGGTCAGGGTCTGCGCCGGGGCGACGGTGATCGAGTCACCTGTGTGCACCCCCATTGGATCCAGGTTTTCGATGGAACAAATGATGATGCAGTTGTCTTTGCGGTCCCGCACGACCTCCATTTCGAACTCTTTCCAACCGATCAGCGATTCATCGATCAGCAATTCCTTGGTTGGCGACAGGTCGAGCCCGCGCTGGCAGATTTCGGCAAATTCCTGTCGGTTGTAAGCGATGCCGCCGCCACTTCCGCCCATGGTGAAGGAGGGACGGATGATGCACGGAAACCCAATCTGCGCCTGAACCTGCTCGGCCTCCTCCATGCTGTGGGCAATGGCGGATCGCGGCGTTTCAAGGCCGATCGACCGCATCGCCTTGTCGAACAACTGGCGGTCCTCGGCCAAATCAATCGCCTGGCGGTTCGCGCCGATCATTTCGACGCCGTACTGCTCAAGGACACCGTGCTTGTCGAGGTCCAGCGCACAGTTGAGGGCCGTCTGCCCTCCCATGGATCGGAAGAGCACACGTCTGAACTCCAGTCACGATTGGGGGG
>OBIC01000505.1_pt1 | contig 10069 bp, 6 predicted proteins | sample 1519831 | NCBI WGS metagenome assembly OBIC01 (sample SAMN03019805, study PRJEB22545) | beach sand metagenome | biome: beach; feature: sea beach; material: beach sand | place: USA: Municipal Pensacola Beach, FL | collected 2010-10-20 | depth 40-45 cm m | reverse complement strand
CTCTTTCCCTACACGACGCTCTTCCGATCTCCTGCAACCTCGAGACGGCTGCGCACCAGCTCTCGGCACGCGTCCTCGGCGGTGCCATTCCAGGCGCTGGCCGTTTGTGGTGGGCTGCCGTGCAAATTCCACCGCTGCAGCGCCTGAACCTCCGGCCAGCGTTCCAGCGCACAGTAGCGAACAGCGCCTGCGTGGGCGGGGTCGTGCGGTTCGAGCACCATCAGGATTTTGCCGGCCAGGGCTTCGTCCAGGATGCCGAGGCCGGCGTCGAGCGAGCAGGCCTCGTCGTTGGTGAGCAGCCCAGCCAAGGTGGCAGCGTCGTACAGTTCATCGGCGCTGCGGGCCACGGGCCAGGCGGTGGCGCGCACCTGCTCAATGGCGGCCGGATCCAGGCGGCCGAGGGTCAGGGCGTCCTCGGGGTCCAGCCAGCGGCGCATGGCCACGGCCTGGGTGCGCCGTTCTTCCAGCGGGGCATCGTCCAGAAACGCATAGGGACGCGCGGTGAGCACTTCTTCGGCCAGGGGTGAAGGTTCGCGCAGGTCTGCGGTGACCACCTCAACCTCGCCCCGGGAGAGGCGCTGGAGCAGCCCCTCGAGCCCGTCGATGTCCATGGCATCGGTCAGGCAGTCGGTGAGGGTTTGCTCCACCAAAGGGTGGTCGGGCACCTCGCGTTCGCCGCGGATGTTCTCCAGGCACGCCAGCTGGTCTGGAAACACCAGCGCAATCAGGTCTTCGGCTTGCAGGCGCTGCAGTTGAGGCGGGTTTTTGCGCCCGCCCTGGAACCGGGGGATGGCCAGGGCGTTGGTGGCTGTCCAGCGCCACCGGACCTGGAACAAAGGTGCATCCAGCAGTGCCTGAACCAGCACGTCACGCACCCGGTTGGGGTGCAGGTAGCTGGCGACCTCAAGGAGCGGGAAGCTGTGGGTTGGCCCGAGCGAGAGAATGATGCAGTTCTCCGTGGCGGCGGCCTGCAGTTCGAAGTTGAACTTGCGACAGAACCGTTTGCGCAGTGCCAACCCCCAGGCGCGATTGATCCGGCCGCCAAAGGGTGCATGCACGATGAATTGCATGCCGCCAGACTCGTCGAAAAAGCGCTCGAACACAATTTTTTTGAGGGTGGGTAGTGTGCCGAGCGCGGCCTGGGCCGCGGCCAGATACTCGCAGAGTTGCAGTGCCGCCGTTGCGGGCAGGCACAGGCGCGATTGGAGGGCTTCGGCCGCTGCCTGAACACCCTGTGCACTGATGGCGGCGCCGACTTCCTCGCGCAGCCGCGACACCGCGGCACTGAGTGCGTCGCTGCGTGCTGGCGCTTCACCGAACCAGAAGGGGAGGTTGGGTGGTTGTCCTTGGGCGTCCTCAACCCGCACTTTGCCCGCTTCCACCTTGAGAATGCGCCAAGCGTTGTTGCCAAGCTGAAAGATGTCCCCCGCCAAACTTTCAATGGCGAAGTCCTCATTGAGGGTGCCAATCACGGTGCCATTGGGCTCGACCACGACGTCGTAGTCGGCGGTGTCGGGAATGGTTCCGCCAGAGGTCAGTGCCGTGAGCAGGGCACGCCGGTGGGGCCGCAGCTCGCCACTGAGTGGGTGACGGTGAAGGTAGCTGCCCCGGCGACCCCGGCGGGTCGTGAAGCCAGTGCACAGCATGTCGACCACACGGTCGAAGTCGGCTTGGTGCAGGTCGTGGTACGGCTCTGCCTGGCGGAACCTGTGGTACAGGGTTTGCGCGTCAATGGGGGAACCCGCCACTTCGGCAACGACCTGCTGCGCCAGCACATCCAGACTGCGGTGGGGGATGACCAGGTTGTCGAGTTCGCCGCGGGCGATGGCATCGAGCAGGGCGGTCGATTCAACCAGCTCGTTGCGGCTGAGGGGGAACAGCCGGCCTTTGGGTATGCCGCCCACCTGGTGGCTGGCGCGCCCGACGCGCTGCAGCAGGGTGCTGATGGCTCGGGTGGCGCCGATTTGGCATACCAGATCGACCTCGCCGATGTCGATGCCGAGTTCGAGTGATGCGGTTGCCACCAGGGCTTTGAGCTCTCCGGCGCGCAAGCGAGCTTCTGCGGCCTGGCGCTGTTCCTTGGAAAGGCTGCCGTGGTGTGCGCCGACGGCGGTTTCGCCGAGGCGCTCCGTGAGGTGACGACAAACGCGCTCGGCGAGTCTGCGGGTGTTGACGAACACCAGGGTGGTGCGGTGAGCACGCACCAATTCGGCGATGCGGTCGTACAGTGCCTCCCAGGTTTCGTTCGACATCACCGCTTCCAGTGGAACCGGAGGCAGCTCCAGGGCAATGTCGAGCTGACGGCGGTGGCCGAGGTCCACGGTGTGGCAGCGGTGGGCCTTGCCATCGGCATCACGGCCAGTCAGGAAGCGTGCCACTGCCGACATCGGCTTCTGGGTTGCGGAAAGCCCAATGCGGGTGATGTTGGCCGCACTCAAGGACTGCAGCCGCTCCATCGACAGCGCCAGATGGGCGCCCCGCTTGCTGGTCACCAGGGCGTGGATCTCGTCCACGATGAGGGTTTCAACCCCGGCGAACAGCTGGCGGCCGCGGCCGCTGGTGAGCAGCAGGTAGAGCGATTCAGGGGTGGTCACCAGGATGTGCGGCGGACGCTTGAGCAAGGCCGTGCGCTCTGCGGCACTGCTGTCCCCGGTGCGCAGACCAACCCGAATGCCGGCTGGCGGCGCCCCCATGGCTTCAAGATTGGCCTCGATGCCTGCCAGTGGATCCTGCAGGTTCACGCGGATGTCCGTGGACAGCGCCTTGAGGGGCGAGACGTACAGCACGCGGGTTTGGTCGCCAAGAGTGCCAGCCTGGGCGCTGCGCACCAGGGCGTCGATGGCCGCGAGAAACGCCGCAAGGGTCTTGCCAGAGCCGGTTGGTGCAGCGACCAGTGTGTGTGTGCCGGCCTGAATGGCGGGCCAGGCGGCGCTTTGGGCAGGGGTGGGGTTGCCAAAGCACCGATGAAACCACTGCGAAACTGCAGGATGAAAGGGCAACGGCGAGTCGGCCGCGCAATTGCTAGCGGAAAAAAGGTCGTTGATCTGGGGTGGAGGGGCGCCGGCCATGGCCTGCAAAGTAAACCTCGCTGCCGGCTCCGGCAAGGTTCGGGTGTTGACGCCGCGACTGGCGATGCCAGTATGATGCCGGCAATACTTGTGCTGGAGGCATGCCATGGTGCACCCCATCTACCTTGCGCCGGACTTTGCGGTGCACGCCCAGATTGGGCCCGAGGACCTGGAGCAGATCGCCGCGATGGGCTTCAAGACGGTCATCAACAACCGCCCGGATGGCGAAGTGGCGGGCCAGCCCCGCAGTGCAGACTTGGCCCGCGAGGCCGCAGCCCGGGGGCTGAATTACGTTGAAGTCCCTGTGGCGTTTCCGGACCTGACCGACGCGCAGCTCGCCGAGATGGCCGATGCCATGCGGGGCGACGCGCCCATCCTGGCGTTTTGCCGCACAGGCACACGCTCCACCATTCTTCGCACCATCGTGCAGGCGCGCGCTGGTGTCCCGTTGGATGAACTGCTGCAGGCGGCGTTCGAGCAAGGCTATGACCTCCGGCCTCAGGCACCGCTGATCCAACGCCTCAGCCAGTCGAGCTGACACCGATTCGTAACGACATGCCGGCGCTGTCGGGTAGCCGGGAGTGACCGCGGAGTTTTTGTACCTGGGCGGTGTCACCGCCCTTGTCGTGGGCCTGTTTGTGCACGGGCGGGTCCCGGTGGAAGTGACCGCGCTCCTGTGCCTGGTTCTGATTGGCGTGGCACCGATGGTGCCTGGGGTCGAGCCCCTGTTGCCCAGCGCACAGCTGTTCGCCGGGTTTTCGAGCCCCGCTGTGGTCGCGGTGATTGCGGTGATGGTCGTTTCAAGAAGCCTGGACGAGGTCGGCCTCAGTGCGCGCCTGACCGATTGGCTCGACCGGGTGGCGGGTGACTCTCAGCGCCGAGCCCGCCTTGCCAGCGCAGGGACTGCCGGCTTGCTGTCGGCGGTCATGCAGAACCTAGCGGTCATGGCGACCCTGATGCCGGTGGTGCATCAACTGAGCCTGCGCCAGGGTATGGCGCCTTCGCGTTTGCTGATGCCGGTCGGTTTTTGCGTCATTCTGGGCGGGAACATCACCCTGCTTGGTTCGGGCCCTTTGTTGGTGCTGAACGACCTGCTTCCCGAAGGGGTCGCACGGTTTTCCCTGCTCGCTCCCGCGCCAGTTGGCTTGCTTTTGTTGCTGATGGGGCTGGCGCTGTTTTGGCGCTGGGGGGGCAAGTTGCCTCAGGCCAACGCCCCGACAGTCGGCACCCCCGCAAGCCGGTTACAGGGGGTGTATGGCTTTGGCGCGGACATTGATTGTCTCACCCTGGGACCGGATGGCGCCCTGTCGGACCTCAGGGTGGGTGAGGTGGAGGAACGCTTTGGGGTCTCCATCGTGGCACTGACCGGCGAAGAGCTGCTGCTCGCCCCTCACCGCGACATCGCCCTGGCCGGAGCGCGGGAACTGGCCATCATCGGCTCGCCGGACGCTGTGCACCAGCTGTGCGAACACGCTGGGATGCAGCCGACACTGGGTTCAAGGGGGCTGCGCAGCGCCCTGGCCACGGACCGCTCCGGGATCGCTGAACTGATGGTGCCACCCCATTCCGCGCTGGTCGGCAAGACCCTGCGTGAAGTGCGCATGCGCAAGACCTATGGGTTCAGCACCTTGGTGATCTACCGGGAGGGGCAGGCACGGCGCAGTCGCCTGCGTGATACCCCGCTGCAGGCGGGGGATGTGCTGGTGTGCCACGTGGGTTGGGAGGAGCTGACCCGGCTGGAGTCGAACCCGGATCTGGTGGTCATTACCCGGGACTTTCCGCACCTTCGCACCAACACTGAACGGACCGCGGTGGCGGGCTGCATCGCCCTTGGCACGCTGTTGTTGTTGTTTTTCAGTCCACTGCCCTTCGCGCTGTCGCTGCTGGTGGGGGCTGTGGGCATGCTTCTCGCGGGCGTGCTGCCCACCCAGTCCGCCTACGCCGCCGTCAGTTGGCGCACGGTGCTGCTGCTCGCCGGTCTGATTCCTCTGGGGCAGGCCCTGCAGCACAGCGGCATGGCCGCCTGGTTGGTCAATGCCGCCTTGCCTGTGTTCGGCGCTGCGCCCGCTTTTTGGTCGGTGGCCGCGCTGGCGGCTGTGACAGCCAGCCTGCTGGCGCTGGTGATGTCCAATGTAGGTGCGACCGTGTTGCTGGTGCCGCTGTTTTGTCAGTTGGCGCTTGACCTGGGCCTGGATCCGCGACCAGTGGCCTTGATTGTGGCCCTGGGCGCGTCGAATGCGTTTCTTATCCCGACCCACCAGGTGAACGCGTTGATCTCTGGGCCGGGCGGTTATCGCGCCGCAGACTTCCTGCGTTTTGGTACCCCGGTCAGCCTGGGGTACATCCTGGTGGTGGTGCTGGTGGTCGGCGGGCTGTACTGACCCGCCGATCGGTGCTGCGGGTACTCAGAGGTCTTCGTCGTCCCAGGCCGGCAGCCGGCCGTGGTCCACAGGGGCGAAGCGCGCGTTGGGCAGCGATTCGGCGCCGTCGACCCGCAGGGTGGCGCCGCTGATGAAGTTCGCGGCGGGTGAACACAGGAACAGAATGGAAGCGGCCACCTCCGCTTCACTCCCGAGCCTGTACGTCTGGTTGTGGGCACCGGCCTGCAGGAAGAACTTTTGAAACTCGGGGTCGTAGGTTTTGATGCCGCTGGAGTAGATGGCGCCGGGGGCGACGGCATTCACGCGCACGCCGCTGCGGCCCCATTCCACCGCGAGGGTCTTGGTGAGGTTGTCCACCCCCGCCCGAGCGGCTCCGGTGTGGGCCATGTTGGGAAAGCCGTTCCACATGTTGGCGATGACGTTAACGATGGCGCCACCGTGGTCCGAGAAGGCCTTGTTGTACACCGCCTGCGACATGAAAAAGGTGCCATTGAGGTTGGTGTCCACCACGGCCTTCCAGCCTTTCGGTGAGATTTGCTCGGCTGGGGAGGGAAACTGACCACCTGCGTTGTTGACCAGGTGGTCGATTTTGCCACAGCGCTCAAGGGTTTGATCAACAAAGGTGTTGACCGACTCGGGATCGCGGATGTTCAGCGACAAGGCATGGACCTTGCCACCAGTGGCGGCGATGGCCGCTGCGCCTTGTTCCAGTTTTTGCGGATCGCGGCTGCCAATCACCACTGTCGCGCCGAGCAGGGCGAATTCACATGCAGTGCGCAGGCCAATGCCCGATCCACCCCCCGTGACGACGGCCACCTGGTCCTTAAACAGTTGATCCTTGAAAATGGTCTGAGTCATCGTGGCCGCTTCCTCTAGTTCTTGTTGGCGTGTGCTGTGGGCGTCCAGCTGTGCGGCGGCTTGGCCGCGCGCGGTATTCTCGCTTCGGCTGCCTCGGCATAGCAACCGCTATGGCGCGTCGGATGACTCAACCTTGCCCCAGGGCCTTATGCGCTGGCTGCGTCGGTCGCCACGGCAGGTGCCTTGAATTCTCGCTGCCAGAAAGTTTCGAAGTCGGCAGCTGAACTGAAAATGGTGCGCATCTTGAACTGCCCCTTCTCCCGGTTGTTGTGGAAGTAGGGGTCAAGCAATGCGCGGTCGAGGACTGTGACCCGGGGCCTGCCGGTGACTCCATCGTGGCGAATGATGCCGTACTCGGCGTTCTGCGCAGCGAGCGCTTGGTCGAGGGCCGTCGCGAGGACATCCGAGTTGGCGCGCTGTTGCGGGTCGGCAAACAGAGTCCAGCGATAGTACAGCTCAGTGCCTTCGGACTCTGGCGCCAAGAAATAGTGCTGAAAATGGGTCCGAGTCTGTGTTTGGATCTCCATGAGGGCCGCCAATGCCTGGTGCTCGGTGACCTTTTCGCCGGAGAGGCTCAGCACATTGTGGGTCCGTCCAGAGATCGAGTAGCTGATGACCGGGCTGACCGATTCGATCTGGATGACGTCCTTGTTGCTGTAGTTCAGAAGGCCATTCGGCATGCCGATGCGCAGGAGGTACTGTCCGCCAACCTCAAGGTCGCTGACGCCGAGTACGACATCCGGCGCGTCAATGGGCGAGAAGCTCATCAGAATGTAGGGCAGAAAGGCGTACTCCTGAAGACCGGTTTCGGGATGATAGGTCAGCCCAGTGCCGAGGGGGGATTCGGTGCACCCATAGGTCGCCACGGTGGCGACCGGTCTGCCAATGACTTGTCGAAGCGGGTCGAGGTAGGGCGCGATGGGTACACCTGAGTACAAAATGGTGTCGAAGCCGGGCCAGACCTCCTGCATCGTCTGCGCGCCCGTCTTGGCCAATAAAGCCCGAAATATGGTGAGCAGGTAGGACGGGAAGCCGCTGGCGATCTGGATGGGCACACCCATGGTCTGGTCGAGAATGGCGTCGATTTTCTCGTCCCAGTTGGCGATTTCAAGTGTCTCGGAGCTGGGAAAAATGTTCCGGGCACGGCTCAGGCCTGAGCGGTTGGAAATGGCGCCAGAAAGGTACCCGTGGGGGATGCCATGCTCGGTGTACACGACCGGCGCTGACCCATAGCCGAACCGTTTCATTTTCTTGGCATGAAACTCAGGCCGCTCATGCAACAGGGTGGCACCGGTGCTGACCAGAAACCGCCGGAACAAACCCTCTGTCGCGCTGTTGTAAGGGATTTTCTTGGGCTCTCCTGTGGTCCCCGAACTCAGGCCAACGAAGGTCGTCGGCTCATTGAACAACACGCCTGATCCTTCCTGGAGCTGCCGCTCGACCAGGGGGCTGTAGAACTCGTAATCCAGAGCCGGCACCCGCGCTGTGTAGTCTTGGTAGTCCGGAAGGCGGGAGATGCTGAACAGGCGGCCGATTTCAGTGTCTTTGAGCTGGCGCCGCAGCCCTTGCCAGAGCTTTTGCTGCGCTTGCGCCAGGCTGTCTTGATCGATCAGCAGCTGCTGGTAGTAGCGGTTCGCTACACGGCGCATGAGGGAATCCACGAGTTTGGACATGGGTACAGTTTCCTGTGGCCAGCCTGAATCAGGCGCGAGTTGTGGCACAGGGGGCTCAGTGGGTCAAGGGATTTGACGCTCGAGTGCGGTTTGGGCGTCAATCGGGTGGCGGTGGGCCCGCAGCGTTTTTTGACCGGTTATACCGCTATAATGCGCGTCCTTTGGCGCAGCCACCGTCCCCAGGCTGTGCGCCGAACCCCGCTCTTGCGAACTCGATTCTGTGTGAGGCCATCGTGCTCGAACCTTTGCGCAACATTGCGATCATTGCCCATGTCGATCATGGGAAAACCACCCTCGTAGACCGGCTGCTGCAACAGTCCGGGACCCTTGAAAGGGGCCAAGAACAGCTGGAACGTGCGCTCGATTCCAATGAACTGGAGCGCGAACGTGGCATCACCATTCTGGCGAAAACGACCGCCATTTTGTGGAACGGATACCGCATCAACATCGTGGATACGCCCGGTCACGCAGATTTCGGCGGGGAAGTGGAGCGGGTCCTGTCGATGGTCGACTCGGTGCTGTTGCTGGTGGATGCGGTGGATGGACCCATGCCCCAGACCCGCTTTGTCACCCAACAGGCGTTCGCCCGCGGGCTGAGGCCGGTGGTGGTGGTGAACAAGGTTGACCGCCCCGGCGCACGTCCCCACTGGGTTGTGGACCAGGTGTTCGAGTTGTTCGACCAGTTGGGTGCAAGCGACGAGCAACTCGACTTCCCCGTCGTGTACAGCTCGGCGCTCAATGGCCGGGCTGGCTTGGACCCTGAAGCAATGGCGGATGACATGACACCACTGTTCGAGGCCATCGTGAAGGAGGTTGAACCGCCATCGGTGGACCCAGACGGGCCGCTGCAGCTCCAGATCACAACGCTCGATTACTCGAGCTATCTCGGTGTGATCGGCATCGGGCGCATCGCACGAGGCACGTTGCGCAAAAACCAGGCCCTCGCAATCATTGATGCACAAGGCAAGCAACGCTCCGGCAGGGTCACGACCATCATGGGGCACATTGGGTTGAAGCGCGTCGACGTTGAAACGGCCACCGCTGGTGACATCGTTTGTGTTGCCGGGCTTGGTCAGCTGGGGATCTCCGATACACTCTGCGACCCAGGCGCAGTGGAAGCGCTGCCAGCACTGAAGGTTGAAGAGCCGACTGTAAGCATGACGTTCCAGGTCAACACTTCGCCGTTCTCGGGCCGAGATGGCAAGTACGTGACTTCGAGAAACATCTTCGAACGTTTGCAGGAAGAGCTCAAGCACAATGTGGCCCTTCGAGTGGAAGAGACCGAGGATCCGGACCGCTTCAAGGTGTCCGGCCGTGGCGAACTGCACCTTTCGGTCTTGATCGAAACCATGCGCAGGGAAGGCTACGAGTTGGCGGTTTCCCGGCCTGCAGTGATCAAGCGCGAGGAAAACGGCCAGACGTTTGAGCCGTACGAAGAGCTGGTCGTGGATGTGGAGGAGCAGTCCCAAGGTGCCGTGATGGAGGCGCTTGGAGCGCGCTTCGGTCGGCTGCAAGACATGGTTCCAGACGGTGCTGGTCGGGTTCGACTCAAGTACCGAATCCCAGCCCGCGGTCTGATTGGGTTCCGTTCCGAATTTATGACACTGACATCAGGGACGGGAATCTTGACGCACAATTTCAGCGATTACGACCTGGCAGAGCCTGGCGAAATTGAGGTGCGACACAACGGGGTGCTGATTGCCAACGGACAGGGAAAAACCTTGGCCTATGCGCTGTTCAATTTACAGAACCGCGGGCGCCTTTTGGTCGGTCCGGGGGAAGAAGTGTACGAGGGCATGCTCATTGGCATTCACTCCCGAGACAACGACCTGGTGGTCAATCCACTCAAAGCCAAACAACTCACCAACATTCGAGCCGCCGGGTCCGACGAAAACATCCTGCTGACCCCGCCAACGCGCTTCTCCCTGGAGCAGGCGCTCGAGTTCATTGACGACGATGAGCTGGTTGAGGTAACCCCAAAGCACGTGCGGCTGCGCAAGAAAGTACTGAGTGAGAGTGAGCGCAAACGCCGCTCCCGCTCAACGGCCTAGTTGTGCGACTCCTGGGGTGCGGTGCTGTCAGCAGCCGC
>OBIC01000504.1_pt1 | contig 10075 bp, 10 predicted proteins | sample 1519831 | NCBI WGS metagenome assembly OBIC01 (sample SAMN03019805, study PRJEB22545) | beach sand metagenome | biome: beach; feature: sea beach; material: beach sand | place: USA: Municipal Pensacola Beach, FL | collected 2010-10-20 | depth 40-45 cm m | reverse complement strand
TATTAATGCAGGTTTTGCCTTTTGTAGCGAAACAAGAATGCTTTGCACTTAAAGGCGGAACAGCAATAAATCTCTTCGTAAGAGAGTTCCCGCGATTGTCTGTTGATATTGATCTTGTCTATCTGCCCATGAAAGGCCGTGACGAGGCCTTGAAGGAAATCTGCGAAGCTTTGGATGCTATTAGCGCGGATTTAAGCGATGCCTTTGAAGACGTAGAGTTAATGAAAGCCTACAAGTCCAAACGGGACTCGCTAAGGTTAATTGTTGCGCGTAATGGCGTGCAGATTAAAGTCGAGCTGTCACCTGTTTTACGCGGCACAGTTTACGAGCCGCAGCGAATGGAAGTCTGTGCCGCTGTAGAGGATGAGTTTGGCTACGCTGAGGTGCCAGTCGTGGCATTGGCAGACCTCTATGCAGGTAAAATCTGCGCAGCCTTGGACAGGCAGCATCCAAGAGATTTATTTGATGTTAAGTGGCTCTTGGAAAATGAAGGTTTAACGGAAGAAATACGTAAAGCCTTGCTGGTGTATCTGGCGAGCCATAACCGGCCAATGGCCGAATTGCTCCGACCGCAATTTGAAGATATATCGGCTATCTACGCTGGCGAGTTTGCCAATATGGCCGAAATGGATGTGCCTTCCAAGGCTGCGCAGATTTTATATCGGCCATCTACGCCGGCGAGTTTGCCAATATGGCCGAAATGGATGTGCCTTTGGAAGAGCTAGAAGCAGTGAGGGAACGCTTGGTAAAACTCATTCACTTAGGACTGACAGACAATGAGAGACGGTTTTTAGTGTCGTTTAAAAGCCGTAAACCAGATTGGGCGTGTTTTTAGTGTCGTTTAAAAGCCGTAAACCAGATTGGGCGTTACTTGGACTAGACGGAGTGAGTGAGCTTCCTGCGACAAAATGGAAGCAAATTAATCTAGCCAAAATGCCAGATGAGAAACACAAGAAAGCACTAGAAAAACTGGAAAGTATTCTGGAGCAGTAATTTATAGCGCAAGCGTTCTTCGGTAGAATAGCGCGCTTTTCGGCCCCGCAAGGGTAATGTAGCGAACAAGTACAAATTTAAGTACAAACTAGGGTATGAGCGGTATGGCTGATAGCAATTTTATCAATGAAATCAATAAGCGACGCACGTTTGCTATCATCTCGCACCCGGATGCGGGTAAAACGACGTTGACCGAAAAGCTGCTGCTTTTTGGTGGTGCTATTCAGATGGCGGGTACGGTCAAAGGCCGCAAAGCGGACCGCCATGCAACGTCTGACTGGATGGCCATGGAAAAAGAACGGGGCATTTCGGTGACATCCTCTGTGATGCAGTTCCCCTACAAAGATCGCATCATTAATTTATTGGATACGCCCGGCCACGAAGATTTCTCTGAAGCTTTTCGGTCAACGTCGTTAGATACGTATCGAACACTCACGGCTGTAGATTCTGCACTGATGGTGATCGATGTCGCCAAAGGCGTAGAAACGCGAACAGAAAAGTTGATGGAAATCTGCCGATTGCGGACCACACCGGTAATGACGTTAATTAATAAACTGGACCGGGAAGGCCGTGATCCTATTGACTTGATGGACGAAGTGGAAGAGGTGCTGAATATCCGGTGTACGCCGGTGACCTGGCCGATTGGCATGGGTAAAGCCTTCAAAGGTGTTTTCCATCTCCGTCGGGAAACTGTTCACTTGTTTGACCCCAATCATGGCGGGAAAATTAATGCGGGCGAGATCATCGAAGGCTTGGATAACCCTCGCCTTGATGAGGTGCTGGGCGATGGTGCCGATGAGCTGCGTGAAGAAGTGGAATTGATTCGTGGAGCAAGTCATGCCTTTGAACTTGAGGCTTACTTGAGGGGTGAATTGTCGCCCGTTTTTTTTGGTTCTGCCATCAATAACTTTGGGATCGCCGAGCTGCTTGATGATTTTGTCGAGTATGCCCCGCCACCGCAACCGCACCAAACAGTGCAGCCGCAGCTCATCGGCACCACGGTTCTACCGGGTGAAGAAAAATTCACGGGTTTTGTTTTTAAAATTCAAGCGAATATGGACCCGCAGCACCGTGACCGGGTGGCCTTCTTGCGGATTTGCTCCGGCAAGTACGAAAAAGGCATGAAAGTACGTCATGTACGTACCGGGAAAGATATGAAATTCAGCAATGCCTTAACGTTTCTGGCGGCAGAAAGAGGCCACGTTGAAGAGGCGTACTCTGGCGATATCATTGGTCTACACAACCATGGTGGCATTCATATTGGCGACACGTTTACAGTAAATGAATCGTTGACCTTTACCGGTATTCCTAATTTTGCGCCAGAACTTTTCCGCCGTGCTCGCCTGCGTGATCCTTTAAAAATGAAAGCCTTGCAGAAGGGGTTGAGCCAACTGTGTGAAGAAGGCGCTACCCAGCTTTTCCGGCCCGAGACAAATAACGATTTGATCCTGGGCGCTGTAGGCCCTCTACAGTTTGACGTGGTCGCTCAGCGCTTGAAAGATGAATACAATGTTGATTGCGGGTTTGAAAACGTGAATGTTCAGGCAGCACGATGGATCAGCTGTGCCGATGAAAAGCAATTGAAGGAATTTAAGCGCAAGGCTTCTGCAAACCTGGCAACAGATCATGCCGGAGAGTTGGTTTACCTGGCGCCTACTCGGGTGAATCTACAAATGACCCAGGAACGTTGGCCTGATGTTGAATTCCATGCCGTGCGCGAGCAGGAAGGTGTGGAGCCGTCTTAACAGCGACTGTTCCGCAAAGGCATCGCCGAGGTTAGTTTACCTTCGGCGATGCTTGCGCGGGGCTGTCAGGCGGTCTTGTCGCTCAATACAAATGGCGTGCCCGGATATTGCCCTGAGCGTATTAAGTGGCCGGCCCAAGCATTAAGGTTTCAGTAAAATCAATTACTTCGTCCTTATTCTGGTTTCTCATGATGTGTCTCAAAGCTAACAGAGTGTTACCGGATTTAGTAACGGATTTAATGCTTGGAATCAGCTCCACCTGCATGGTGTCTCCCGCAAAGCCAGGCCCTTTGATATCAGCATTAACGCTGATCATGCCTTTCATCAAGCCAAAGGGTTGTTTCTTTCTCACATCATCAAGTACGGTCAGCAGCATGGGTGCGACGAGCCCCATGCCCATCGTCATCAAGAACGGGCCAGGTGCAAAGCGTTTTTGATGTGAAGGCGGCATATCAGTTTTGACATACTCCATGTCAATAAACAGCGGCTCATGCAGTCCGCCGACATTTACGAAGGAGCAGATGTCTGATTCGAATATGGTGCGCCGGGCGGTGAGATAACTGCCAAGAGGCTTCCCAATGGTTGTGTCTTGTGTCATTTGACGTTCCTCAAGTGCGATTGTTTTAGAAGTTTTCATCTAGCTGATTCGTTATCGCTTATTTCCCGCTCAGTGAGAACGGGTTATTACGGAGAAAAGTAACCCACTTGATTTCGGCGGGTAACTCAAGCGGACTATTCTAATCTCGAAATATTTCTCCAGCAGGAGAGATTTGGGTGTCTTTAAAGTTTACCGTTGAGCAAATGTTGATTTGCCCAGATGATGGCCGCCATCTACCTTGATCGTCTCACCGGTCACCAGTCCTGCTGCGGTAGAGAAGTACAGAATGGCATCGGCGACATCCTCGGGTGTTGAGTTGGCGCCGAGTGCCGAAGCCCCCGCGCGATAGCCGCGCACCGCTTCGTACTTTTCAGCACCCATGCCGTTCATCAGCCAGCGCCCTTCAATGAATCCGGGGCACACAGCATTGACCCGAATGTGTGGCCCCAGCGCGCGTGCCAGTGATAAAGTCATTGTGACCAAAGCCCCTTTGGAAGCGGCATAGGCTATACAGCTGCCTGTGCCGGCGAGTGCCGCCATGGATGCGACATTAACGATAGCCCCGGCACCTTGTTTACGCATGTGTGGTTCAACCGCACGACTCATTTGGAATGGTCCCACAGTGTTGACACTGTAAATGCGCAAAAAGTCTTCTTTATCCAGGCCATCTAATTGGCTGTGCTCAACAAATTTTGTTGTACCCGCATTGTTGACTAGGTAGTCCACTCTTCCCCAGGTGTTTATGGCCTCAGCCACCATGGACTGACAAGCCGCATTGTCCGAAACATCTGCCTGACAGAGTAATGTTCCAACACCGTGCTTTTCGCATTCGGCTTGCGTTTGCTTGGCTTCGTCAACACTTTTGGTGTAGTTAATGACGACATTACAGCCGCGCTCGGCAAATTGAATTGCAGTCGCCGCGCCCACACCTGTGGCGGACCCAGTGACAATGGCGACGTGATCTTTGATTGTTTTCATGATTTCCCCCTGTATTGTTTTGTTGGTAATTGTTGTTATGTTTCTGCGCTGCTGACAACGTTTATTATCGGAAGCCAAGCAAACGCAAGTCCATGCCAGTGATGGACATAGGTCTTTTGCTTGTGTGCCACTTTTCGGCCAGCCTGCAGCCTGATGCGAACTAAATTGCTGAAATTTTCTCGAACTGCCCGGCGAGCTTTTCTCGGGCTGAATGGACTTCGGCCAGTTTTTGCCGTTCTTTTTCAACAACAGCCTCTGGGGCGCGCGCCACAAAGTTTTCATTTGCCAGTTTGTTTTGAATGCGCCCTGCGTCCTTATCCAGTTTGTCCATTTCCTTTTGCAAGCGTGCAAGCTCCGCATCTTTATCGATCAAGCCGGCGAGTGGGATCAGTATTTCCAAGTCACCGACGAGCGCAGTGGCGGCCTCTGGCGCGATCTCACTGGCTTCCAACCAATCGATCCGTTCAATTTTTGCTAGCGACAACAAGTCGGTTTGCAAAGCGCTGACACGTGCTCTATCGCTTTCGCCACCGTTTTGTAATAAAACAGGTAAGCGTTTACCAGGAGGAATGTCCATTTCAGCGCGGATTCTGCGCACGCCAAGAATAAACTGCTTCAGCCATTCAATTTCATTTTCTGCGGACTCATCAACAAGCTGTTGGTCTACCTCTGGGAAAGCGGCCTGCATGATGCTGGAGTCGGTATGACCTGCCAAAGGGCCTGCTTTTTGCCACAGCTCTTCGGTGATAAAGGGCATGAAGGGGTGGAGTAGCTTAAGGATGTCAGCCAGTACGGCAACGAGCGTATGCCGAGTCCCTTGCTTTTTGTCTTCATCGCCTGTTTGATTGAGTGCCGGTTTGCTCAGCTCCAAATACCAGTCGCAGTATTCTCGCCAGGTGAAGTCATACAAGGCTTTCGCAGCCAGGTCGAAGCGGTAGGTCTCGATGTTTTCGGCAACATTGGCTTTAACGCGCTGCAGGCTGGAGAGAATCCATCGGTCACTGAGTGCAAGCGAGTTGGCCGCTGGGGTCGGTGTACTTGCCTGGTTGTCTGTATTCATCAGCACATAACGTGCGGCATTCCAGAGTTTGTTGCAAAAGTTGCGATAGCCTTCGACGCGTTTCATGTCAAAGTTAATGTCGCGCCCGGTCGTGGCCAGCGCGCAGAACGTAAAGCGCAGCGCATCTGTGCCAAAAGCGGGAATACCTTCGGGGAACTCTTTGCGTGTGGCCTGTTCAATTTTTTTCGCCTGCTGCGGTTGCATTAAATTCGTGGTTCGTTTTTTGAGCAGGGAGGCCAGGTCTGTGCCGTCGATGATATCCAGCGGGTCGAGCACATTTCCCTTGGATTTTGACATTTTTTGCCCACTGGCATCGCGCACCAGACCGTGGATGTAGACTTCCCGGAAGGGAACTGCATCCATGGCAACGAGACCGAACATGATCATCCGGGCAACCCAGAAAAAAATAATATCAAAGCCAGTAACGAGCACACTGGTGGGATAAAATGTTTGCAGTGCCGGTGTTTTCTCGGGCCAACCCAGCGTTGAAAAAGGCCACAGCGCGGAAGAAAACCAGGTGTCGAGCACATCGTCATCTTGCTGTAGGGTAAGGTCATGGCTAAGTCCGTATTTTTTGCGGGCCTCAGCTTCGGTTTTAGCAACGTAAATTTTGCCTTCGCTATCATACCAGGCGGGGATTCGGTGCCCCCACCAGAGCTGGCGGGAGATACACCAGTCTTCGATGTTGTCCAACCATTGATAATAGGTTTTAGTCCAGTTGCTGGGCACGAATTTAATTTTTTCCTCGCGCACAACCGCGAGCGAAGGTTCAATGATCGCGGCTTTCCCGCCTGGCCGGCCGTCAGGCTGAGTTTCACGCGTGAGATCCACATACCATTGATCGGTAAGGTAAGGTTCAATAACGGCGTTAGAGCGATCCCCTCGAGGCACCATCAACTTGTGTTTTTGGACTTTGTCCAGAAAGCCCAGGTCGTCCAGGTCTTTAACGATCTGTTTGCGTGCTTCATAGCGGTCCATGCCCTGGTATTTTGCTGGAGCGTTTTCATTGATTGCTGCGCTTGGTGTGAAGATGTTATGCAATGGCAGTGCATGGCGCTGTCCAACCGCATAGTCGTTGAAGTCATGTGCGGGGGTGATTTTGACACAACCTGAACCGAAGTCTGGGTCTACATAGTCGTCAGCAACGATCGGAATCTCGCGCGCAACTAGGGGCAGGGTGATGGTTTTCCCAATTAAACTTTGGTAACGGGGGTCTTCCGGGTGTACAGCGACAGCTGAGTCCCCGAGCATGGTTTCCGGGCGTGTAGTGGCAACAATAACGTGACCAGAGCCGTCGCTCAGTGGATAGCGGAAGTGCCAGAGTTTTCCTTCTTCTTCTTCGTTAAGTACCTCAATATCCGACAGAGCAGTGTGCAGAACGGGATCCCAGTTAACCAGGCGCTTTCCACGGTAGATGAGCCCCATGTCGTAGAGTTTGACGAAAATTTCCACAACAGCCGCTGAGAGGCCTTCATCCATGGTGAAGCGTTCCCGCGACCAGTCCGGTGAGGTGCCTAGCCGTCTCAGTTGCTGGGTAATGGAGTTGCCAGAAAAGTTCTTCCAGTCCCACACGCGTTCCACAAAGGCGTCTCTGCCGAGGTCGTGACGCGTTTTGCCCTCAGCATGTATTATCGCCTTTCATACGGTGGTAGCGTATTAAGGCGTCCATAATCGTGTCTTGGAAGGCATGGCCCATGTGGAGCGTGCCAGTGACGTTTGGTGGGGGGATCATGATGCAATAAGAAGACGCATTGTCTTCATGATCGGATCGGGGGGCAAAATAGCCGTTTTTCTCCCAGGTTTCGTACCAGTGTTTTTCGATGGCGTTTGGGTCGTAAGTCGTCTGCATAACGGAGTTTTTCTTCTGGTCTGAATTAAGATTGCAAGCTTGCAATCTTAAACCTTTTGGCAAAGAAATGCAGGGCGTTTTAGTGTGGTGCGATGCTGTACCGTGGATTTTGTTGGTGTGTGTGGTTATTCGGAGATCATCGCCTTCAAGCCAGCAAACGGAAGGCGTGTTTGACTCTTATTGCGTGACCAGGGAGGTGATGAAAAAGCCTTTTACATCGTCGTATTCAGCGTACTCTGTGAGTGTTTTGCGAATGATCTCGGCAATCTCTTGACGCAGTGCTTCTTTTTGGCTGCTGCTGCGAATGTCTTCACTGGATAATGAACTGAGCTTCATTAATACGTTGTGTCTCACGGCTGGCATGTGCCTGATCAAAGATTTACGGGTTTCTTTGTTGGCGACTTGTGTCTGTGCTTTGATCATAAGGAAGCGGGGCACTGTGCCATCCGATAAATTGACCGTGAAGTGTGGCAGCATGCTCAAGTAAATGGGTTTTTGGGGGGGCGTTTCCTTGGCTTCGTCGTCGGCTGCAAATAGAGGGTGGCAAAGCAGCGTTAGCAACATAACAGCAAGTATTTTTATCATAGCGTTCTTTACTTTTTCAAAAGGCTGGTGATTTAGTGAGTCTGATTATTTATGACGGCCTTATGATGGTTATCTTTAAAGGGTGGATCGGTAGGCTTTTGAGGAAGTGAGCAAAGAAACTTAAGTGTTTGTTTCGATTTATTTTTCGGATGGGTTGCGGGTTTCGTCAAGAATATGTTTAATTACTTTTAAGATGTCAGTACGCATTTTTTCGGTATGTGCTTCAATGATTTCATCCACCAGTGCTTCAAGTTGTTTGTCCGTCACTAATTGACTGATGGACTGGGGCGAGGTTTTGGGTAATGGGTCGAGTTCAAAGTCGTCAGTAACTTTTATTTGCTCATACTCTCGACGGGAAGATTCGATAATGCCGGGGTCACCTTCAATGACGACATCTTCCAGCAGCGGGAACTCTTCGAGGTCACTGTAAGGATCAGGCGTGTTGTTCGCGTCTTTTTTGTCCATGAGAGGTTGTCTTTCCGTCAGGTCTGTAAATTGTGATGGTGCAGAGGGTAGCCGCGCTCCCGATAAAAACTGTAGCGCTGGCGACCTTGCTCACGAACGTTATCATCCTGATTAACCACTTCAAGCACCCGTCTGAATCGGCTGAAAAAGGTCGGTACGGTCTTGTCCAGATTAATGAGCACATCAAAAAAGGGGTCTGGCTCAAACTGGTGGCCCAGTAATACCTGTTTATGCTTTTTTGTAAACGTTTGCCCATCGGGCTCGACGCAGGTATGCGGGACAAAGCTGTCGTTCCGGAATGTCCAAAGTAAGTCGTCGAGTTGCTTTAGCTGTTCGGCATTCTGTGTATGAATATAGACTTGATTGTCATTTTGCCATGCCTTTTCTGCCAACCGACAGACCACCGCATTTCTCCGGTGGTTATCGTGGTTTTTGAGGATGTAAAAGTCAATACGGGTCATAACGCGTGCATCGTTTATTGGCAGCGTTGTAATAAGTAGTCCATGAGTAGGGGAACCGGCCGCCCGGTTGCGCCTTTTTTGTCACCACTCAGCCATGCTACTCCGGCAATGTCCAGATGTGCCCAACGGTAGTCTTCTGTAAACCGGGAAAGAAAGCAGGCGGCTGTAATCGTGCCGGCTGGGGCACCACCGATATTCGCCATGTCAGCAAAATTACTGTCCAGTTGCTTTTGGTATTCATCCCACAGCGGTAACCGCCAACACTTATCCCCTGATCGCTGACCCGCGTCAAAAAGCGCGTTGGCGAGTGAGTTGTCATTACTCAGTAAACCACTGGTGTGTTTTCCCAAAGCCACGATGCAGGCACCTGTCAAGGTCGCGATATCTACGACAACATCAGGGTTGAATTTTTCTGCATAAGTCAGAGCGTCACAAAGTATCAAACGGCCTTCTGCATCGGTATTAAGGATTTCTACCGTTTGCTTGGACATGGTTGTCACAATGTCGCCGGGGCGGGTTGCTTTCCCATCGGGCATGTTTTCCACAGCAGGGATGATACCAACGAGATTAATCGGCAACCCCAGTTCGCAGCACGCCAATAGTGTGCCAAATACGCTGGCAGCACCGCACATATCGAATTTCATTTCATCCATGGATGCGCCCGGCTTTAGAGAAATGCCCCCAGTGTCGAAAGTCACACCTTTTCCCACCAGAACAACAGGCTTCTGGGATTTTTTACCGCCGGTATATTGCATTGTGATCAATTTGGCAGGCTGCTGACTGCCTTTGGAGACGGATAGAAGCGCTCCCATACCGAGCTTTTTCATGTCCGCTTCTTCTAGTACATCTACGTTTAATTTGTCAAAACGGTTCCCCAATTGCAATGCCTGCTCGGCCAAATATGTTGGGTGGCAGATATTGGGTGGGCAGTTGCCCAGATCTTTTGTTAACGTGATTCCGGTATTGATTGCGATTGCTTGCGCAAGACCTTCTTTGGCTAGGGTAAGGTGAGCGCGCGAGCCAATCCCCAGTGTGAGTTTTCTTAGCGGATGTTTGTTGGGTTCGTTCTTACTTTTATAGGGGTTGTATTGATAAGCGCTCACCTTACCCTAGCTAGGGGTTGTATTGATAAGTGGCCGCGAGCATGGAGGTGGCCTCGGTTTTGATCTTCCAGAGCACATCTTTTTTATGGACATTGACTTCACTCAGAAAAGAAACAGCGCTTTCCATGCCACCTGTTGTCAGTATTTTTGCTGCAGCTTCACAGGCTTTGCGGAAGTCGGCTTCTTTGACCGCTTTAGTGCTGCCTAGGCCGACCAGCAATTACCGGGCGCGCCCTGC
>OBIC01000503.1_pt1 | contig 10081 bp, 4 predicted proteins | sample 1519831 | NCBI WGS metagenome assembly OBIC01 (sample SAMN03019805, study PRJEB22545) | beach sand metagenome | biome: beach; feature: sea beach; material: beach sand | place: USA: Municipal Pensacola Beach, FL | collected 2010-10-20 | depth 40-45 cm m | reverse complement strand
CAGCCCTGCTATATGAAAACACGGCCGGACTGCAAAACCCCCTGATGGGCGCAAGGCTCAGCCTGCTGGGGGCGATCGAGCCCACGCCCGCGTCCGAGATTCCTCTGGACAGAAGCAGATTTCTGGCCCGCCATCCCGGCGCCGCGGATTATGCGGATTTCGCGGATTTCAGCTTTTACCGCCTGACCCCCCAGCGGGCGCTGCTGGTGGGGGGTTTTGGCCGGATTGAGTGGCTGGAGGGTGCTGATCTGCGCTTGCCCAAAGAACAGTGGGAAGAACTCTCGCTGGCCGAAGCCGGCATTCTGTCGCATATGAATGCAGATCATAAGGACGCCATTCTGCACTATGCCCATACCCTTTTGGGTGAGGCGAAAGGCGGCTGGCGCATGGCGGGTTTCGATCCGGAGGGCTGCGACCTTGCCCTGGCGGGACGGTTTGCGCGCCTCGCTTTTACGGAGCCTGTGCGAACCGCAGAGGCGGCGCGCGCAACGCTGGTGCGCCTTGCCCATCTTCAGCTCAATAATTGATTTACAAATCAATGACTTATACTTTATTCCCTGTGGCTGGGCCGGTTCTCCATCCGGAAACGGTTGTGATACAGACTACGGAATTCTGCAAAAATCAGCAGTTTAGGGGGTTGAGCGCAGGATTGTTATTGCAGCAGCCTATACTGGACATTATTTTCCGGGACATTATGTCTCGATAAGACATCATAGGTTTAAGTAAATCGTTCGTTTGGTAAATATACGGCATAGGCGGCGCGCATGGACGGCCGCAGCCCAAGGGAGAGAATTGTGAAACACTCAGGACGTTTTGTCAGCCCCCACGGACTTGAAAATCATGGCGTAACCAAAGCGCAGCTTGTGCACTGGAATGATTGCGCAGCGCCGCTCTATCAGATGGCGGTGGAGCGCAGGGAAGGCCTGATGGCGGAAGGCGGGCCGCTGGTGGTTCAGACGGGGATTCATACCGGGCGATCGGCGCAGGATAAATTTACCGTGCGCGACGCCACGACAGAAAAGACGATCTGGTGGGAGAACAACAAAGCCATCACGCCGGCGCATTTCAAGGCGCTGCATGATGACATGCTTCGCTTTACCGAAGGCAAAGAGTTATGGGTGCAGGATCTTTATGGCGGGGCGGATCCCGGAACGCGGCTCAAGGTCAGGGTCATCACCCAGAATGCCTGGCATGCCCTGTTCATCCGTCATTTGCTGGTGGAGCCTGAGGTGAGTGAGCTCGCGGGTTTTGTTCCAGAATTCACGATTCTGCATCTGCCCGACTTCATCGCCAGCAAGGAACGCCATGGCGGGCGCGGGGAAACCATGATCGCCGTGAATTTCACGGCGCGCATCGTGCTGATCGCGGGGACGAGTTATGCCGGTGAAATCAAGAAATCGGTGTTCACAATCCTGAATTACCTGCTGCCGGAACGCAATATCATGCCCATGCACTGCTCGGCGAATGTAGGGCCGAATGGCGACGCGGCGATTTTCTTCGGGCTGTCCGGTACCGGCAAGACGACCCTTTCCGCAGACGCCAAACGCACGCTGATCGGCGATGACGAGCATGGCTGGGCCGATGGCGTATTGTTCAATTTCGAAGGCGGATGCTACGCCAAGATGATCCGCCTTTCGCAGGAGGCGGAGCCGGAAATTTACGCCACAACGCGCATGTTCGGCACCGTTCTGGAGAATGTGGTAATCGATCCCTACACCAGAAAGCTGGACCTCGATGACGCCAGTCTCGCGGAAAACTCCCGCGGCGCCTATCCGCTGAGTTATATTCCGAACGCCAGCCGAACAGGCGTGGTGCGCAGCAATCCCAAAAACATCATCATGCTGACGGCGGATGCGTTTGGCGTCCTGCCGCCGATCGCCAAGCTGACCCCGAGCCAGGCGATGTATCATTTCCTCTCCGGCTACACGGCGAAAGTCGCGGGCACGGAAAAGGATGTGATCGAACCCTCGGCGACTTTCTCCACCTGTTTCGGCGGCCCCTTCATGCCCCGGCATCCCAGCGAATACGGCAATCTTCTGCGGGAGAAAATCGCAGCCCAGCATGTGGACTGCTGGCTGGTGAATACCGGCTGGACGGGGGGCGCCTACGGAATTGGCGAACGCATGCCGATCAAGGTGACCCGCGCCTTGCTTACGGCCGCGCTGGATGGATCGCTCGCCAAAGCGAGCATGCGCATGGATCCGAATTTCGGGTTTCAGGTGCCCATCGCGGTTCCAGGCATTGATTCCGCCATTCTCAATCCGCGGGACACCTGGCCCGACAAGTCCGCCTATGACGACCAGGCCAGAAAACTGGTGGGCATGTTTGTGGAAAATTTTGAGAAGTTCGCCGGACATGTCGGCGATGACGTCCGCGCCGCAGCCCCCAGCGCCGCCTAGCGCCAGATGAGCCTGCGTTCAGATGGAATCATCTGAACGCAGCAAACCGGGCCGGCGACACAAAAAGCGGGACGCGAACTCCATCTGACCCTATCCATCGCAAACGGCGTTTCTGGCGCAGCCTGTGCGCGCCGGAAACGCGATCAGCTCGCCTTCACCTGCGCATTGAGTAGCGGACGCTTTCTTCCAAACGCCGCAGCGCTCATTCGGAAGCGAAGTCGGGCGGGGTTTCGTCCCGCAGCCACGCAGAAAGAATGGCGTTCACTTTTTCCGGCGCTTCCTGCTGCACCCAATGGGAAACCCCGGGCAGATAGCGCAGGCAGCAGGTGCTGACCAGTTCTTCGAGACCGTTGTTCAGCTCCTTGCCAAGCGCCGCGTCCTCTTCTCCCCAGATCACCAGTGTAGGGGTTGAGATGGCGCCCCTCGCCCCTGCCCTTGAGGGCTTGCGGAAGGCGGCCCGGTAATAATTGATCATCGCCCGCAGCGCGCCAGGGCGCAGCGCGTTGCGCCGGTAAACCGCAAGCACTTCTTCCGGAAAACGGGACTTGTCGACCGCCATGCCGCGAAAGGCCGCGGCTATGGCGCGCGCGCCGTTCCGGCCGAACACCCATTCCGGCAGCCAGGGCAATTGAAAGAAAAACACATACCAGGAACGGCGCAACTGCACCGCGCTTCTGATTCCACGGGCGAAAAGCGTGGGGTGCGGCGCGTTCATGATCACCAGTTTCGTCAGATGACGGATTTTTCTGCGCGCGAATTCCCATGCGATGACGCCACCCCAGTCATGACCGATCAGAACCACCTCCTGCACCCCGGACGCATCGATCAGCCCCGCCACATCGTCAAGCAGGTTTCCCATGGCGTAATGCGCAACGCCTTCCGGCTTTGAGGTCTCGCCATAGCCGCGCAGATTGGGGGCCCAGGCGCGATAGCCCAGTTCGGCCAGCAGGGGCAGCTGGGCCCGCCAGGAAAAAGCGTGTTCGGGAAACCCGTGCAGACAGAGCGCAAGTCTTTCGCCCTGACCGCACATGTGCACTTCGAACCGGAGGCCATTGGCCTCCACGAATTCCGTGTTTATCTCCGGCAAGTCTTTCTCCGTCTATCAGACGCCAGATGGCGGCCTTTACATCTTACACTATAAAATTGATTTCTACCTCTGGCTTGGCCAGAATAACCCGATTGATCCAGATCATAGCGTCTGCCCGGATGAATGGGGAATAATGCACGGATGACAGACCGTAATGTAAAGCATGTAAAACGCGTAGGCGCCTTGCGCGCGGAGGAATTGCGCCGCCATTGCGAGGCGGGCTGCCTTTCTTTCGCCAGCACGGCCGAGCTTGCCGACCCCGAGCACGCATGGGGACAGGAGCGCGCCATCAACGCCATTGAGTTCGGCGCGGATATTTCACGTGAAGGGTATAATCTTTTTGTTTTCGGCGCGCCCGGCGCGGGCAAGCGGAATCTGGTGCGCCAGATCCTGGAGCGGCGCGCCGCAAAACTACCGCCCCCCAGCGACTGGATCTATGTTTACAATTTCGCCGAACCGCACAAGCCGAATGCGATTGCGCTGCCGGCCGGCGAGGGCGTGCGCTTTCACAATGCGCAAATGCATATGCTGGAGGAATTGCGCACCGCCATTCCGGCGATTTTCGAAAGCGAGGAATACCGGGTGCGCCGTCACGCCATCGATGAGAAAGTCCGCGAAAGCCAGGAGTCCGCATTCGCCGTTCTGGACAGGCGCGCGGCGGAGAAATCCATTCGCGTGGTGCGAACGCCCGCCGGCATCACCCTGTTGCCTGCGCGGGGCGGAGAGCTTATCAAGCCGGAAGCCTTCCAAGAACTGCCGGAAAATGAGCGCAAACAGATCGAGAGCGATATTCAGGAACTTCAGAAAGAGATCGTTCAGACTTTCGAAAGCATGCCCCGGGTTGAAAAGGAACGGCGCCAGGCGCTGCGGGAGCTTAACCGGGAATTCGCCAATTTCGCCGTGCGCGAAATCATTGACGAGGCGCGCGCCGCTTTTGACGGAATTCCAGAGGTGCGGGAATATCTCGATCTGATGCAGACGGATATCATCAATAATGTTCAGATCTTCACCCAATCCCATGAGATGCAGGAAGCGTCGGAGCTTCCCGGCGGGGGTCAGGCGGGGACAGGAGCAGGGGGAGCAGGGCCAGGAGATGGACTAGCACAGGCCCTGCTGGGCAATCCATTCCAGCGTTATGAAACGAATCTGATTGTCGATAATTCCGGGCTTCAGGGCGCGCCAGTCTACTATGAGGCCAAGCCCACCGTGCAGCACCTGGTGGGAAGGGTGGAGCATATCGCTCAGATGGGCGCCCTGCTCACCAATTTCATGCTGATAAAGGCGGGCGCGCTGCATCAGGCGAATGGGGGCTATCTTCTGATCGACGCGCGGGCGCTTTTAAGCCAGCCCTTTGCCTGGGACACTCTGAAGCGCGCATTGTGGGGCCGTGAGGTGCGCATCGAATCCCCCGCCGATCTTTTATCCATGGTCAGCACGATTTCGTTGGAGGCGGAGCCGATACCGCTGCGCACCAAGGTCGTGCTTTTCGGCGAAGCCATAATCTACTATCTGCTGTCCGCGCACGATCCGGAGTTTCAGAATCTGTTCAAGGCGGTGGCGGAAATGGAGGATGTGGTGGACTGGACGCCGGAATCCGAGGCCGCGTTCAGCCGTCAGTTCGCGGCCATCTGCCGCGCCCTCGGCCTGCGCCATCTGGACCCCACGGGAGCTGGGCGGATGATCGAACAGGTGGCCCGCCTGGCCGGGGATGCGGAAAAGCTATCCCTGCACAACGGCAAGATCAGCGATCTTTTACGCGAAGCGGATTATTGGGCCGGAAAAGACGGCGCAGACCTCATCTCCGCCGGGCATGTGCAGCAGGCCGTAAACCTGCGAGAGGAACGGATCGGGCGGCTGCGCGACAGGAGCCTTGAGGCCATCACCCGCGATATCGTGCTGATCGAGACGGACGGCGCGCATATCGGCCAGATCAACGGGCTCAGCGTACTCAGTATCGGCGAACTGACTTTCGGCAGGCCATCCAGAATTTCGGCCCGTATCGGCATTGGGGCGGGGCGGGTGCTGGATATTGAACGCGAAGTGGAGCTGGGCGGGCCGCTGCACTCCAAGGGGGTGCTGATTCTGTCCGGTTTCCTGCGTGAGCGCTTCGGCACGGAACACCCGCTGGCGTTGACGGCCAGCCTTGTGTTCGAGCAATCCTATGGCGGGATTGATGGAGATAGCGCCTCTTCCGCAGAACTGTATTGCCTGCTGTCAGCGATCGCGAAAATTCCCATCAATCAGTCCTTTGCGGTTACCGGATCCGTCAACCAGCATGGCGAAGTTCAGGCCATTGGCGGCGTAAACGAAAAGATCGAGGGGTTTTTCGACGTCTGCGCAAAACGCGGTCTGACGGGCCGCCAGGGCGTGCTGATTCCCAGCGCCAATGTCAAACATCTGATGCTGCGCGCCGATGTGGTGACGGCCGTTTATGAGGGACGTTTTCATATTCATGCCGTCGACACCATCGACCGCGGCATAGAAATACTGACCGGCCTTCCCGCAGGGGAGCGGCAGGCTGACGGCAAATTTCCGGAGGGAAGCGTCAACGCCCGTGTGGAGGCCAGATTGCGGGCGTTCGCAGAAGCGCGCAAGCAGGCGGATGGCGGCCAATCCGGCAATGGCGAAAGCAGGGCGCGGCTATGAGCAATCCCCCGGATCCGCCCCAGAAATCCGGCTATCGGCGGCTGCTGGTTGGCTTCAATCACCAGATTGAAAGCCGCACGGCGCTGGATCTGGCGGCGAAGCTGGCGGAAGCCGTGCAAACCGAACTTGCCGGCGTCTTCGTCATGGATCAGGATCTGCTGGACATGGCGCGGCTTCCTTTCACCACGGAAATTCTGCGCGCCAGCAGGCAGACCCGCAATCTGGACCCTGCCGCCATCGAACTGGAATTGCGCGCCACCGCTGAATTAATGCAAAAACAGCTGCGGCAATTGGCCCTGCGTGCGCACAGGCAGTGCAGTTTCCGCACCGTACACGGACATTTGCTTCGCGCTCTGATGGCGCAGGCCGAGGCCGGCGATCTGATCCTGTTGCGCCAGACGGATTTGCCATGGCCGGGCGGCAGGCAGACGGTTCTCGCCATAGATGGGCCCGTAATGCTGATGACGCCAGCCGCGGCTGGCGGGGACGGGCTTGAGAATCTGGCGCGCCAGATCGCGCAAGTCCTGCAGAAGACCTTCATCGCCGCGCCCATGGATACGCCGCTGGCCAAACTGAGTGAATTACGCCCCGGGCTGGTGATCGCCCCCGCAGACATGTTCGAAAGCAGCGACGACAAAGCGGTCGAGCGTTTCACCGATGCCGTACGCTGCCCGGTGCTGATCGCCCCCGTCTAGAACAGGACTTCCGCCTGAAAGCCCGCCCGCCCGCCGCCCGTGTTCCGCATGCATACCGGCATCGCCGGCGCTGCCGGAAGGCCATCGCGTCCCGTCACGGCTTACCCGGAGTGATCTCCCTGCCGCGATAGAATACCCTGCGCAGATGTAGGGGACTGGCGGGAGCCGCGGGCGCATTCTCCAGGGTGATCCGCCCATCCTGCATGCGAATGCCGAGCAGGGAATAGGCGGCGTACAACATGCGCGCGGCCGCGCCGGAATACCAGCTCCAGCCGCCGCGCCCTTCATAACCTTCACCATAATACACGTCCGCCGGCTGCTGATGCGGCGCCAGACCATAGATTTCCCACCGCCCCGGCGACAGATTATCCAGAGGCGATATCTTCAGCCAGATTTCCGCGGCGCGCGCCCGGAATTGCTGGGCAAGCAAGGGGTTGCCGCTGGATTGCGCCATCTCCGCCAGGCGTGACAGCGCATCCACCAGCCAGGACACGCCATGGGAATATTGCCCGCCATTTTCACGCACCCCCGGGGGATAATCGGCGATCCGCCCGGGATAGGGATGGGAGGCGCTGTCAAAGGGCCTGTCCAGCAGCAGAATCAAATCCCCAAGCTCCAGCTTCGCCAGCGCCGCCTCCAGGGCGATGCGGCCGCGCGCAAGATCCGCCACCCCGGAAATGACGGGCCAGGCGGCGGAAAGAGCGTCCAGTATCGCCATCTCCTCCCCCGCATCGCTGATCAGCCGCACATAGCGGTCGCCGCGCCACATCCTGTCCAGCGAATGGCGCAGGGATTCCGCCCGGCGCAGATAATGTTCCCGCATGGCGGCCCCCTCTTTCCGGGCGGCAAGATCCGCAAACCCCAGAAGCGCGTCATGAAGGAAAAAGCCCAGCCACACGCTCTCGCCACGGCCCTTGAGGCCGGCTTCATCGAAACCGTCATTCCAGTCACTGGCGCCTATCAACGGCAGGCCATTGGCGCCCATGCGGGAAAGCGTCAGATCGATGGCGCGTTTGCAGTGATCGTAAACCGTGCCCGAATCGCGGGAAGGACGCGGCGCCATCAGCCGGTGCTGCGCGCCGCGCGGCAGGGACTCGCCTTCCAGGAACGCCACCTGCTCGTTGAGAATGGCGTCATTGCCGGTGGCTCTGACGAACTGATTGACGAGATAGACCAGCCACAGATGCGGATCGCCCGCAGTGGTGCGCTGGCCGAGGCCGGAGCCGCCCGCCGCCGCCTGATGCCACCATTTCAGCACATCGCCTTCGCGGAACTGCTGGGCCGCATGCAGCAGAATCTGCCCGCGCGCAATTTCGGGATGGGTGAAGATCAGCGGCAGAACGTCCTGCAACTGATCGCGATAGCCATAAGCGCCGCTGCGCTGATTGGGCCCGGCCCGTCCCCACAACCGCGCCGTCAGCACCTGATAGGGCAGCCAGTGATTCACCATGCGGTCGAATTCCGGCATGCTGGTTTCCACCTGCAGGACGGACAGTTTTTCCCGCCACCACGCCTTGACGGAGGCAAGCGCCGCCGGGACCGCGGCAGGGTCCCGGTATTGGCGGATCAGGGCATCGGCTTCCTCGCGGGTGGCGGTTTGCCCCAGCATGATGACGATGGCGGTCTCTTCATGGGCGGGAATTTCCACCTCGCCCATCAGCAGGGCGATGCGGCGGCCATCATCCGGCTGGGAGAGGTCGCCATGGCCATGCACAAGCATGAAGGGCGAGGCAGCATCATAACCCTCGCCCCCAAGGAAATGCTGTTTGACGGTTTCCATCGCGGTCAGCTTCAGGCTGCTGGCGGCGAACGCCCATCCCTGGTGAAAATCATTGCGCGGGTTGCGGAAATACAGCGCCCCCAGGCTTTCATCAGCCGCCATCTCCAGATGGTCCAGACTGTCCCTGGTCAGTTCGGCCAACGCAATTTCCATATAGGATGCAATCCGCAAACGCTGGGGCGCATCCGAAGTATTGCGGATCGTCAGCAGACGCAACTCCACCTTCTGATCGGCGGGCAGAAAAACCGTCAGCGCATAGTCGCGGCCGGGGATGGATTTGTGAAATTCCGCATATCCCGCGCCATAGACCGCGTGATGGCGTGCGTCCTTGCGCCGGTAGGGCGCAAAGCAGGGAGAATCCAGCCCGCCCGTCTCGCAATCCTGCACGTAGATGATCTGGGCGGGCGACTGGGTGGGTACGCTGTCGAGACAGAAGGGCGTGATCCCGTTCTGCTGGGCATTTCCCGCGAAGGAGAACATCGCCCCGTCATTGCTGATGATTGCGCCGGAGCCAAGCGGATTGGCCAGCACATGCGCCAGCGGCCGCCGCGTGCAGCAGTCAACGCGGAGCTCCCTGCCATCGCCGGAAAAACAGAAAGGTAGGGGTTCCTGTTTCTGACGGACATGCGGGGGAAGCAATTGCCTTTTGCGCTGGAACACGGCGTCCAGTCCCGCCTTTTCCAGGGGCGGGCGCCCTCTTTCATCCGCCAGATAACGCGCAGCCTCGTATTCATCTCTGGCAAAACCATCCGTAAACGGAATGACTATCTCGCCGCCCGGCGGGATCTCCACCCGCAATTGCAGGCTTGCGGCGGGATCGAAAGTGTACAGCACGCCTTCATCGTCAATCGCGCGGAGCCGCCCGCCGGTGAGCGCGTCCGGAGCGCGCAGCGTCCCGCAGCCGATGAAATGCGCGCGGCTGTCTTCATAGCCCAGAAGCGCGATATTTCCTAGCCGTTCCGGGTCGATATGGGTGGCGTGAAACGCGATTTCACGGGAAGAGCGTCCATTGACGCTGCGTAAAAGACGGTTGCGCGCCATTACCGCGCCAAGCGGGCGCACGAAACAGGTGGCGACATGAATCGAATTATAATCCGTGTTCCGCGTATATCCATCCAATCCATTCAACGCCCATTCCTGATAGCTGGTCAGAAGTACGATACGCGGCCGCTGGCTGTGGTTTTTCAGACGAATCCGCCACCGCTCGATGGGCGCGTCCGGGGCGAGCTCCACGAAGGCCTGCGCCTCGATCCCGTCATGGCTGTTGGTCCAGCAGGCGCTGGCGGGCGTTGGCCGCTGCAATCCGTAATCCGGGCCCGTCAGCCCCACTGGCGCCGCGCCGATGGACCATAGGGGCCCCGCGCTTTCGCCGTTCCGCCCCTGTTCATGGATATAGAAGAATTTTCCCCTGACTTCATGCGGGTCCTGCGGACGGCGGGTAAGATCGATCTCATCCGATGAGATCGATCTTACC
>OBIC01000502.1_pt1 | contig 10091 bp, 9 predicted proteins | sample 1519831 | NCBI WGS metagenome assembly OBIC01 (sample SAMN03019805, study PRJEB22545) | beach sand metagenome | biome: beach; feature: sea beach; material: beach sand | place: USA: Municipal Pensacola Beach, FL | collected 2010-10-20 | depth 40-45 cm m | reverse complement strand
TCCATTTGCGGCGTGTGGCAGATGTAGCCGTGACTGGAGTTCAGACGTGTGCTCTTCCGATCTGCCACACGCCGCAAATGGACCGGCGGGACACGGCGTGCCCGCACGCGCATATTGAGCACCTCGACAGCAATCGAAAACGCCATCGCAAAGTAGATGTAGCCTTTGGGGATGTGAAAATGCATCCCTTCCGCCACCAGCGACATTCCGATCAAGGTCAAGAACGACAACGCCAGCATTTTGACCGTCGGGTGTCGCTCCACAAAACCGCTGACCGCCTCGGCAGCCAACATCATCACCAACACGGCAATCACGATGGCGATGACCATCACCTCAACCTGTTCGGCCATTCCCACCGCGGTAATGACCGAGTCCAATGAAAAGACCAGGTCAAGCAGCGCAATCTGCGCCAGTACTGCGCCAAGGGCGGCCGCGGGCGTGGAACCCGAAGCCGCATCCGCGTGTTCATTGCCTTCAAGGCTGTTGTGTATTTCGGCGGTGCTTTTGTAAAGCAAGAACAGGCCGCCACAGAGCAAGATCAAATCACGCCCTGACACCGCGTGCTCCCAAACAATAATCAAGGGTGCCGTCAGCCTCATGACCCAAGCCAGGGAGAGCAGCAACAGAACCCGCCCCGCCATGGCCATGCCAAGGCCCAGGATGCGCGCAGTTCTCCGCTGCGCTTCCGGCAAACGCCCCACCAGCAGCGTAATGAATATAATGTTGTCGATGCCGAGCACGATTTCCAACGCCGTAAGAGTCGTCAATGCGACCCAGGCGTTCGGGTCAGTGATCCACTCAAACATCGTGTCGTTCCTCTCATCATCTCCGATCGGCACTGTAGAACAGGCAACACCGGCCGGCCAGTCCCCTTTGTGATTGATACACTGGTGGCAGTCGAGCGCAGGAGGACCGCATGAGCGAGCTAACCGAGACCAAACGATTGCTCCACATCGTCGCGCAGCTGCGCAATCCCGAAAGCGGTTGTCCCTGGGACTTGCAACAGACCCATACAAGCCTGGCCCCCTACGTGCTCGAAGAGGCCTACGAATTGGTCGAGGCGATCGAAACCGGGGACCAGGACCATACCCTCGAAGAACTGGGTGACGTGCTACTGCAAGTGGCGCTGCACAGCCGCATTGCCGAAGAGCATCGGGCCTTCGACTTCGACGCTGTCGCAGCACGACTTGCCGACAAGCTGGTGCACCGCCACCCCCATGTGTTCGCTGAGGTGCACTACGCAGACGCAGCTGAGCAAGCGGCCGGCTGGGAAGCCATCAAGGCACAAGAGCAATCCACCCGGCCTGTGCCAGCCGGGCTCCTTGGCAAAGTGCCTGCGAACCTTCCTGGCCTGACTCAAGCGCTCAAGTTGCAAAAAAAAGCAGCAACCGTTGGGTTTGACTGGCCATCCGCCCAGGGAGTGCTCGACAAGCTGCACGAGGAGCTTCAAGAAGTCGAGCAGGCCGAGCACCAAGGCGATATGGACGAGCTCGAAAACGAGCTGGGGGATCTGCTGTTCACTGTGGTGAACTTGGCCCGCCACCTGGGCGTCGAACCCGAGCGCGCCTTGCGGGTGGCCAACCGCAAGTTCAGGCGCCGGTTTCAGGCAATGGAAGCAGCGTGCACGCGCGAGGGGCGGGACTTGAGCCGGCTCGATTCAGCCGCCCTGGAGGCGCTTTGGCAGTCCGCCAAATCCAACGGCTAGCCACCATGACCCACCCCTGGCTCCAGATCGACCCCAGCGCCGCTCCACAGCAGGTTCGAAACAGCGGCGAGGCCCTCGCACTGCAGCGAACCCTGGCCTCGCGGATTCAACTGGGTGGCGCCGGTCTGAATCACGCAACACGAATCGCTGGTGTGGACGTGGGGTTTCCCCGGGGGCGAAGCGTCGCCCGCGCTGCAGCGGTCGTGCTGGACTATCCAAGCCTGCGGCCCGTTGAGGTGGCCATCGCCGAAGAGCCGGTCGAATTTCCCTACGTACCTGGCTTACTTTCCTTTCGAGAACTGCCAGCCATTCTGAGTGCCTTGAGCAAGCTCGCCCGTAGCCCCGACCTCATCCTCTGTGATGGCCAAGGCATCGCGCACCCACGCCAACTCGGTATCGCCAGCCATTTGGGTATCGCAATCAACCTCCCGACCATCGGGGTGGGCAAAAGCCGCTTAACCGGGAGCCACGCTCCGGTCGGGGTTGAGCGTGGCGCACGGACACCTTTGCTGGATCGACATGGGCTACAAATCGGCACCGTGCTGCGAACCCGATCAGGCACGAAGCCATTGTACGTTTCTCCCGGCCACCGCATTGATCATAGCGCTGCGGTTGAATGGGTCCTGCGCGCCACTCCAAGGTACCGACTGCCAGAGACCACGCGCCAGGCAGACCGCCTGGCATCGGCACGGTGAGGCATCAACCTTACTCAGGTAACTTGAACGCCAGAAAACCCGGAACTCCATCGCGGATAACCCGCATAGGAATCAGCTCCCCTGCCGGCAACTGCTGCACCACCCGTTCGAAGTCGTCCACGTCTTCTATGATTTGGTCGCCAATGCGGGTGATGACCGTCCCTGGGCGCAGCCCCACCGCAGCGCCAGGGCCCTGGCCGACTTCAACCACTTCCACTCCAGCCTCTACACTCAACCGTTGCCGCAAGGCCGGGGACAGGTCTCGGACCCGAACTTGAAGCCGGTTGTCGTCGTTTACCGTCGGCGGAGCCTGCTGCGCGACCTGCCCCGGATCCTCGGGCAGCTCACCGATGCGTGCTGTGAGAGCACGCCGTTTTCCGCTGCGCACGACTTCAATCTTGGCCTTGGTGCCAGGCTCAAGGCGGCCGATGATGTGCGGCAAGTCACCGGAGACATTCACGGTTTGACCCTCGACCTCGACAATTACGTCGCCGGGCTCGAGTCCCGCTGCGGCTGCCGGGCTGTCCGGAACTACGGACACCACCAAGGCCCCGTGAGGTCGGCGCAAGCCGAAAGACTCAGCCAGGTCGCGGTTCACCTCCTGAATGCTGACACCTAGCCAGCCCCGAGTCACTCGCCCGGATTCCTTCAGCTGTTCAACCACATTGAGCGCCACAGAGGTAGGAATGGCGAACGACAACCCCATGAAGCCACCGGATCTTGTGTAAATCATCGAATTGATCCCGACCACCTCGCCCTTCATGTTGAACAGCGGCCCGCCCGAATTGCCGGGATTGATCGCGACGTCCGTTTGAATGAACGGAACATAGTTCTGGTTTTGGTCGTTGGGCAGGCTGCGCCCGGTGGCGCTCACGATGCCCGCAGAAACCGAATAGTCAAAGCCAAAGGGCGAGCCGATGGCCAGCACCCACTCCCCCACCTCCAGGGCATCCGAGTCGCCGAACTTGGCAACTGGCAGGCCCTTCGCATCCACTTTCAGCAGCGCAAGGTCAGACGCGGGATCGGCTCCCACAAGTTCCGCCACGAACTCGTGGCGATCGGTCAACGCCACCGTGATCTCATCCGCACCCTGAACCACGTGATTGTTGGTCAGAATGTACCCATCGGCTGAGATGACGAAGCCCGAACCCAGGTTGCGCCTTTTTTGAGGTGGAGCAGCACGCCCATTAGGTGCCCCTGGAATATCGAAGAAGCGCCGAAAGAACTCCGGCATGTCATCGGGGAGTGCGTAGCCCCCCGCTTGCCGGCGCGACTGTACTGTGGTTTCCGTGCTGATGTTGACCACCACCGCGGATTGGCGCTTCACCAAATCGGTGAAGTCCGGCAACTCTGCAGCCACCAGGGCGCTGGCACCCAGCAGGCACCAACCCCACACCAGCGCCGCCGAAAATCTGCGGGCTTGCATCTTCGTGTTTACCATTTCTATCTACTCCTCAAGCATCGAACCCACGGCAAAATGCCCCAACCGGGACATCGCGCCCACGAGGCCACCGCTTTGGGCTCACCACGGCGAAACTTCCGCGTGGAGACGCGGATCAAGGGGCGCGGCCCAGCAAGACAGGTGAGAAGGGGCCACGCAAGACCGATCCGACCCGCGCGCCAGCGACGCCCAGCACAAGCCCGGTGAGGGCCCCCATTGCGACCCAGCCATCGCCGACACCGGGCGCCAAAGCTGCGACAGACACGGCACCCCCGATCAGTCCAACCAAGGGCGCGCCGTACGCCCAGGCTGAGGCCGCTGTCAGCGCGCGCTCCTCAAGCCCGACCCGCACAAGATCACCAACCTTGGGCTCCGGGGCATCCTCCGGCAATGAAACGCGCATCCCGACCGCGGACGAGGGCCCCGGCAGCAAACGAGACCAGAGTCCCTGGCCGCAGCCGGATTGAAGCTGACAACCTGCGCAGCCAGATGAGCGGACAGGAAGCACCCACGCTGATCCCGACGCCTGGTCGATGGAAAGGACCCGCCCCTGCTCTTCAAGCACCGTCAGCCTCAAGTTTTGGGGAAGGTTCCGAATCGGACGCAGCTGCCGGTCATTGATTCTGAACCGACGAGCCAAGCCGAGCAGCCGACGCGGCTCGGTCAACTGCAGGATCAAGAGGGTCAACCGCTGCGCTCGAATCGGGCAACGCACCAGTTTTTGCATTTAAGCCGACGGGAGAAGCGAGCATCCGCGGTGCCAGCGGCATGGATGCAATCGGAGCAGTCGACGACTCCGCTGCTCCGTGCTGCTCCTCAACCAAGGTTGGCGCAGCGGGATCGATCAGAAAAAGGCGGGCACCCAGCACCACCGCAGACGCCACAGAGGCCGCCACTCCCAAACCCGCCACTGCACGCCCCCAGCGTGCAGTGGCGGCCGGTTTCGGGTTTTCGTCGGTCAGCGCGAGCGCCACACGGTCAGCAAAAGCCGTCGACAGGGCGCCACCACCGACGTTGACCTCACCGCGCATGGCTGCGGAGGTGGCATGGAGCCGAGCCCACTCCAGGCGCAGCGCCTGTCGATCGGAATCCGACTGCAGCAACCGCAGCAACTTGTGTGACTCGAACGCGCTGGCCTCTCCGTCCATCAGTGCCGACATCGTTTCCCGTTCTGTCTGATTTATTTCTGCCATGAGAAGTCCCCGACTTGATCATCCGCGTAAGGGTCCGCTCCCTGGACGGTCCCACACCTTGAGCGTTCACACAGCCAATGGCCATGCGCCCTGCTCAAAGTGCTCCACAGCCCCAGTTCCCTGCTAAGCCCAACGCGGGCAAGCAGGCACCGTGCGTTTGCGTTCAACGCCCTTCCAAGTGGGGACGCACCACCCCATCAATCGCTTCCCGGGCACGGAAGATTCTGGACCGCACCGTGCCGACCGGGCAGGACATTTCCTGGGCGATTTCTTCGTAGCTCATGCCACCAAACTCTCGCAATGTGATCGCCACCCGCAAGTCTTCTGGCAAGTCCCGAATCGCCTGATTCACTGCCGCTTCCAACTCGTCTCGAGCGAGCGCACCTTCCGGCGAATCCGTTTCATGCAACTGCTGTATGTCATAGTGCTCGGCATCCTGAGCATCCAGGTCTTGTCCCGGCGGGCGGCGCCCGCGCGCGACCAGGTGGTTTTTCGCGGTGTTCACGGCAATGCGATACAGCCAAGTGTAGAACGCGCTGTCGCCACGAAAACGCTGCAACGCCCGATACGCCTTCACAAAAGCCTCCTGGGCCACGTCTTCGACCTCAGCGTTGTCATTGATGTACCTCGACACCAATGCAAGAATTTTGTGCTGGTACTTAAGAACCAGTAAATCAAACGCTTGCTTCTCACCACGCTGTACGCGTTTGACCAACAATTGGTCACTTTGATCCTCTGCTGCCATCAAAAAAGGTTCCGCCCCCTCGGGTCACGACAGGCCCAACCCAGCTACCGAGACTGCGGCCATCCGAAGTCGGACAGGCAACCCGGCGCAAAGTTCCCGCAAGTCGAGAATTCTACCAAATTGGGCCGTCAGCCCCGCACACACGCCCCGAGTGAACGCGGCGCAGCTTTACAGGCCATGCCATCGCTCAGTACCCTCGCTGGCCTGATGACAGCTTGAGCGCACTCGGTGAGCCAGACCTACGAGCCCCACGAATCGCCACCCCAAGCCGCTACCGCGCATGCGCCGCTGGATGTGCTGATCATTGGCAGCGGCGCCGCCGGGCTCACCCTGGCCCTGAAGCTCGCCCCCACCACACGCATCGGACTGATTTCCAAAGGTGCATTGGAAGACAGCTCGACGTTCTACGCCCAGGGGGGCATCGCGGCCGTGCTCTCATCGCAGGACAGTGTCGCCAAGCACGTCAGCGACACCTTGCAAGCAGGAGCGGGCCTCTGCAACACCCAGGCGGTCGAGTTCACCGTTGGTCGAAGCCGCGCGCTGATCGAGTGGCTGATCAACCAAGGAGTGCAGTTTACTCGTGAGCCCGGAGAGCCGCTTGAGCCCTTTCACCTCAACCGAGAGGGTGGGCATAGCGAGCGGCGCATCATTCATGCTGCGGACGCCACCGGGAAAGCCGTGTCTCAAACCCTCATTGAGCAACTCAAGCACCACGACAACATCGAGGTGCTCGAGCACCGGACTGCGGTCGACCTCATCACCACACCCGGAGACACACGGGGGTCGCGACGCTGTACCGGAGCCTATGTGCTGGACCAGACCACGGGAACAGTCACCGGCATCGCCGCACGCTTCGTGGTGCTCGCGACGGGAGGCGCCAGCAAGGTTTACCTCTACACCAGCAACCCGGACACCGCGAGCGGCGACGGCATCGCCATGGCATGGCGTGCCGGCTGCCGCATCGCCAACATGGAGTTCAATCAGTTTCACCCAACCTGCCTCTACCACCCAGAGGGCAGCAGCTTTCTGATCAGCGAAGCAGTACGCGGTGAGGGGGGACGGCTGCTGCTTCCGAATGGCGAACGCTTCATGGAGCGGTTCCACCCCGCCGCCGAACTGGCACCTCGAGATGTGGTGGCCCGGGCCATCGACTACGAGATGAAGCGCCTGGGCGCCGACTGCCTGTACCTGGACATCAGCCACCAACCAGCGGATTTTATACACACCCACTTTCCCACCATTCTGGCGCGCTGCGCTTCGCTGGGGATCGACATCACGCGTGAGCCGATCCCTGTGGTCCCCGCAGCGCACTACAGTTGCGGGGGAGTGGTCGTCAACCTGCAAGGCGAATCCGATGTGCCGGGGTTGTACGTCATCGGCGAATCAAGTTGTACCGGGCTGCACGGCGCAAACCGGATGGCCAGCAACTCGCTGCTCGAATGCATCGTATTCGCAGACGCCGCAGCCGCATCCATTCTGGAGCGGATGAACAACACGCCGGATCCACCCATACCCCCCCCGTGGGACGACAGCCAGGTGATCGATTCGGACGAGCAAATTGTGATCGCCCACAACTGGGACGAACTTCGCCGCTTCATGTGGGACTACGTCGGCATCATGCGAAGCAACAAACGTTTGCGCCGGGCATTGCGGCGGGTGGAATTGCTCCAACAGGAAATCACGGAGTACTACAGCAACTACCGGGTGACCCGCGACCTGATCGAACTGCGCAACCTCGTGTGCGTCGCGGAATTGGTAATTCACTGCGCCCTGGCACGAAAGGAAAGCCGCGGGCTGCACCAAACCATCGACTACCCGGACTTGCTTCCCACCGCTCGAGACACTGTACTCCAGCCCAGACCCTAGCGCTGATTGGGGCTGGACCAGCGAAGCCAGGCGCGCAGCGCCCGCCAATCCGGCTCCGCCATGCTGTCCGCGAACAGGAGCACAGCACGGCGGCGACCGGAGCCGTCGCGCACCCCCATGGCCACGAACCCCGTTGACACCTGCAGACCAGCCCCAATGTGCAGAGACTCGCGCTTGCCATCAGGGCCGGCCCATTGAAGCCCAGAATCCGACCAACCCAGTTGGCAGACGGGAAGGGCGCGCCGTTCACCCAGCCACATTGCCCCGCCGACAGCGACCGCGACGGTCAACCAAGCGGCCTCGCCAAGGGCTGCAGCCAATCCGGCAGCGAATGCCCAGCACCCAAGCACGGCCACACGGACAGCCCGCCAACTCCGAGAAGGGCGCAACTCGATCCAGCGGCTTGTCACTGTGGATACACCCAGAGGCGCGGCGCACACCGGTGGGGTCGCTCAGCGCGGCGGTGTCGGAGCTTGCGCAAAGCGCCGAATCTGTCCGATCAGCTCCTGCCACCGCGGCACTGGTGTGTCGCCACGCACCAGCCAAGCAAACAGTTGTTGATCCTCTTGCGCCAGCAGCTCGACATAAAGCGCCTGGTGTTGAGGGGTCAATTGCGGAAACACCTGCTCGGCAAACGGCAGCAGCAAGAGATCCAGCTCCAACATACCGCGGCGGCTGCTCCAACACACGCGTCGATGTTCAAACTCGGCCAGCACGGAGAACTCCTTGAGACCAAACCAAGCGGCAGTATATCTTCATTCCTGCAACTCAATGGCCAGAGGCAAGACCCCATGGTACCGCCCAACCCCACCCCTCTGTCGGCATGGCACGAGCTGGCTGCAACCCATTCCAGCTTATCCCAACAACCGAATCCAGCAGGCACTTGGCTGTGTGCGCTGACTCAGCAGCGGTTGCTCGAGGCCACCGGCCCCGATGCCGGCACTTTTCTTCAAGGACAGCTCACCTGCGACCTGCGCGATGTGACCGATGGACAGGTTCGCTTGGCAGCGCTCTGCACCCCGCAGGGCCGAGCCATTGCAACCCTGACCGCTGTGGCACTCGAAGACGGGTTCGGCCTCAGCATGCACACCAGTCTGCTCGAAACAGTTCAGCGCACCCTCGCCAAGTACGCGGTGTTCTCCAAAGTCAGCCTGGCCGCGGACGACCCAGACTCCCCAAAGTGGGCTCGCATGGGGATTTGGGGAAATACGGCCGCGAAGACGCTCGAGTCAGCCGGCATCACACCCCCACAAGCCGCCTACCAACGGCGCAACCTAGAAACCGGCTGGGTGGTGCGCCTGTTCGGCCCGTCTCCACGTTTCGAGCTCTGGTGCCGACTCAGCGCCGCCAGCGATTGGATTGAACGACTCAGCGAACACGCAACACCAGCCTCAAGTGTCGAGTGGACCCTGGCTGCAGTCCAGGCCGGCGTCCCTGAGTTGAGCCTCCCCGTCAGCGAACAGTTCGTGCCCCAAATGCTCAACTTTGACGCCCTGAACGGCATCAGTTACCGCAAGGGCTGCTACACCGGCCAGGAAGTCATCGCCCGGTCCCACTACCGCGGCCAGCAAAAGCGCCACTGCTACCGGCTTCGACTACTCACCGACCAAGGGGCGGCGCCTTTGCCGAGCGCGGGAGACCGCGTTCACGACTCCAGTGATCGCGCTGTGGGGACCCTTGTCAATGCTGCGCCGAGCCCGACCGGCGCAGAGCTGCTGGCGGTCGTATTGGATCAGGTGGCAACCCCGGAACAACGGCTGGCTGTGCGCTGCGCTTCAGGGGCCAGCCTTGCGGTCGAAATCCTGCCGCTGTCCTATGCTTTAGGCAGCTCACCGGGGTAGGCCCGGTGCCCGCACATTGCACGACCACGGAGCCAAGCGATGCCAAACCTCGCCGACCAGGTCCGCCAGGAACTCACGGAAGCCATTGAATCGGACCAACTCGTGCTGCCATCGCTGCCAGAAGTGGCCATGGCCATCCGCACCGAAGCCAGTGACCCCAACGCATCGGCCGCACGCCTGGCACGCGTGATCGGCCGCGACGTGGCGCTCTCCGCCAGGATCATTCGCGTGGCAAACAGCCCGCTGATGCGTGGCAACCGGACCATCACCGACCTGCAAATGGCGATCAGCAGGCTTGGCATTCAGTACACCAGCAACTTGGCCACCGGCCTCGCGATGCAGCAGATGTATCAAAGCGATTCGCCCCTGATCGATGCAGCGCTGCGGTCTGTCTGGCAATCGAGCACCGAGATCGCGGGCATAGCCCACATCGTCTGCAAACACTACACACGCCTGGCCGCAGACCAGGCGACCTTGGCTGGCCTACTGCACCAAGTGGGCGCCCTGCCGATCCTGGCATTTGCCGAAACGCGTCCGGACCTGCGCAGCTCTGCTCAGACCCTGCAGTCCCTGCTCGACGCCCTGCGGTGTAGGGGTGGTCGGAG
>OBIC01000501.1_pt1 | contig 10097 bp, 11 predicted proteins | sample 1519831 | NCBI WGS metagenome assembly OBIC01 (sample SAMN03019805, study PRJEB22545) | beach sand metagenome | biome: beach; feature: sea beach; material: beach sand | place: USA: Municipal Pensacola Beach, FL | collected 2010-10-20 | depth 40-45 cm m | reverse complement strand
CTGGGTTGGCGCTGTCCTTCCACGGCGGCCGACCTCAGGCGCGCCGCTGATGCGATCGAGCATGCTCGGGCGACCATGGGGCGCCACTTGGATACCGACGGACTCAAGACTGCGCTCTATGCCCAGGCGCAGCACCCCGGCTGGGAAGAGGTCGCCGACCGTTGTCTCGCCTGCGGCAACTGCACCGCCGCCTGTCCCACCTGCTTTTGTTCCAGTTACGAAGATCAGGTCGAGCTCGACGGCGCCAACGCCCGACGGACTCGCCACTGGGACAGCTGTTTCAACGCAGACTTCACCCACCTCGCGGGGGGGCCCGTGCGTGCGTCCACACCAGCCCGATACCGCCAGTGGCTGACCCACAAACTGGCCAGTTGGCACGACCAATTCGGCACCTCGGGCTGCGTTGGCTGCGGCCGCTGCATCACCTGGTGTCCTGTGGGCATCGACATCACTGCCGAGGCCAGTCGCATACGCCAGGCCAACGGGGAACCACCGAAATGAACCCCGCACTGGAGCAGCACCGGCTGATGCACGGGCTCAACGATGCCGAGCGGACGCGCTTGCTCGACTGCGCCGAGCCGCATCATTACGCCGTCGGCACGCCCGTGCTGCGACAGGGTCAAGCCGCCAACCGGCTGGTGCTCATCACTGCCGGGCGGGTGGAGGTCCGGTTGTCCGGCGCCGGCGCTCGGGTCACCAGCCTTGAGACACTGGGCCCCGGTGAGACCCTTGGCTGGTCGTGGTACGTGCCACCGGGCCGTTGGCAGTTCGACAGCTGGGCCCTGGAAGCGACCGATACCCTGGAATTCGAAGCCGGCTGCCTGCGTTCGGCCATGAGCCAGGAGCACGCAATCACGGAGGCAGTCCTCGGCGAGTTGGTGCACACCCTGGCCCATCGGCTCACAGCCGCACGACTGCGCCTGCTGGACCTATACGCGAATCCTGGTTCCTGACCATGCAAACCCAGGATTGCATGGCCCCACGCACCGCGCGCATCCGAAGCGTAACCAACGAACTTGCCAGCGGAGAAGTGTTCACCTGGACACTGGAGCACACCGATGGCAGCGCGCTGGCTGGCAACCCTGGGCAGTTCAACATGCTGTACGCCTTCGGCTGCGGCGAGGTACCAGTATCGATCAGCGGCCGCACCCCGAATGGCCAGTTACAGCACAGCATTCGGACCGTCGGCCGGGTGACCGATGCAATGCGCACGCTCACAGCTGGTACGGAAATCGGGGTGCGTGGCCCCTTCGGTACAGCCTGGCCGCTCGACGAAGCGGCAGGACGCGACCTGGTGGTGGTGGCTGGTGGACTCGGGCTCGCGCCCGTGCGCCCGCTCCTACAGCTGGCCGCGGCCGATCGGATCCACTGTCGCAAGACACTGGTCTGCTACGGGACCCGAACGCCCGCAGATCGGCTCTACCCCGATGACCTGCGCCGCTGCGCCGCGCACCCACGGATCGAAGTGCGCACCACTGTCGACCGTGGCGACACTGGGTGGCGGGGCGAGGTCGGCGTCGTGCCGCGGCTGCTGCTGCAGGGCGGTTTCGACCCGGACCACAGCATTGCTGTGGTCTGCGGTCCGGAAATCATGATGCAATTTTCTGTGGACGCACTGCGGCAGGTCGGTGTTGCGGACCGTTGGATCTACCTCTCAATGGAACGCAGCATGAAATGCGCGGTCGGCCTGTGCGGCCGGTGCCAATGGCGCGAGCACTTCATCTGTAAGGACGGTCCGGTCTATCGCCTCGACCAGATTGCTGACCTACTTGGCATTTCGGAGCTTTAGTCATGCCCCCCACCGGTACCGAGCGACCCCGTTTGGCCGTCTGGAAGTTCGCCTCCTGTGATGGCTGCCAGCTGACCCTGCTGGACTGCGAGGATGAACTGCTGGCCCTGACCGACCGGGTGGAAATTGCCTATTTCCCCGAAGCCTCCAGCCGCATGCTTGATGGACCCTATGACCTGTCCCTGGTCGAGGGCTCCATCACCACGGCCGAAGAAGCCGAGCGCATCCAGGATGTGCGCCGCCAATCCAAACAGTTGATCACCATCGGCGCCTGCGCCAGCGCTGGTGGCATCCAGGCACTGCGAAACTTTGCCGACATTGAGTCCTTCAAGCGGACCGTGTACGCCCAGCCAGACACCATCGAAAGCCTGGCCACCTCCACCCCCATCGCCAGTCAGGTTCCCGTCGATTTCGAACTGCGCGGTTGCCCCATCAACAAATCGCAACTGCTCTATGTACTGAACCAGGCCTTGTTCGGGCAAAGGCCGACCCTCCCCACCCACAGCCTGTGTGGGGAGTGCAAACGGGCCGGTGTCACCTGTGTAATGGTGGCGGGAGGCACCCCTTGCCTTGGGCCGGTTACCCAAGCAGGCTGCGGCGCGCTTTGCCCACGCCACAACCGTGGGTGTTATGGTTGTTTCGGCCCGAGCGAAACCGCCAATACCCAAGCCCTGTCCCCCCACTTGGAACGGTTGGGCATGGATCCACCGGCGCTGGTGCGCATCTACCGGACCTTCAATGCTGCCGCTCCGCAGTTTCAAGCCGAGAGTCAGGCCCATGAGCGAGACTGACCCGAGAACCCGTACCATTCAAGTGGACTACCTCGCCCGCGTTGAGGGCGAGGGGGCCATGCACCTGCGGATCAAAGACGATTCGGTCGAAGCGATCGAGCTGCGCATTTTCGAGCCACCCCGCTACTTCGAAGCGCTGCTGGTCGGCCGCGACTTTCGCGAAGCACCAGACATCACCGCACGCATCTGTGGCATCTGCCCAGTGGCCTACCTCATGAGCGCCGTCCACGCCATGGAAGCGGCCTGCGGAGTCACACCTGAACCTGCCGTTCACCAGTTGCGCCGCCTGCTTTACTGCGGCGAATGGATCGAAAGCCATGGCCTGCACATCCACATGCTGCACCTGCCGGACTTTCTCGGCTACCACGACGCCATTGAAGCCGCTAAAGACCACCCGGAAGTCGTGCGCCGTGGTCTGCGGCTCAAGCAGGCGGGCAATGCCCTGGTGGAGTTGATCGGCGGGCGAGAGATTCATCCAATCAATGTGCGCGTGGGAGGCTTTTACCGCGCACCCAAACGCGACGAGTTGCTGGTCATTCGTCCACGCATCGAGGCGGCTCTCCAGGATGCCATCGAGACCGCCGACTTCGTCGCCCAACTCCCATTCCCCGAGTTCGAGCGGGCTTACCTGTTCGTCGCCCTGCAGCACCCCGACCACTACCCAATGAATCTCGGGCAACTGGCTTTCAGCGACGGGCGCACGCTGGCTGTGGAACGCTTCGAAGATGTGCTGGTGGAAACCCATGCACCGTACAGCCACGCGCTTCAAACCCGCACCCGGGAGGGCCAGGCGGTGCACATGGGTCCGCTGGCCCGCTTTGCTATGAATCGAGACCGGCTTTCTCCCGCAGCCCAGGCTGCAGCCAACCGCGCCGGCCTGACAAGGGTCTGCCACAACCCCTATGCCAGCATTGTCATTCGCGCAATCGAAGTGGTCCATGCCTGCGAGACCGCACTTCAACTGATCGACGGATATCAACCACCCGCGCAACCCGCCATCGACGTATCCCCACGAGCAGGCGAGGGTTGCGCGGCCACCGAAGCGCCCCGCGGGCTGCTTTACCACCACTACCGCATTGATGACGCCGGCCGCATCGAATCAGCCCAAATTATCCCACCAACTGCTGTGAACCAAGTCACCATTGAGGAAGACCTATACCAACACGTGGCCCCCCAAGTTCATGCTTCTGACGAAGAACTTCGCAACCTGTGTGAACGCGCGATTCGGAACTATGATCCGTGTATTTCCTGCGCCACGCACTTCCTGGACCTCAGGGTGGAGCGCGCATGAATCCGACCACGGTCATCGGCATCGGCAACCCCTACCGGGGTGACGATGGAGCGGGCATAGCGGTCGCGGGGCGCTTGAAACACGAGCAGGGGCTGCGCGTCTTGCAGTTGGACGGCGACACCGCCAGTCTGCTAGAGGCCTTGCAGACGTGCGAGCGTGCGATTGTCATCGACGCCATGTGCTCCGGCGCAATGCCGGGCACTGTGCGAAGATACAACGCACTTCACGAACCACTGCCGACCAAAACCCAGGCTTCGACACACGGGCTTGGCCTCGCGGAAGCACTTGCCTTGGGGAAGGTATTCAATACCCTGCCGGACCCGCTCGAGTTCATCGGCATCGAAGGAAGCTGCTTCGAGCATGGCGCGGGCCTAAGCCCGGCGGTTCTGGACGCGGTGGGTACCGTGACCAGCGACTTGCTGTCGAGGCTTCTGACCCAAGGCTTCCACCGCCCCGAATCCGCCTCGCCATGCACGAGCACGGCCTGATCCGCGCGCTGCTGAGGCGCATAGATGAAATCGTCGCAGCTGAAAAAGCGGACCGGGTCGTTTCGGTTCAGGTGTGGATGGGCGCGCTCTGCCACATCTCTGACGCGCACTTCCGCGCACATTTCACTGCCGACACCCGCGGCACTGCCATTGAAGGAGCGAATCTGAATCTCAGTGTGTCGACTGACATTGACCACCCCCGCGCACAAGACATCCTGTTGGAATCCATTGAGGTCGTGTAAGTGTCCAGGCCGTCGGGACAGCACTTCGCAACCCCTGAGCAGTCGGGGTCAGAGAATCGACAACACCTGAGGTTGCGCCTGCGCGGTCGCGTTCAAGGCGTCGGGATGCGCCCTTGGGTGGTGCGCATGGCGCGTGACCTGGGAATTAGGGGTCAGGTGTCGAATGACAACCAGGGCGTGCTGATTGATGCCTATGGAGACGCCAAACAATTGCGCCAATTTGAGCGCCGTTTGTGGCGCAACCCCCCACCGGCCGCACGCATTGACAGCATCGAAACGGAGCCCAACTCTGGAGCACTTGTTGGCGGTTTTGATGGATTCACCATTTCCCCAAGTGACTCCGCGGGGCCTATGGCCACCGCGCCGGCGCCAGACCTGGCACTCTGCCCCGCGTGTCGGTTTGAGCTTGGCGAACCCGGGAACCGGCGGTATGGCTATGCGTTGATCGGTTGCAACGATTGTGGACCCAGGTGGTCGATCATGGACGCAGTGCCCTGGGACCGCGAACGAAGCAGCATGGCCCAATTCGAGCCCTGTGCCGACTGTTGGAGAGAATACCGCGACCCCCAGAACCGGCGCTACCACAATCAGGCCATCTGCTGCCCTGCGTGTGGGCCGGACCTTGTGCTGCAAACGGCCGACGGCCGCGCTCTGGCCCATGCCGCGCGGGCGGCCGACCAAGCCGCTGGCGCGCTGCGCGGGGGGGCCATCGTGGCCGTGCAAGGCATCGGCGGGTTTCACCTGCTGGTGCGCGCCCGCGACCCCCTCGCAGTGGGCCGCCTGCGGGCCCGCAAGCAGCGACCCCATAAGCCACTGGCCATCATGTGCAGCGACCTGAGCGCGGCAGCCGAGCAGGTGTATGTCGACGCTCAAGCCGCTGCGCTGCTGAGCGCTGCCAGCGCCCCCATCGTGCTGCTCTCAAAGCGCCCGCACCAATTTGACACACACAACCTGTTGGCGCCGGACAACCCCAGGCTTGGCGTCGTGCTCGCCTACAGCCCCCTGCACTGGCTGTTGCTGCAGGCACTCGGCGAGCCCGTGGTCGTCACCAGCGGGAACCGCAGCGGTGAGCCAATCTGCATCGATCCGGCCGCGGCCCGTGAAGCCTTGGCAGACGTCGCCGACCTGTGGCTCAGCCATGACCGACCCATTCGCCACCCGGTTGAGGACAGCGTCCTACTGCCCACCGCGAGCGGCGTGCTGACCCTGCGCCTGGGTCGGGGCTTGGTCCCCTTTGAGCTTGCGCACCCGGCGCAACCGACCCACTGCCGACACAACACTCCGACACCACTGCTTGGCGTGGGTGGCCACCAAAAGTGCGCCCCCGCTGTGGCGGTGGGCGAGCGCTTCTGGGTGGGCTGCCCCATCGATGCACTCGGCTCGCGCTCCGCGATCGAACGGCTGGACACCACTGCCGCGGACTACCGCACCCTGTTCGGTGCGCCACAGGTGTTGGTGCGGGATCGCCACCCAGGCTACGCCAGCAGCCAATGGTGCGAGACTCAGCCGAACGTGCCACGTGTGCAGGTACAGCACCACCACGCCCATGTGGCCGCTGTACTGGTTGAGCACCGGCTCTCCGGCGAGGTCTGTGGCCTCGCCTGGGATGGCAGCGGATACGGCGAAGACGCCACCCTGTGGGGTGGCGAGGCGCTACTGTGCGACCTGCAGCGCCACCAACGCACCGCGACCCTGCTCCCGTTCGCATTGCCAGGAGGCAACCAGGCCATCCGCGAACCACGGCGCAGTCTGGTGGGGGTCCTCGCTGCGCTCGGCCGACTCGATGCCATGCCAGCCCAGGCCGGTTGTACACCGGACGAAGCCACACTGCTCGCGCGCATGATCGAAAGACGAGTCAACAGCCCCAAGACCACCAGCATCGGCAGGCTGTTTGATGCTGTGGCCGCACTCACCGGGCTGTGCACCCATGCCGACTTCGAAGGCCAGGCGGCCCTGGCGGTGCAGCACCAGGCGGAGCTCGGTCCTCGTGGGACGGCACTGCCGTTCGGCCAATGGGTTGAGCCGGGCGGCACCCTGCGGGTGGACTGGCGCCCGGCGTTCGAAGTGCTGGTGGAAGGCGTGCAAGAGGGCGCCGCCTGCCCTCGACTCGCGGCGGACTTTCACGCCACCTTGGCGGCAGTCGCCGTGGCCATGGCACGCCATGTGAACCGACCTCGAGTGGTGCTCGGCGGCGGCTGTTTTCAGAATCCGTTGCTGCTCGGGTTGGTGACCGAGTCCTTGCGGGCGGCGGGTTTTCACACTTACGCACCGCTGCAGCTGCCGGCCAACGATGGCGCCCTGGCGGTCGGCCAACTGGGCGTTGCCCGCGCTCAAGGATACTGACCGATGTGCCTTGCCGTTCCAGGAATCATTCGCCGCATTGAAGGGGAAGACCCCCTGCTGCGCACCGGAGATGTCGACTTTGGCGGCCTTTCCAGGTCTGTGGCCCTGGCCTGCGTTCCCGAAGCCCAGGTCGGCGATTGGGTGTTGGTGCACGCCGGCATTGCCATCGGCCAGCTGCGGGACGACAGCGCTGACCGTGTCCACGGCCTGCTGGCCAGCGCCCTCGCCACAACGGAGAGCGACCATGAACCTTGACCCGCGCCAATCGGGCAGGGACCCTGACCGTGTCCGCCAACTGCTCGACGCCATTGCCGAGCGCGTGACCCGGCCGCACCGGATCATGGAAATCTGTGGCGGACAAACCCACAGCATTCTGCGCCACGGACTCGACCAACTGCTGCCGCCGGCCATCACGCTGATTCACGGCCCTGGGTGCCCGGTGTGCGTAACACCCCCAGCGGCCATCGACCAAGCCCGGCGCATCGCACGGCGGCCCGGTGTGCTCCTGGCTTCGTTCGGCGACATGCTGCGCGTGCCCGGTAACGAAGGCGACCTGCTGGGTTGCCGTGCGGAAGGCGGCAACCTGCGTATGCTGTACTCGCCCCTGGACGCCGTGCAGCTCGCGCGTGAGCAGCCAGACCAGGCAGTGGTGTTCTTTGCCGTGGGCTTCGAGACCACCGCACCGGCAGTCGCCACCGCGGTGCTCCAGGCCGCCCGATGGGGTCTGAACAATTTTTTTGTGCTGGTGGCCCATGTGCGGGTGCCCCCCGCAGTCGACGCCCTGCTCAGCGCCCCAGCCAACCGGATCGACGGGCTGCTCGCCGCCGGGCATGTCTGCGTCATCGAAGGCGATGGGGCCTACCGGGCACTTTGTGCACGCCACCGGGTACCCATTGTCATCACTGGGTTCGAGCCCGCGGACATCCTTCTCGGTGTGCTGCGCTGCATAGAGCAGTTGGAAGCCAACCAGCACAGCTTGCAGAATGCCTACGCCCAAGCCGTTCAGCCAGAAGGCAACCGGGCTGCCCAGGCCCTGGTCGCGGAGGTGTTCGAGCCCGCCGACCAAAGCTGGCGCGGCTTTGGCACCCTGGCGCGCGGCGGCATGCGCCTGCGGGCGGCCTATGCGCGCTTCGATGCGGCCCAGCTTTGGCCAGATACCGCTGGCCAAACCCCCACCCCGGCCCCCACAAACTGCCGGGCCGCTGAGGTGCTGCAAGGACGATTGAGCCCCAGCGCCTGCCCCCATTTTGGCGTCGGCTGCACGCCGAACCGCCCCCTGGGTGCCCCCATGGTGTCCAGCGAGGGTGCCTGCGCGGCCTATTTTCAGTACCGAAGTGGTGGCGCCCAATGAATAATGAAGGCGCACCGCTGCCGAGCTGTCCGCTGCCGATTGCCGAGTATCCGCAGGTCTTACTGGCCCACGGAGGCGGGGGTCAGCTGATGCATCAGTTGTTGGATCGGCTGGTGCTGCCGGCACTCTGCACGAACCTCCCCGAGCACGATTCGGCCTTGATCGACACCACGGGCGTTCCACTGGCCGTTACCACCGACAGCTTCGTAGTCCAGCCCCTGGAATTTCCAGGCGGAAACATCGGCACCCTGGCCGCCTGCGGCACCTTCAATGACCTCGCCGTGGCCGGCGCAAGGCCACGGCAATTGGCGGTCTCGTTGATTCTGGAGGAGGGGCTGCACACCAATACCCTGTGGCGCATGCTGGTGGCGCTTCGGCAGGTGGCCGATGCCGCGGGTGTCCAGGTGGTCACCGGAGACACCAAGGTGGTCGAGCGTGGCCATGGGGACGGCCTGTACATCACCACCACCGGTATCGGGGAGCAGCTCCACCCGACCCCGCCCCACCCACGGAACGTTCGGCCCGGAGATGTCATCCTCGTTAGCGGCGACCTTGCCCGCCATGGCATTGCCGTACTTGCGGCCCGTGAGCGCCTCAGATTCGAGCCACCCATTCGCAGTGACTGCGCGGACCTCAGCCCCCTGGTGGACAAACTGCTTGCCACGCCCGGCATCCAGTGGCATTGCCTGCGCGACCTGACACGCGGCGGATTGGGCGGCGCGTTGACCGAGGTGCTGACCACTGCCGGATGCGGCGCCAGCCTCGAAGAAACTGCCATCCCCGTGGCCCCGCCCACCGCCACCGCCTGCGACCTGCTGGGGCTCGACCCGTTGTTCGTGGCCTGCGAGGGCCGCCTGGTGGCATTCGTCCCCGAGGCCCAAAGCGAGCCCGCCCTGCGTGCACTTAGGAACCAGCCCCTCGGGGAGGGGGCCGCCATCATTGGGAATGTCTGCTCGGGCCGCGACCTGTATTTGCGCAACGCGCTCGGCATCGACCGGCCGCTGCGCCTGCCTGCCGGAGAGCAGCTTCCGCGGATCTGTTGAGTGAAGACGAGCCCTCCGCTGCGCCTGTCTGGGCGGAGCCAAGCTGACTTGACCTCCATGTATTCATTCACACTGCACTGCGAAACTTCGCGGCCGAGCGGCTGCGACACGTCGAAGCCCTCGCCCACTCCACTGCGGTCGAGACAGCCCGAAAATGGACTGCTCCAATTTCTACCATTACTGGCCGGGTGGGAGATTGACCAATTGATGAACTTGGCGTTGATCGCCAGCGTCTCGAATCGTCAGTGCCAAGCCATGTACGGTATGACGCCGCCGAAATGGGACAGAATTACTTATTTTGGGCACAAAAAAAGGCAAGCCGTTACAGCTTGCCTTTTTAAGAATTATAAAACTGCTACAGAGCCACAATGTTCTCTGCCTGAGGGCCCTTTTGGCCTTGAGTAACAGTGAACTCAACCTGCTGACCTTCAGTCAAGGTTTTAAAACCCGAGCCAGAAATGGCACTGAAGTGTGCAAAGACGTCTGGGCCAGACTTTTGCTCGATAAAACCGAAACCTTTAGACTCATTGAACCATTTTACGGTGCCAGTCGTTGTATTAGACATGATAGGTATCCTGTATATAAAAAGTATAAGAGCGCCTTCGTAAGGCACAAATAAGCGGGAAATATAAATTGCAATTTACAAACTACAGGACGAAGAACCACTAAGAATACAACGAAATGAAGCCGATAAAAACAGATTTACTTTCTAGCTGGTACAACACTACAAGAAGCGCCAGGCAAAGTCAACCTTTTTTT
>OBIC01000500.1_pt1 | contig 10115 bp, 6 predicted proteins | sample 1519831 | NCBI WGS metagenome assembly OBIC01 (sample SAMN03019805, study PRJEB22545) | beach sand metagenome | biome: beach; feature: sea beach; material: beach sand | place: USA: Municipal Pensacola Beach, FL | collected 2010-10-20 | depth 40-45 cm m | reverse complement strand
GATGACCAAGAGCTACCTTAGTAGTACCCCAAGGCTTCCCCCGGGTAGTGCTCGCGCAGGGCTTCAGCGGTGTCGCGAACATCGCTCCAGGCCTGCTGACCCAACTGAATGCGCCCCAACTGGATCAGCACATCCCGGTCGTCCTCGTTGTTGTTCAACCACCGTTTAAGCACATCCTGGGCCTGATCGGAACGGTCCATGGCCACCAGCAATTGAGCGAGCTCCAGGTAACTGGCCCGCTCGCTGGGATCGGCCGCCACGGCCTTCTGGAGGTTCTCCACCGCCAGCTGGCGCTCATCGTTGCGGATGTGGGCGCGGGCCAACAACCGCAGGGCACGTGTTGAGCCAGGCTCATTGCGCAGGACCGTTCGCAGGTCGCCAATGGCGGCATCGGTCTCACCACGGGCAAGTGCGATTCCCGCACGCGTCAGAAGCGCTTCAGTGTTCCGTGCATCAACTTCAAGCACAGCCTCCGCCAGAGCAAGCGCGTCATCGGGCTGATTCTGTTGCAACTTATGAATCGCCAACTTGTTGCGCGCTTCGAGCCCAGCTTCGCTGTCTTCGGCCGCCTCGATCACTTCCAGATAAATGGATTCGACCTCGTCGGAGCGGCCCGTGCTTCGGTACAGGTCTGCCAAAGCGAACTGAAGTTTATGAAGTTCGGGTTGCGCTTGGATTTGCTCCTTCAGCAGCGCTTCAGCCGCATCGATACCTTCGGCCTTTCCGACCAGTTCCACCAGTGCAAGGCGTGGCTCGATGGCTTCGGGGCTGTTTTCAATGGCGGCGCGAAGTGTCGCGGAGGCGGAGTCGATGTCGCCAGTTGCTGCCTGGTATTGGGCCAGCCGAAGACGGTGGGAGAACTCGTCGGGCCGAGCTTCTACGATCCGAACCAGGGTGTCGGTTGCGGCACTGCGGTCTCCGCTTTTTTCGTAAACGCGCCCGAGCAGCAACAGCAACCGGATGTCCTCGGGGGACTGTTCCAGCCCTCGACGAATCAGATCAACAGCCTGAGCATACTCTTCACGAGACTCGTGGTAGCTCGCTTGCAGCGCGATGGCACTGATGTTCCCCGGCTCGATTTCAAGGGCCCTGCGTGCAGATGACAAGGCCTCCTCCGGCCGGCCTTCGCGACTGTGAATCAACCCCTGCAACACCAGTGCATCCGCGTTCTCCGGCGCCGCTGCGAGCACCTGGTCCACCTGTTCCTGTGCTTGCGCCACACCACCACTCAGCAAGTACAGCTGACCAAGCCTCAGCCGCGCATCGGCATGTTGTGGATCCAGCTCGACCACCTGAGAGTAAAACCCGAATGCCTTGCGCCAGTTCTGTTCCTTTTCTTCAACCTGAGCCAGGTAATAAAGGCTGTCGACATGTTTGGGGTCGATCTGGAGCGCATTGCGCAGCTCAAGCCGGGCCCGGGCGTAGTCCTGCTCTTCGAACAGGGCAACGCCGCGGTCGTGGTAGCGTGCCTTGCGGTCGTCCGCGCCGCCACAGCCGGCCAATAGCACCACTGTCGCAAGTGATCCCATGACCAAGAAGCGTTTGGATGTTCTTCCGACCTGCATCACCATCGCGGTATTCCTTTGTTGCCAAATCCGGCCGCAAACCCTGAAGGATTGCCGACCGATCACCTAGAACCAGAGTGCCCGAGCGCAAAGCACGAGAAGCCCACAGGATGCCGCCAGGTGCAGCATCGTGCGAACCGCCGGTCCGCGAAAAGACAGGTACTCTACACAGTACAGCACCACCAAAAACTTGATCACCAGAAGGCTGAACTCCTGGCCAACAAAACTAAAACTCTGAAACAGCGCCACCGCCAGCAGCAAAAACACACTGAGGTAGTCCGTCGGGGTCACGCGAAATGGGTTGCGCTTGCCAAAACGAATGGCGGTGCCAACAGACACGACAAGCAACCCAAAGAAGATGAGGCTCAGTGCGGTCGACGCTCGAACGGCGGCGGGTGCGTACTGTGACCAGAGGTACACCATCACCAAGGTGGCGACATAGAGGATTGCCCGAACCGCCACCGAATTGTTGTGGCGCGCAAACAGCTGCTCTGCGAGCATTACCGCTGCGAGAATCCCTGAAAGCAGCGCGAAATCCTGCGGGATGTCCGTGACCAGTACTGGCACGACCAACAGATACCCTGGGACCAGGATCAATAGCACCGAAACCGCTGCGCGGGTGACGCCCTGCTGCCAGTCGTCCGGCTGCATTCCAAGCAGACGGTGCGGATGCCGGGGCCGATCCGGATCATGAGCGCGCCAACTGGAGCGCTCTGCCAAAGTGATCAACGAAAAGATCGCCAGAACCGCACCCAAATACACACCCAGTAACAGCCAATCGCGTTCATACGCCAGCAGCACAGCGGAGAAGACAAAAGCCGCCTGCACAGCGTAATTGACTACGACCGATTCGGGATGGGAAAAGCCCAAATCGAGCAGCCGATGATGGATGTGGTTGCGCGTGGCCTTGAACAAATTCATGCCGCCTTTCCAGCGCAAATAGAATACCGCGAGAATGTCAATCACTGGCAAGCCCAGCAGCAGGAGCGCCGCCGCAGGACTCATGGCGGTGTTGGCGTTCTGAGTCAGGTAGACAACGGCAAACGCGACACTGAACCCCAGGAACTGGCTGCCGCTGTCCCCCATAAACACCCGGGCCGGATGGGTGTTGTAGCGCAAGAATCCGAGGACGCCGCCCACAACGGACGCCACCACCACGATCAGAACCAAAGACCGGGCCAGGAATCCGAAAAATCCGACAACAATGAGGGACAGCATCACCTCACCGGCGGCGAGGCCATCCAATCCATCCGAATGGTTGACGGCATTGATGACACCCACAACCGCCACCAAGGTAAACACCTGACACAGCCAGACGGGCACATCAAGTGTCTCGAAGAAAGGAAAACGGGACACGTACAACCCGCCGTACCAAATGACTGGAATCACCGCGATGAATTGGCCAACGAACTTCGGGTAATGACCGAGCTCCAGCGCGTCATCGAGCGCGCCGAACGTGAAGAGCACCACAGCCCCGAAGAGATAGGCCTGGGTCAATGGCGTCAGCGGGCCCCACATCAAAAAGGCCACCAGCGCTCCCAGCACGATGCCGATGCCCCCCACCCTGGCCACCGGCTGAGCGTGCACCTTGCGGGGGTCTGGCTGGTCCACCATGCGCAGCGCCGGCGCCAGGCGGATCATCGCGGGAACGATCACCATGCTGAGGGCCATCGCCGTCACCACCACCATGATGACGAACGTTGCCACACTTTCCGGGGACAGCCACAGGGGGTCGGTGGGCTCGGCCAACTGCTCCAAAGGCAGCAGCCCGTCGATGCCCAAAATTGCAGCAAAGTTCATTGCCTTGCCTTGTGAGCCAGCATATGCAAACGCACTAAATCAGGTTGGCAACGAACTTTTATGGGTAACCCGGAACGTAGTCGGGAATGTTGGTCGCGACCTGGCGCACCATCGACTGCAATCGTGCATCCGCGTCATCCCAGGTTTCTTCCGGCGCGAGCGGGGTTGTGAAACGAACCAGCGCCCCATCGGTGCGGTTGCGGGTGAGCGCATCCCAGAACAGAAACCACTTCACCAGGTATTCGTTGGTCAAGACGCGTCCGCGCTGCTGAAACCAGTAGTACACCAACTGGCGGTGGTCGCCCTTCTGGATCTTCACCCGATTCAGTGACAAAGGCTGCCCAGCGACGGCGATACCGGGCATGTCACGGGTTTGCAGGTCGAGCATACGCCAGCCATCGCCGGGCATGCAGGACCGAGGCGAATGGGCCGAGGCCCCACTGCGTTGAGAGTCGTAGTAGGCCACGTAAAAATTGACCCAGTCGCCGGTTGGACTGAGGTAGTCGGCCAAGTAGTAGTCCGAAAATTTGAGCGCATTGATATAGCGCTGCTCGAGCGTGTTTTCTTGCCCTTGCCAACCGCCAAGAGACAATGGAAAACGATTGAAGGTGGTGCGATCTGGAATCACCTCTTCACGCTCACCGAGCGCCGCAGCGCTGACTGCACCAAGAATCACCACAACTGCACTGGCCAGAAGTGCCGGTGTTGCAGACAGGGTGCTTCGTTGGCCTGCTTCCCGCTCCTTCACCTTCTTGCCACCTGACGCAAGGTCGAGCCCAAACACGGATTGAAAGGATGGAGGATTTCTGCGAGCAAACCGATTCAACAACCAAAGCTCGCCGATCAGGACCGCTGTGCACGCCATAAACACGATCCAGCCTTCAAAATCGTGAAGAAAGCCTTCCGCCATTTCGATGCCCCAACGATCAACCAGAACGCCAATGACACCGATTCTGAAACTGTTCATCAACACCGTGATCGGAATGGTCGAAAGCAAAGCGATGGCTCGATGCCAAACCGGTCCTCGGTACAGATAGGCGCAGATGTAGCCGAAACTCATCAACGGGAACAGGTAGCGAAGCCCACTGCAAGCCTCCACGACCTGCAGTTTATAAATCCCGAGATCAATGACATTTCCTTGTAGGTAAACAGGGATGTCAAAAAAACGGATGACAAAAACCCCAAGTTGCGAGGAAATCAGCTGCAACTGGCTGGACAGATTCTGATACAGGAAATTTGGTAGCGGTATTGCAAACGCAAGCAATAAGAGCGGAGCCCAGATGACTCGCATTCCGCCGAACCCAACGAGAGCAAAAGAAACCCCAAAAACGACAAGAAGAATCCCATAGTGCTCAATGATGTGTAGCGTGCTCATTTGACCGGTGAGCAAAGCCAACATGCCCGAAGCGACCAATGCCAAACCGAACCAATTTCCAAGACCACGCGTCGCGGAAGAAACCAGCTCTTCCCTTCTCATCCAAATGAAGAAGGCAGTGACAAAAACCAGCAAATAGCCATGGCTATATTCTTCTTTTTTCCATAGATCAAAGAGCTTTGCGATCCCATCCGCAAAGCCCACTGCCGCAACCGCACACAAAACGGCAAGCAACAGCCACAGGAACAAGGAACCATTTAGCCTTGATGAGCCCCCAAAAAAATTCATTGATTCAGATCCATCGAGTGGTGAAGGTCGCGCGCAGCGCTTCAGCACGGAAGCGACGTGAAACGTCACCCACTGTTAAGCGCCACTGCGGATGAACGTCCAAACATAAACGCCCATTGCGAGAACATTACGTATGATACAAGCTTTAATATGACCAAGAGATTACGGGCGAAAATGTGCCTGAGCTCGATCCTCTGGAAAAACAAGGCGGTCTGCACAGTACGACAGGTGCTCGAGAATGTCCACCGTTTGGGAGGCCGCCGCAACCCGAGCGGTCGCGGACCGCCCGGGCTCCACCTCAGCGTGGCTGTGGTACCTTGCTGTACAGTACCCCGAGCCAGCGGCGGCTATCGGTTCGCCAATCCAAACAGTGCATTGTAGGCCCCGAGCAGCTTGGGTGCTTCGTACTTCCACTCCAAGTGATTTCGAATTCTTTCTTGACCAAAAGCCCCCATCCTCGAACGCAAAGTTTCGTCATCCACGAGTTTCAGAATGTTGTGCGCAAAATCAACGGGGTCGTTTCTGGCAGCGTACAGGGAAGCGTCCTGCGCCGAAAACCGACCCTCAGTCAAGTCGAATTGCACGATGGGCTTACCCAGCGCCATGTATTCCATGATTTTATTCATTGTCGACTTGTCGTTCATGTCATTGGCAACGTCTGTATTCACACAGACATCCGAGGTATTTAACATTTCCAACAGTTCCCTATCGGAAACCCGCCCGGTAAAGGTAAAATAATCTGTTACGCCCATGGAAGCAGCATACTTCTTTATGTCTTCCAGCGAAGTTCCCCCACCGACCACGCCAAAGTGTATATCCGTTCTCTTCAATTCGTGAACAATATAATGGGCGCTATCGACAAGGTAGTTCAGTCCTTCTTGCTCACCAATCACACCGACATAACCAACCAGGTATTTTTTTCCGTTTTTCAGTGAAGGCACCGGATCGAGAAGTTTTAGACGGTCGAGTTTTGGGCCACTGCGCACAACGAAGACTTTTTCCGGATCCATTTTTCCTCGGCGAATCGCAATCTCTCTGTACGACTCATTGGTCGCAATTGAAATGTCAGCAGTCCAGAAGGAAAGGCGCTCGACCAACACCATCAAATTCCATAAAGGACCGCGCTTGGAAAACTTTGCTTCGAATAATTCAGGATTGATGTCGTGATGATCGAATACGAACTTTGTCCGACCCCGAATTTTAAACACCCATGCGATCAGAAAAAAAAGGTCGGGCGGGTTGCAGGCGTGGATCACATCAAATCTGCTCTTCTTCCATATCTTGCTTGCAAGCCGTAAGGTGTTGGCCAGTGCGGTGGTGTATTCGCGCAGGTAACCGAATGCGCTGGATGCCTCCAATGGCAAGTCATAGCGGTAGATATCCACCCCATCAAGCGACTCAAAATGCGTCTCTGAGCCGTGTCCCGTCGGGCAAATAATCGAAACTTGAAACCCTGCGTCATGCAGTGTCGTGGCCTCTTGCCACGCACGGCGGTCGAATGGAGCGGACAGATTCTCGATCAAAATTAGTACATGCGGTCTACCAGCAGATTCCGTCATACCCCTCCCCTTTGATCCGGTCACTCACAATACGAACCAAGTCGATGACCACTTGACCGGACCTCTTTCTCTCGACAATCGATGCAAAGGACGGAGAGTTGTTGCCAATCACCAACACATCACCAAAATCCATAACTTCATCGAAATTGTCCCGCATCAACTTGGAGATGTGGGGAATGTGGTTCAGGATGTAGTCGCGGTTGGCCCCGGTCAGTGCCGACACGGAGACGCTCTCGTCGTACAGACGAAGCTCAAGTCCTTTGCCGATGAGTCGCTCAATCACCTCCACCATGGGTGACTCACGCAAGTCGTCGGTGCCTCCCTTGAAGGCAAAACCAAATATCGAAACCTTTTTTTTGTTCTTTCCCAGAATCATCTTTAGGGCGCGCTCCACCTGTAGCGCGTTCGACTCCAGAACCGAGCCGAGCAACGGGCTTGCCAAGTCCAAAGATCGGGCACGAAAATTCAGCGCCCTCAAGTCTTTCGGCAAACACGAGCCTCCAAACGCAAAGCCTGGCTTGAGGTAATACGGCGACAGGTTGAGCTTTTGGTCTTGACAAAAAATATTCATCACCTCATGGCCGTCGATATCCAGCTCTTTGGCGATGTTTCCAATCTCATTCGCAAAAGTCACTTTGACCGCATGCCATGCGTTGTCAGCGTACTTGACCAGCTCCGCGGACTCGATGGAAGTTCTGATCAAAGGGGTCTTTAGGTTGGAATAGAGTGAAGTCAGAGCATCGCCTGCCCGCGAATCGCTTTCCCCAATAACCGTTTTGGGTGGCGAACGGTAGTCACTGATTGCACTGCCCTCACGCAGGAATTCAGGGTTAATGCACAGTCCAATGTCTTCTCCAACACGCTTGCCTGAGGACTGTTCGAGGGCCGGAATGACCGTGGCGCGCATTGATCCTGGCAGCATGGTTGACCGAACAACGATCACGTGAAATCCGTCCTTGTCCTTGAGTGCGCCGCCAATCTCTTCACACACCCGGCGCACATACTTGAGGTCCAGGTTCCCGTTGTGTTGAGAAGGGGTGCCGACGCAGACGAACGAAATTTCACTGGCGCGAATTGCATCGGACACATCGCTGGTGGCTCGCAGCAGCCCTGAAGACACGGACTGTTCGATCAGCTGCGCGAGTCCGGGCTCTACGATGGGGGCCGCGCCCGAGTTGATCGACTCAACTTTCGATCGGTTGGGGTCTACTCCGACCACTCGGTGTCCTTCATCAGCCAAGCAGGCGGACGAGACAGCGCCAACGTAACCCAAGCCGAACACGCTAATTTCCATCATTCACCTGCCCATTTCATGTGTAATGCCATTCTCATCAGATTCCGACCAAAGAAACTGCGGTCTTAGCTCGACTTTCCGAGCTGCCTACTCTGCACCCGCAGGCGCTACCTGCACTGCGCGGCCCAACACCATTGGCGGGGCCGCTGAAAACTCGATCTGCACCTCACTGCAAATTCGAGCCGAACCCCTGATCTCCCCAGACATCCGCACAGCGGGACAGGGTGTTTTGCGGTCAAACCGATACGAGACCCAGCCCAGCGCCGGCTCATCCTGACCCTCAATAACTTCAATATTCAGGGGCGGATTAAGGAGCGACAGCGTGCATCTGTTTGTCGGCATCAGTGCAACAACCTTCTGGCCTTCGACGCTCAGTTGCGCCAAATGTGAAAAGTGAAAGTACAGTTCAACAAAATGCACTCCGGAGCACTCAAGGTGGTCAACCACGGATATTTTGCGAGAACGCTTGTCCAGTTTTAGTTCTCGTCGATGCGATACTGGGTCCGCCAACCGCATGTATCCATCGTGCTGGGCAACCCATCGGTCTTCGTCATCGGTGCGTTCGAACAACAGACAGCTGGCATTGGCGCGCTGGGTCCACAGAAAATTCCCCCCGATGGTGGATTGGTCTGTCCGATCAATTCGGACCGTATTGTGGGCTGAGGTACCGCGGAAATAGTCACGCCAGCGCTTTTCTGTATGGTATGCAAAGGTACCAGGATCGATCAGTACCGGCGTTCCAGCGGCAGACAAACAGAAACTCAGCGCGTCAGCGTGGCCGTGAGCGGCCAGGGAGAGGTACCCCAGCGGCCCAGCATCGGCCACCACCCGGATTTCTTCGGGTGTTCCTAGGTTCGATCCCAGAACCCAGTAGCCGCCCTCGGGAAAGGCAGATTTTGGCTCAAAAGTAGAGCGAGCCTCGATCTCGAACAGTTTGTCGCACCCGCCTATGGCTTCGGCTGAGAAAAGCCAGCGGGCTTTGTCGTCCACTCCCCCTGCAGCTGTTGCAAAATCAGCGCGGTCAAAAAGAATGGCTCCGACCCCGAGCAACGACCGAAAGCCCCGGGCGTCCAACCCATCGAAAAACCGAACCATCCCGGCGTCATCCGAGTCGCCGATCGCTGGCACGTTCCCGCCGCAATCCATGAGCGCTTGGATGAACTCCATCATCCGCTCGCAGCGGTCCCAGTAGCCTGCGGAGAAGTCTCGGCCCGCCGCGCGAGCGTACAAGCCAGTCAAGACCATCATGTCGGTGACTTCGTGGTGGTACCAGATGGCCTGCTCGCGGTTGACGCCATCGGACGTATTCTGCAGCAGCGCTTCCCGTTCGAACTCTTTACAGCTATCCCTCGCCCAGCGGCGGCTCTCGTTCCAGTGGGGCCAAGTGAGCGACGCGATGGCCAACCCCATGCATTCTCCCAGGAGGTGGTTGTTGGCCGACGAGTGGTAAGAGCGGTTGTGAAACACAAAATGGCAATGGCAATAGATGCTTTCCAGCCAAGACCGCAGCAGCTGCTGTCCCTTCTCATTCATGAACAGCTGGGAATCTGCTCCCCCAACAAGCTGCCAGGCGACGGACCAGTTGACCAATCGAATGGCCACTTCCAAGGCACTGCTCCAGTTCACGCCCTGGGCATAGGGATTTGCGGCAATCCAGGACGAGAGCAGTGCATGGATTCCATCGATGTACCTGTCTTCTTGGGTCAACGCATAGGCCTGGGCCAGGGGAACGAGCTCCAGGTGCCGGTTGATTTCCCACAGGTACTTGATGTTTCCGACTTGCCGCTCATCGCGATAATTGATCGATTTTCCGAATTTGTTCGGAGCGAGCGTGCCGGTGAGCGGATCCTGCATCCAATTGGGTGGAAAGCCCAGCTGCTTGTCCGCGAGGGCAAACACTGAAAACCGACCACTGAGCACAGAGTCGGCAGCGGCCTGGTACGCCTTGCAGTCGAACCGGGACGCGTCGGGATCGCTGAAGAGCCTGACACCTTCAACCGAAAGGTCCGGACTCGGTACAGTGGGTGGTTTGATCAGCTCCACCCGCTCGAGCTGCTGCTTGGCGGTTCGTCGAATCCGGTGTATGACCTCTCCCGCACCCATCGCGCCAAGCCGCTTGACCTTCCACACCAACCCCTCAATCACTCCACCGCTCCATTTTTTGCCACTGCTGGATAGCGCGGTGCAGGGCACCGGATGCCCCGCCATGTGTGCGGCTCCCACAGCGCCGAAGC
>OBIC01000499.1_pt1 | contig 10129 bp, 14 predicted proteins | sample 1519831 | NCBI WGS metagenome assembly OBIC01 (sample SAMN03019805, study PRJEB22545) | beach sand metagenome | biome: beach; feature: sea beach; material: beach sand | place: USA: Municipal Pensacola Beach, FL | collected 2010-10-20 | depth 40-45 cm m | reverse complement strand
ATAGAAAGAAAGACATAACGTTATGTCTTTCTTTCTATACAATCACTTGTACATGTCAATAAGGAGCAAGTGAAACACTATTTTTTTATCAGTTTATAAACCTAATAATAATGTTTGCATCTCCTAGGCAGATATTATCTACATATCTACCAAAGGAAAATCTTATGGAATTGTTATTTTTTATCGGAATATGCGTTTTGGTATTCTTGATTTGGCTATACCCTATAGTCCGCATCGCTAAATCAGATCGCACTGGGGGAACGGAAAAGCTTCTCTGGGTTCTGGTAACTGCGTTTCTATTTTGGTTTGCATGGGTTCTATATTTAATCATCGCGCCAATAGATAAGGGTAAGCAAAAACATGATTTGTGACTTTAAAGTTAAACAATCGCAGCTTACCTGTGCTGCGAAGTCAGCCTGAGTCCTGAAAACCCGATGTCACTTGCCTTCCACATGAACAGAGGCTTCACTGAACAGGGCCGTCTGAACACGGCCGACGGTAGAATGGTAGCTCTACTGACACAGTCCTTGGTCAGCACGAAAACTGCAGCTCATGAACCCTAACCAGCCGTTGGAGCGGGCGCTTCCGCGCTGCGCTGGTCAATGGCACGCCAGATTACACGGAGCAACCCATGGCTCAGATCAAGATCTTTGGCCTTCAATCAGCGCTCTCAGCTCGACGTGAACCCATCTCTTTAGCGATCCATCAAGCCATAGTCGAGGTTCTCGCCTATCCCCCCGAGAAGAAGTTTCACCGATTTGTTGGCCTGACTGCATTGGACTTTGTCTATCCGAGTGACCGAAGTGAGAACTACACGATCATCGAAATTTCTATGTTCGAGGGGCGCTCGAAAGAGACGAAGAGGGCACTGATTCAAAAGTTATTCGAGAACATCGAGAAGAGCGCTGGAATAGCGGCGCACGATATCGAAATCACTATCTTTGAAACCCCCAAGGGCAATTGGGGGATCCGTGGTCAGTGCGCCGATGAGCTGACACTGGGGTACAAAGTAGAGGTGTAATCTAGCAACGCCATGAACCTTATGCTTGCCGCGCTCTGCCTTTGCTGCTGCCTTGGTCGCTCGTTTTCAAAGGCAGATTGTGACAACGCTGGCGTGCGCCAACTCATGGGAGCGCCGCAATGTCAAAGCTGATCGCAATTATGTCCATGTCACTCGATGGCTTCGTCGCCGACCGCAACGATGATGTAGGCGAAGCGTTCGATGGGACTTCTCGTCAGGAAACGTCGAAATCCACACCGCAGGTTCGGATGCCATGACGTTTAAGGTGTCTGAGCCGAGCGCCAAGCACATTCGTGGTCTCACATCCGAACTCGGTGCCGTACTCACCGGTCGACACACTTTCGATGTCGCCCAAGGCTGGGGCGGCAATCATGCTTGGGGCCCGGCATTTGTCCTTACCCACCACATTCCCACCGGCTGGCCGCGACCCAGCTCGACTGTCCACTTCGTCACCGATGGACTTGAAAGTGCGGTGAAACAAGCCAAAGCCGCCGCTCGCGGAAAGTCCGTTGGCGTTCACGGCGCCGACACCATCCAGCAGCTGCTGAACGCCGACCTCCTCGATGAAATCAGCGTTGACATTGCGGCGGTTCTGCTTGGATCCGGAGTTCGACTCTTCGACCACCTCTCTGCTACACCAGCCGTCCTGGGCAATCCGACAGCAGTCGCTGGTGTTGGCGTAACTCACCTGCGCTATCCGGTACGCAGGGCGTCGTCAGATGACCGCGCCAGCTAACAACGGTATGTAGCCGACTGCGCTGCGCGCAGCGGCTGATGCTGAATGCTATATTTATTGAGGATAAAACATGGATTTAGAACTCCACCACGTTTTTATTCTCGTTGAGCCTGATGCTGAAGTTGCAGATCGACTGGTTTCAATTGGTATGGACGAGGCAAAGCCAAACACACATCCAGGTCAAGGCAGCGCCAATCGAAGATTCTTTTTCTCAAATGGTGCCCTTGAGCTGTTATATATCCACGACGAAGAAGAGGCAAATTCTGGCCCAGGAAGAAATATGCAGCTTCTGAATAGGGCAAATAATTCTATAAATTCACCATTTGGTGTCATATTAAGCAGAAAAAACAATTCAATTATCGATATGCCATTTGAAGGCTGGACCTATAAGCCTGATTATTTTGACAAATGGTCGTTTCATATTGGTGATAATTTGCTAACTGAGCCGCTTTGTATTTATATGCCATTTATTGATCCAGGTACTCTTGATAAAAAAACAGAAGGCGGGGCGTTTAAGTCAATCAGTCAGGTAAATGTTCAGGCTCCCATGTCAGAATTATCAAGTGTCCTAAAAATTGTAAACGCAGCTGATAGAATCAATATAAGCCCAGGCGAGCAGCACCTTATGGAGATTGTATTTGATAACCAACAGAGTGACAAAATGAATGATTTTAGGCCTCATATACCATTGATCGTATATTGGTAAATGACTTGAATACAAGTATAACAAGGCAAATGCAATCGAACGATAGCAAGCGCCGTTTCGCTATGCTGTTTGCTTCGATAACCTGCGAATTTGGGCGCCAATATAAGGTCTGCAGAACGTCCAGCCCTGGCAGCGAATGTGCGTGTACCGAGTGATTTGTTAAGAGATGGGGCAAGTAGCAAACACCAGTACAATCAACTATTTCGTGGAACGGTCCGTTAATTTTTCCAGTGAGCAGTATGTCAATAACTGATCAACCGAAAGGCAGGGACGGTTTTGTCTAACAATACTTCGAAAGTTGGTTTTCGCCTGGACCTGCAGGGACTCAGGGCCTTGGCTGTGCTCGTTGTTGTTCTTTCACATGCCGGTGTCGCTGGCTTTGCCGGCGGTTATGTTGGGGTGGATTTATTTTTTGTTCTTTCCGGTTACCTCATCACAGGCGCGTTGTACATCGAATACTCGAATAAAAAGAGTATTAATCTGCTGGGCTTTTATAGCCGGCGATTAAAACGGCTGCTGCCTGCGCTTTTGGTAATGTTGTTGGTGACCTTGGTTGTGGCCTTTGCAATTTTCGGTGACCAGGTTAAGCAGCAAATTGCGTCGGCACCATATGTGGCGGTTTGGCTGTCGAACTTATACTTTTCTTTTCGTGAAACCGGATACTTCGACGAGCTTTCTCTAAGCGACTTTTATCTTCATACATGGTCGCTGGGGGTTGAGGAACAGTTTTATCTGGTATGGCCGCTGTTATTGATTGTACTAAGCAGGATTCCGAGATTTGGGCCGGGATCAGGGGCGGGCTCAGTGGAGGGTAGTGTTTCCAGGAGTCAACTTGCGTTTGGATTTTCAGTTCTAGTAATAGCAAGTTTCGGGCTCAATTTGCTCTGGTCGAGCAGCCAGCCGATATGGGCATTCTACCAAATGCCCAGTCGTGCCTGGCAGTTTGGTATTGGCGCACTGGTATTTCTGAAGTTTGGGGCCCTTCACCAAGACAAGCCGATTGAAGGTTCTCGAGTGTGGGGCTACTTGCTGTTGGTTGGGGGGGTTGCCCTAGTGGCAGCGAGCGTTGTTCTTTTTGACGAGCAGATGACCTACCCGGGTTGGGCGGCGTTGGCGCCATCGATCGGCGCTGCATGCGTTATTGTGGCGGGACATTTCCTGCCTGATCGAAAGAATTTTCTGGTGTTGAAGCCGCTGACTTGGTTGGGCGACCGCTCATATAGCGTTTACTTGTGGCATTGGCCGTTCCTGATCTTTCTGCAAACGCTTGTGGGGGCGCTGACGGGTACGATGGTATTGATGGTGGTCTTGCTCACGTTGTTGGTTGCAGACCTAAGTTATCGGTTTATTGAGAGACCGTTTTGGAAGGGGTCTCTAAGCCAGTTTGCACCCCGTAAGGTCATTCAGGTTGGTGTGTTGTCGATGTTAGTTGGTGTGCTTGTTGGTTTTCACTCCGCCCGCAACCCAATCGAAGACGAGCAATTGGTTGGTGCTGACACAAGCAGTCAATGGCGGATGGATGTGCCCGAAATATACAGAATGCCCTGTGACAGTTGGTATCATAGCGATGAGGCGAAGCCCTGTGTGTTTGGCAATGAGCATGCCGACAATACAGTCGTTTTTTGGGGCGACAGCATTGGCGCCCAATGGTTCTCACTGATTGCTTTGGCGTTTGATGCACGTGACTGGCGTTTGGTTGTATTTACCAAGTCTGCGTGTCCGATTGTGGATGTTTCTTTTTTTTATGAGCGCATAAAACAACAGTATGTGGTCTGTGAGCAGTGGCGCGAAAATGTTTTAAGCAGATTAAACGATTGGAAGCCGGACCTTGTGATCGTCGGTAGTGCATCAAGCTATGGATTCAGTGATGACGAATGGATGTCCGGCAGCCAACGACTCTGGGAGAGAGTGCTTGAAACGAGTGAAAAAATTGTTGTAATCCCCGGTACGCCTGCTTTGGGTGTAGATGGTCCTAGCTGTGTGACGCGCCATCTCGAGAGTGGGAGCACTGATTTTTCCAATGCATGCCGGTCGGATCAGTCCGGGGCAGTTCAGCACAAGGTCGCAGATTTGCTGCGCCGCGCTGCTCAAGGGGTGAATAACGTCGAGGTAATGGACTTGAACGAGCATGTCTGTCCATCTGGGATTTGTCGAGCTGTCTCAGATGATGGTCTTGTGGTGTACAGAGATAGCCAGCACCTTACCGATACATTTGTTCGGTCAATTTTGCCGAAAGTCGGGCAAACGCTCCGGTCATATGCGAATTGATGGGTTCATCATGTCAAAGTGGCCTGGTCTGTCGGTGTAAGATAGGAGTGTTGCCGCGCAACTACGCGTTGTAGGTGCGTTTGCGGGCAAGGAATATGCGTACCGAAGTCGTACACCTCAATGCGGAAGTCGAGGCGTTTCTTGCTGATGCCCAACTTCCCGTTGCCGATCTCGCCAGCAGCCGCAGCCTCAATCTGCTTGGCTTTCGGGATGGCGCGCTCCGTGTGGGCGTCGTTGGGGTAGAGGCTTACGGGGGCGTCGGCCTGCTCCGCTCTTTGGCTGTGAAGCCGACACACCGCAATATCGGGTTGGGGGTTGCCTTGGTGTCGAGCGCCGAGGGTTGGGCAGCGGAACAGGGGGTCGAAACACTCTACCTTCTGACCACAACTGCAGAAAAGTTCTTTGCTCGACTGGGTTATATGGCGCTACCGAGGTCCAAGGCACCGGCCGCGATTGCGGCAACGGTCCAGTTCTCGGAACTCTGTCCGGCCTCGTCTGCCTTCATGCGCAAGGCACTGGCCGGTGACCATTCGCTTCAGTCCTGATGCCTCCTCCACCTTGGCTTTCTGCCAGGCTGGTCTCCCGGAAGTCGAAGGTGTGCCCGGGCGCAGCCCCGAGTATGGGCTTGCTGGGGCGCCGGTTGCTCTTCTTCTCCCGCCGTGTTGATGTCTCGTTCGTACTGGGCTGACTGAAGGCGTTCTTCCGTCGGTGGAATCGTTGTAGAAGGTGTCAAGGCATGCGCACGCGTTTGTGGTGCCCAGCAGACACTGGCAGCGGATGGCGGACAAATCAGGTCGAAATCAATGAGTGAATGGGTACAGATCGTAGGTTTGACGCTGCTCGCTGGGGCTGCCATTCCAGTCGGCGCAGCCATCGCGGGGGTTGAGCGAATTCACCCGCACTGGCTAGAAACTGAAGTGCGCCATGGGGTGATTGCCTTTGGGGGTGGCGCGCTCTTGGCGGCGGTGGCATTGGTGCTGGTGCCCGAAGGGACCAAGAGTTTGAATCCACTGGTGGTCGCATTCTGTTTCGCAGGTGGTGGAATGGCCTTCATGTTTGTCGACATGCAGCTCTCCGCCCGCGCGACGCCCGCCAGTCAACTGGTCGCGATGCTGGCCGACTTCGTGCCGGAGGCTTTGGCGCTCGGGGCGGCTTTTGTTGTTTCTAAGGGATCCGGCCTGTTGCTTGCAGGGATCATCGCGCTGCAGAATCTTCCTGAAGGGTTCAACGCGTACCGGGAGCTCATGTCCGCCGCGCATTATTCGAAACGGCGAATATTGGGTGCGTTCTGTTTGATGGCCTTGTTGGGCCCAGCCGCAGGTCTGCTCGGTTACTTTGTGCTATCGAGCCATCCCCAGGTTGTTTCCGCCCTCATGCTGTTTGCTGCTGGCGGCATTCTCTACCTGATCTTTCAAGACATTGCGCCACAATCCAAGCTCAAAAATCACTGGGCGCCGCCATTCGGTGCCGTTGCTGGATTTCTCCTTGGAATGGTCGGGAAGCTCGTGGTTATCGGCTAGTTGCGGGAGGTCTTGTGCTGTTTCGGTGGGCGGCGGCGCATCACTGCTTGCTCCGATCGCGCAGCGGTTCGGGGCAGCGGGGCCATGCCACCCGCGCGCTCAAACCGCGGGCGCTTCGGGTGGGTGGCGCCGTCCAACCCCGTGACTTTGAACAGGAAGGGCCAACATGTCTGCTCGTTCGATTTGTGGAGTCATCATCGCGTCGAGCAATCCGGAAGGGTTGTCGGCATTTTACGAAAAGATCCTAGGCTTGAAGTTCGTGCGTGAGGATCACGGAGGCCTGCTGCCACACTACGGGGCAGACATCGGCGAGGTTCACTTTGGAATTCATCCAGCTGCAAACCTCAATCGCTCGGGTGTTGGCAACTCGGCGACCTCAATCGCTTTCAACGTACAAAGCCTGGAGAATACGTTGAACGTTCTTGCCGAATCGGGAGCAGTGGAAGTTGCGGCCCCTCATGATGAAGGGTTCGGACGGGTTGCCAGTTATCTGGATCCTGAGGGAAACCTGTTTGAGGTGGTAGAGCTGTGTTACGAGTTTCAACCTTGATCGTCGAAGGTGGTGCAGGTCAGATATCTCGGTGTGGAGCGCTGCTTTCGTGCGGGCCAATGTGGCCGTTCTGCCTCGTGTGTTCCTTGGTGGGCGTGCATCAAATTCCCAGGTGAAAAAAACGTTGTAGCCGATGCCGATGTGTTGGACAGGTTCGCGCTTCGGTCTGGATACAGGTGGAATTATGGAGACCGAACGGCTGCTTTTGAGAGGTTGGCAGGATGACGATTTCGGACCCTTTTCAAAGCTGAACGGCGATCCGGACGTCATGGAATTCTTCCCGGATGTGCTATCCAAGTCAGAAAGTGACAGGCTTGCGACAAGGCTGCGCGATGCACTCCAAAGAACTGGTTGGGGCATATGGGCGGTCGAGTTGAAGTCGTCTGGCGAGTTTATCGGCGCTGTCGGCTTGCAGCCCGTCGAAGAGGTGTTCGAGTTTTTTCCTGGAGTTGAGGTCGCTTGGCGGCTGGACAAACCCCATTGGGGTAAGGGATACGCGACGGAGGCTGCAGGGGCATGCCTGCACCACGCCAAACGCACCCTGAATCTTCGCCAGATTGTTTCATTTACAGCCGCGATCAACGTCCGATCGATTGCGGTGATGAAAAAGATTGGAATGTCCACAGATGGGTATGAGTTTGACCACCCCGCTGTCTGTGCGGGTAGCCCTTTGCGTCGTCACGTGCTGTACAGGATCGACCTCCGTTGAATCGGCCTGTCTGCTGTAGTGGGTGCACGGATGGGTCGGGCCAGTGCTTGGTTCAATCATGGCCTTTGGTGAATCTCAGAGAACGACCCCCGCCCCCCACACCACGAAGCCTGCCCAGCCGTTGCGATCGGGAAAAGAAGAGCCCCCACAATCCATGAGCATTCACGAGCAGCACCGTTCCCACCGCGTTGGCTGGCTGCGCGCCGCGGTGTTGGGCGCGAACGACGGAATCGTATCAACCGCAAGCCTCATCATCGGGGTTGCAGCGGCGGAGACGACCCAGAGCGCTGTTTTGCTGGCCGGGGTCGCCGGGTGGGTGGCAGGGGCGATCTCAATGGCGGCGGGCGAGTACGTCTCCGTGAGTTCTCAGTTGGATACTGAAAAGGCAGACCTCGCGCTGGAACGGCGTTCTCTTGCAGAGAATCCCGTCGAAGAGAAGCAAGAGCTTGCCGAAATTTACGTTCAGCGGGGGCTAACGCCCCAGCTCGCGGCTGAAGTCGCGGCCCAGCTGATGGCCACCAATGCACTGGAAACCCACGCGCGCGATGAGATCGGAATCACCGAGACCGTCAAAGCCCGCCCGCTCCAGGCGGCGCTGGCCTCAGCCGGCACCTTTACGGCGGGGGCAGCGCTCCCGCTGCTCACCGCTTGGACCATCCCCTACGACCGCCTCATCGTTGCGGTTGCACTGCTGTCGATTGTTTTTCTGGCGGTGCTGGGTGGAATCGCTGCCCGCACGGGTGGTGCGCCCGTGGCCCGGGGGGCCGTGCGGGTCAGCTTCTGGGGTGCCTTGGCCATGGCGATGACAGCAGCCGTGGGCTGGCTGTTTGGGGTGGTCGCCTGACCCGCGGCGGGGCTTGTTAGGTTGTGGCCGCATGCGGTGCGCTCAAGCGCGCCGTTACACCACGACTCAGGCAATGCTCGCGCGTGCGCCCTTACATTCCAAGCTCGCTCAGACCCGGGTAATCTCCAGGCCGGGGACCTTGGGGCCAAAGGAACTTGCGGTCTACCGCATCAATGGGAATGTCGTTGATGCTGGCCTCGCGCCGCTCCATCAGCCCTTGGGGGTCGAATTGCCACAGTTCGTTGCCCTGGGCGCGGTACCAGTTGCCGGAGTCGTCGCGCCATTCATACTTGAAGCGCACTGCGATGCGGTTTTCGGCGAAGCACCACAGCTCTTTGATGAGGCGGTAGTCGAGCTCCTGTTCCCATTTGCGGGTGAGAAAGGCGATGACCTGTTCGCGTCCGTTCAGGAACTCGGACCGGTTTCTCCAGTGGGTGTCCTCGGTGTAGGCAAGTGCGATTTTCTCTGGGTCGCGGCTGTTCCACGCATTTTCGGCTAGGCGCACCTTCTCCACCGCGGTTTTAGTGGTGAAGGGTGGTAGGGGCGGGCGCTTCGATTCAGTCATCGGGCTCGCACCGCTCACCAGGACCGATAGGGGAGAAACTTACCGTTCATTGTGACCACCACGCGATCGCCTGCCGGGTTTTCTTCTTTTTCGATGTGCATGGCGAAATCGATGGCACTCATGATGCCGTCGCCGAATTTCTCGTGGATGATCTCCTTGATGGTGTCCCCGTACACGCCAACGACTTCGTAAAAACGGTAGATGAGTGGGTCTTGTGGGATCGCTTGGTCCCAGGTTTTGTGGGGGAACACCTGCAGGGCAGCACTGACGGATCCAGGCAGGTCGAGTAGAGCGCATAGTTTGTCGGCAAGCGCACCCGGCATGCTGTTTTTACCGAAGCAGGCGGAGGTGAGCCAGATGTCGCCGACGCCGAGTTGTTCTGCGATGGCCTTCCAAGTGAGGCCTTTGGCCAGTTTGGCGGTGACGATGGCTTCGGTCATTGCCTCCTTGCTCATCATCGTTTCGGCCAAGGCGCTGGCGGGTGGTTGGGACACAAGGGCTGTGCTCATGTAAATCTCCTCAGTGGATCGGAGGCTAGTGGGATGGCTTTCTCAGCGTGCCCGCGGTCACTGCGGCCGAAGCCTTAGGCCCGGGGTCAGGTTCGGCACGCGGTGAAGCAGGGGTGTTCAGGGGGTCGACCTCCCTCGGGTAGCGCAGGCCCGTGCCCGGTTGGGGGGCGCTTTCCTGGTTGGCGCTCTGCCGGGTCAGCTCCTTCGAGCGGCGCACCAGGAATTCGACGATGTAGTTCCGAATCGGGTAGTAGTCCGGGTGATGGATGATTTCGCTGCGGTCGCGCGGGCGGGGCAAATTCACGGCCACGGATTCGGCGATGTGAGCCTTAGGTCCGTTGGTCATCAACAGGATCCGGTCGGACAGCAGAATCGCCTCGTCCACGTCGTGGGTGATCATGAACACGGTCTGGCTGGTCTGCTCCCAGATGCGAACCAGCTCCTCCTGAATCATGCCGCGGGTGAGGGCATCCAATGCCCCGAAGGGCTCGTCCAGCAGCAGGAGCTTTGGCTCTATGGCGAAAGCGGGGGCGATGCCCCCCCGTTGGCGCATGCCACCAGACAGTTGTGCCGGGCGCCGCGCTTCGGCGCCGCCGCCGAGCCCCACCAGGTCGATGTACTTGCGGCTGTGGGCCAGTACCTGCTCGCGTGACCAGTCCGGCCAGCGTGAGCGCACCGCAAAGTTCCAGAATTACAGCCTG
>OBIC01000497.1_pt1 | contig 10148 bp, 8 predicted proteins | sample 1519831 | NCBI WGS metagenome assembly OBIC01 (sample SAMN03019805, study PRJEB22545) | beach sand metagenome | biome: beach; feature: sea beach; material: beach sand | place: USA: Municipal Pensacola Beach, FL | collected 2010-10-20 | depth 40-45 cm m | reverse complement strand
CCGGCACACCGAACACCGTGCACCACCTGCGGCTGCCGGCCAAACAGGTACTCGGTCATGCTGTCGCCGTCCGCCGGCGGCACAAGGCCATCCCGACCGGGCTTAAGAGACTTGAACACCCGCAGATTGAAGCGATCGCCACGGCTTTCCGCTTCCGCAATTGCGTTGTCGATCAGCCATTGCGTCGCGTACTTATTGTGTTTCTGCTTCGGGAATTCGGTCGTCACACGGCCCGACGACGTGACGAACGTATCGCCTGCGTTGATCGGCTGTCGATCAACAGGCCGCCCTGTATAATCCATGCGGCGCGGCTCCGCTGTCCGCTTTGTGCCTTTTGTCCGGGATGCTGGCTTAGTGGCCTGGTCCTCTACGCGCCCTTCCGGCAGATTGCTCGGCACACCAGCGTCGGGTTGGCGTCCAGACAGAAACGCCTGCACTGCTGCTGTCTGCTCGGACGGTACGTTGATCTCCTGAATCGTCAGGTCGTCCTGCGCCTCCTGCACAGCCGCAACCGGCGGCGCTTCCCGCCTTACCTGGAGACCGTACCTACCGGGAGCCACCTCTACCGGTTCATGGGTCTGAGCCAGACCACGTGCAACAGCAGATGTGCGGGCAGCTTTTGCCGAACTAAACGCTCGCCCGCTGGGCGCGAAAATAATGTCCGGCTCGACAACTTGCTCTACCGGTGCGGGCTCCGGCTCAAGGTTACTCGGCACGCCGACATCAAGCTGCACGCCCGGAAGGAATGTCTGCTCCGCCTGTACCGCAGGTTGCTGTGCGGGCTGCTGGGTCGGCTGAAGCAGCGGCTGCTCGATGTCCTGACCCCCAGTCAGGGCTGCAAAAATAGTGTTTAGCCGCCCACCGGTGCCGTCCTCGCCGAACAGCCACTTAGGTGCGCTTCGACGCGACTCGGCTGCCTGTATTTCCGCACGATAGGTGTCCTGCAACCGCTGCAAAAAGACCTGCGGGTCACTGGTATTTCCTAACGCATCACGGACACGCGACGGGACGCCTTTGAGCAGGTCTTTTGGTACCTGCGAAATAATCGGCGCCGCTGGTTCTGGTAACGGTAGCTCTTGCTGTACACCGGTACCATCAAACGCAGGCAGAGGTTGTCGCAAGTCCAGTTGTCCTTGCGGCCCGCTGTCCGGCAAAAAGCCGAAATCCTGCTGTGGTCCGACCATAGGTGTGGGTGCCTGGTCGGTCTCACGGCGACGAAAATCAGGGTCCTGCTCTGGGGCAAATGCTGGCTGCTGCCTGCCGGCAAACATGTCCCTCTGCGGCCCTTGGCTGACAGGGAAGCCAAAGTCCATCTGCTGTGGGCCTGGGGTGCTCGGGCCGGGTGTCGTACCTGCCACCAGTGCTTCATCCACCGTCCCGGCCAAGGCATCGTTGTCAAGGGTGTTCGCGTCCACCTTCGGCCGTTGGGCAAAGACCCCAAAGGCGCCGCCGATGGTACCGCCACCCAAGGCACCCATCGCCATGTTGAAGGTCGTTTCCTCCAGATTCTTGGGTGTCAGCGGGTTTTCGCCAGCCGCAATCTGTTCGATTGGCTGCTGGATGCCTTCTTCGGCCGACTCACCCACCGCACCACGGCCAGCCAAACGGGCAGTATTGCGCCAGAAGCTACCCGTGCCCAGTGCGGCCAGACCGCCCTTGGCGACATCTTCGAGAAGGCGCTCGCCACCACCAAGCCGCTCCACAGCGCCGATCGCCACAGCAGCCGGCCCAGCAACCAGCTTGGACCCCAAGGACTCGGCCGCAGCCGGATCGTTGGCAATCTGCCTTTGGCGTACAGACGAGTAGGCTGGCAGCGCGAGCGAAGCCAGCGGCCCAATATTGGCTACAGCCTGACCAATCCCCGCCACAACAGGCGCTGCGGGACCAAAAAATGGTGACGCTGCCGTGATACCGGTGCCCAGCAGCCGCGCACCAACCATACCGCCCATCGCACCAACACCAGACCCGGTGGCCGCTGCCGCAGCAGATACCGGACTGTCAACAATATCACCGAGCCCCTGTATGTCGGTTGGGCTGCGATCAATGACACCCTGACTGTACCGCTGAAGCGCGTTGCCTTGCTCAGTGATAGGCGTGTCAGCAGCGAGCTGGCCGATACCGCCCGGAATGCCGGCAAGGGACCGCCTGATCCCCCCGATAAACTCCCGTCCTACGCCGACAGGCTGTGCGGGAACAGGCTCAGGTGGCACATACTGCGGCTGAACCGGCCGCTGCTGCGCAGCAAGCAACCGATTGCGGTATTCGATGGGGTCGAACGGTGTTGCCACATTTACTGCCCGGTGCGGCTAGGGTCAAGTTGTTGTGCCAGAAGCGCCTCAATAGGGGACACTCTGCCAGCACGCGACTTCTGCAACCGCTCTGCTAGCTGGTTGTATACCTCGGGCGGTATGACGTTGCCCTCCGGGTCTTGCCCAGTAGCCACCATCCGCTCTACTTCGGCCGTCGGATATTGCAGGTAAAGCTCAGCCATGCGGTTACGAGTGCTCTCATTGGCAGCATACCGGGTCGCCTGAGCCTGAGCCTGACCGCTACGCAACGTGGCGTCCGCCTGCATCTGTGCCTGACGCAAACTAAAGAGGCGACTCAGCGCGCCTTCCTCACGGGTGACGTTCTGGCCAGATAGCGTGGCGTCATACGTCAAATCCTGCCCACGGCGATCCGTGGTGTCTCGCAGAATGCCCAACCGCTCATCAATGTCCTGCCCACGGGTCCGCGTGTCGGCATCCAACTGCTGTCCGGCGGCCGTAACTGCGTTGGTCCCAGCACCCTGTGCAAGGCCGGACATCGCACGCAAAGCCTCCAGCGCGCCACGTCGCTGGAACAGGTCGCCGTAGGACAACAGCGGCGCCTGCACGCGCGAGACAAGCTCGTTTACCGCAGCATCCAGCTCACGACTACGGGCTGCCGTAGCGTCAGGGGCGTAGCTGCGTGGGTAGTTGGTGCCTCCCGGCTGTCGGCCTGCGGTCGGCTGATAGGTCGGCAAGGCCGCAGAACTGTACGTGTTGGTGCGTCCAGCACCATAGTCGGTCGGTACGGTCTGCGTGCCGCGACTGGATGTCATCGTCCCCGTTCGCGCACTACCGGTACGAAACACAGGCGGGCCTGCAACCAGGCCTGGAGGTGCGGCAGTCAGACGAGCAACCTGCTGCTCAGGTGTCTCTCGCTGCGGCCGTGCAGGAGTGGTCGGCTGATCTACACCACGGGTCAGCAAAGGCAGTCCAGCCAGTGCAGGCGGCGTGCTGATTCCAGGACCGGTCAGGTTCGTGGTGCGGCTGGTCGGTCGCGCCGGTTGCTGGCTGCGAAAGCCTGCCAGAAAGTCCGACCCAACGGCACGACCTGCGCGTACAGGTGCGGTGGCAACGTCAACTACCTCCCTGCCAATGCGGGCACCCACATCGCCTGCGATCTGTCCGGCCTGCGCGGTCCGCTGGCCGATGCGGTACGGCAGCCGTAATTCGCGCGGGTCTTCGCTATACGGGCGAAAGGTAACTGCCATGTCTCACCGCTCCCAGGCCCAGCCTGCCTGACCGAAAGAATGCCGAATTGGCACGAACAGTTTACGCAAAGTGTCACGACGTGCCAAGGCGACAGACTCATCAAATGTCTGGCGAAACTTGTCGGCCTTGCTCATGTCGCCTACATCGCTGTCGATGTTGCGCAACGCGCGGTAGGCCGCCCAGTCCAGCATGGCCAAGTGGTATTGCAACGGGATTTCCGGCTGCCGCTCAAGGTCATCCAGCGACAACGGTTTCAGCGGCAGGCGTATCGTCCTCAGCCTGATCTGCGACGTGTAGTCTGCCGACGGTGTAGGGTACACGTGCAGGCTGACCACACCGGAAATCCCGGACTTGGCGTCCAACTGCTCGTCAGTAGACCACGCCAGCGGTTTTCCGGGCTGAAGTGCCGCCAAGGTCGCAGGGTCGAAATATGTCGTACTCGGGGACGAGTAGGCAAACAGCCCACTATGGCCGGTCCGTATCAGGTCAAACGTATCCGATCCGTACCGTGCAGAAACAACCGCGATCACAGCCGGGTGCAGTGTGTACTGCGCAATACCGTCAACCATGTTCACTTCAGTCACGCTGGTGGTCGTCGCGTCGTGCAGAACAAGACCGATCGTCGCAAAGCGTGTCTGCGCCTCGTTTATGTAGCGAAGCAGGGCGGTATCCGACCAGAAACTATCGGCCGGACCGCCAATCTGGGTGGACGTGTCACGCAGGATAGACCCCTTCAACTCATCCAGAAGTTCCTGCGTGGTCATAATCAGTCCTGCACAAGCGTATACGGGTACATCCGTTTCTTCTTGTAGTCAATAACTTGCAGTGTGCTGGGGTCGATAACCGGAACCGATGTAATAGCATTGTTCAGAATCTCGACAATGCCGGGCGGCACCAGGGCTTCTTGGCCCGGCACCAGTACGTAACCGACACCGTTGTCACCAAAAAACTGCCCGGTGGGCGGGATGCTGTCACTCTCATCGAGGATGATGCGCTTCCAGCCCTCTTTCTCGTTCTTCGGCACATCCGCCTTGGTCGCCTTGCTGCCAGAGATTACCTCAGACATCCTTATTCTCCATCACTGCTTTAGAAAACGCACTGTCAAAAGATTCGGACGTGGTTAGTTTCTCAAGATGTTTTTCCAGAAAGCTAACCACGTCCTTCACCGTTGTGAACACCATCTTGCGCTTGGGGTCCATCCATGATTTGGCACCGGGTGCGCGGTTTTTCTTCACGATCTCCGGGTCGTGATACTTGACCTCGAAGCCGTTGACAGCCCGCTCGATCTCGATGCCGTGCATGGCTTAACCCACCGCTTCCCACGCAAGCGTCTTGCTGGCCGGGATGCTCGCCGCCTTCACGGTGAACGTGCCGTCAGTACCAACCGAGATGCCGTTGGTGGTTTCGAGCGTCTGCGTGCCCGCCGCTACAGCATGCAACGAACTGTACGCGGCCATGCCGGTGTACCACTCGTCGGTAATGCGGTCGGTCAGGTTCACAAAGCGAACCTTGCGCGGCACGAAACCAATGGTGAACGTGGTGTCAGCCGCCGTACCGCCATCGGTCACAACATAGCCGGTCGCATAGTTGGCTACGCCCCCAGACTGGGTGATGGTATTGGTCGTCAGAGCCATAGTGAAATCCTCGTCGTATAGGGGAGGGGGAGGTTGACCTCCCCCTCAGCCAGATCAGGCCGTGGCGCCAGCCTCAAGCACCGCCATGAAGGCTTGCTGGAGAATGACCGTACCGGTCCAGAACTTGTAGCCCACCGTGCCGCGCTGCGCCAGCGGATCGCCAGCAACCGGCTTCGGATTGACCACCATCGGGGTCATGGCCGACTTGCCCTTCAGCGGGACGATACCGAAAGCATCGCGGCCGAAGATCAGGATCGGGTACACGTCCACCGAGCCAGAGGTGCTACGCAGAGCGGCGTTGCTGCCACCCGCACCCAGGTACGGTACACACACCGTGCTGGTCAGGAAGCGAATCTGCTCGAACGAGCCGATCTCGCCTTCGATCGGGCTGGTGTGCGGGCCATAGTCCGCAACCACCTTGAACCCACTCAGACCGCGCAGGTCAGTCTCCAGGTCCGGGTGGCACACCGCGAAATACGACGCCTCCACCGACTTGGTGTTCTGGTCCGGGCTGGACCCGATCACCGAGCTGATCTTCTTGGCGTTCTGACGGTTCAGGGCCGTCGAAACACGACGCAGATCAGCCACACTCGGCGCAGTAGTGATATTCGCCCGGCCCGCCACAGCGTTCGCACGGAACACATTGGTGGCCGCCTTCAGGGTGTTGAAGCGCAACGTCTCCAGGGTGACCGCAGCCGACTCACCCAGCACCTCAGTGGACTGCTGGAGGATGTTGTCGGTATGCGTATCCTGCACCACATCAGTGATGGTGATGTAGTCACCATACTGCTGCAACGTGACCGTGTAGTCCTGATTCGCCAGCTTGCGGCCAGCGGGGGTCACGCCCTCGACCAGCGGGGTCGTGGACAGCGGGATGTAGTGCGGGTTAGCCGGATTGCCGTCGCCTGCCGAACCGGTAGCACCGGTCAGGAAGTAACGCCGGAACTTGGCGGTCGTGGTGTTGTTGGTCGGCAGCGTGTAGGTCTGACCGAACCGCTCGAAGTGCAGGTACGGGACCGCACGCTTGAGCATCTGCACCTGCGCCCAGGCAGCAACAGCGGGAGAGATATCTCCGTAAGTCGTCACATCAGCCATGTTGGAATCCTCATGTCAGTTACTTGATCGCCTCGATAGCACGCTCGAACGCCGAATCGAAATCGTTCTCATCAGGCTCGTGCGCCGCTGTGGCGGACCGTTCGGAACTGACTGGGGCCAACGCCTCAACCGCTTGTTTGGCAGGCGTAGGCAGCTCAGCTACCGGTTTACGTACAGAAGTTGGAGCCGGACCACCCGTCTCCTTCTTGTAGCGGGCAACCAAGTCCGCCACATCCTCTGCGCTCCCATTCTGTATAACGTGTTTGTAGGCAGATTGCAAGTAGGCCGGCTGCTTCTCGACCCACGACTCGACTTTGGGCATCAGGTCGTCGTAGTCGCTGACGGCTGCCTTGACACCACCAAGCCTGGCCTGCGTCATCAACTGCTGTACCGCCTGCTCCAACGGTGCCAGTGCCTGTGCCACCTGACTGAAAACATACTGGGTCAAACCCTGGTACTCCACGCGCCGCTTCAGTTCCTCGGCACGCGACACATCACCCCAGTCCTGCTCGTATGTTTTCAGGAATTCCTGCTCGTCAGGGGTGTACGGGTTTACTTCTTGCGGTGTGTCCTTTTCTTTCGCCTTGGCCTCGGCAGGCTCTGACTTCTTGACCAGATTCGCCAAACGCGCAAGAACATCCTCGGTATCCTCATCGGGCTTCGCCGGCTTCGATTTGGCATTCTCTGCCTCGACTACAGGCTTCTCGTCTTCAACGACCTCCGCCTCAACAGGCTTGCCTTCGTCTGAAGTGTCAACGACCTCCGCCTCAACAGGCTTCTCGTCTTCAACGACCTCCGCCTCAACAGGCTTGCCTTCGTCTGAAGTGTCAACGACCTTTTCTTCAGCGGGTTTGCCATGTGCATCACCCTGCGCTGGTTTGCTCTCGAATGGGGTGTTGTCGCCGATGACCAGTTTGTCAAACGCATCGTCGAAAAGATCAAGCTGCTCGCTCATTTCACACCTTTGTACTTGGCTTGCTGTTCTTCAAAACTCGGCTGCACGATGGCTTGCATGATGTATCTGAGCAAAATTACCTCAGCCGCATGCCCATCATGCTGCTCTTTCGTGCATTTGACCAGACTGTCCAGTACGTCAGACTCCAGCCGCTGCAACCATGCCACTACCGCCTTAATTTCCGGCGTTTGCCGGTATGCTTGCACTGTTGCCAGTGCCTGCCGTGCTTCCTGACTCGCCACCTGCACCTCCTATCGCACCCAGTGTCGCTTCCACTGCCTCCACGCGCGTCTTCTCGGTAGCTGCAATGTTCTTCTGACCCTGGGCAATATCCTTGAACGCTGAAGCCAGTGTATCACGTATCGTCGCTTCAACCATCTTACGCTGCAACGCCGCTTCTTCTGCCTGAGTCTGTTGGCGTGCCTGCTGTGCCAACTCGACCTCAGCTTCACTCAGCAGCATATCACCCAGATCACGCACCTCGAAGCGTGCGGCAACCATCTTGCGTGGGTCAACATGCTCCACTTCTTCAGGGCGCAAGGTCTGTGCCAACTGGTCCAACTGTGCGCCACGAATCTCCTTGGAGATCAGGCTGGTCGCGCCACGGGCCACCACGTTGAAGTCGCCTTCCGTGTCGGGGTCGGAACCAAGCTTCTTGTGGAACGCCACCAGCGAGTAGATGACTGACTGTGTGAAGCTGTCGAAGCTGCGCACGATGTCCTTGAACGGCAAGGCCGCCTCCCCGCGCAGGATGGACGCTCCTGACGCTGTGCGAAACGGCTCGCTCGGCCCCCGCTGCATGTCACCACCGGTTGCCGGACCCACGAACGTTTCCGCATCCGCAAACCCCATGAACAGCTCAATAACTTTTAGCAGTTCCTCAAGGTGGCTGTCGATGCTGATGTTGCGGATCGCCGCCACGTTGGCTTCGGCCAACCCGCCCTCGCGGTAGAACGTCCGGTACGCCGAAATGTTGCTCAAATCCTGATCCGCCCGCAACAGGTCGAGGTTCATCTCGGTCATTGGCCCGCAGACCACGCTGGCGTTGTCCAGAAGCATGCGTGTTGCCGCACAGACAGACATCTGGCTGTCACGCATGATGTACGGCAGCCCGTTGCCGACAGGGCTGGTGTCGTCCTCGTCGAACACGAACGTGTGGCACGTCCGCACGTCCACACCCAACTGGCGCCACGGAGAGACCAGTGCGCCGATGATGCGCCCACCGGTCATCCAGACCTCGCCCTGAATCTCGTCATCATCAGAAACGCCGATCACCGCATCCAGGCCGAACGCCTTGAGCTTCTTCAGGTCGCTGACCAGCACAGGGCCGTACCACGTCAGCACCTCATACCGCCCGGTAACCGTCTTGTTGGTCTCGGTGTTCTGTTTGAGGCCCATCGACTTCAGGTCGGTGTCGATAGTGCGCTCAGTATAGTTGCCGTCCTTACCGTCTTCCTTGATGTATTTGTCCAGTGCAGCTTTGTAGAAGCCACTGCGCCTGCCAAGCTGTTTGATCTGCTGCCGGGACATGACGCGCCGCACAAAGTACCCGGTGTCCGACTTGAGTGTCTTGGCGCTCATATCCGGGTAGAAATCCCACACCGGGACCGTCTCGAACTGCGGTTTGATCTGGTCTACCTGCTGCTGTACCGGCTGCCCCTGCTCGTCGAGCACCCATTGGCTCTTGGTCACGGTCTTGGCATACGGTCCCAGTGCGACACCGACACCATACAGCACACCCGACATGATCACCTTGCGGTTGATGGCGATGTAGTCGTGCGTCTGGTCCCCACCCAGTTCTTGCAGGTAGTCGTCGATCCGACGCGACAGGCGCTCGGCGCGCTCCTTGGCGGCCGTGTAGATCACCTTGCGCAGATCATCTTCCGTGGGCTGCAACTGAACCCCGGCTTTCTGCTGCTTCTGGATGAACTGCGTGAACGCCTCCATGATGACCGGCTGGGGCAGGTCGGGTTCCGGGCTGGGCTGCAAGGCCCAGTTGCGTTCATTGCCGGGAAACATCAGGTTCATCAACCGTGACAGGACGCTGATGCACTTGACCCGCGTGATGCGTGGGTAGGCTTTCGACCGGTTGGGTTGTAGCTGCCTCTCGATCTCCGGGTCGTAGACGCCCAGGTATTGTCGAAGATTGCGCAGCCACCGCTGCTCAGCCAACTGGCGGTCGGTCGAATACCGCTCGAAGCGGCTCTTGTACGTGTGCGCCAGATTGCCTAGAACATCGTTGCTGGGCTGTGCGTTGTCTGCCATGACTTACCTGAGGTGGTAGGTATTGGTCGCCGTCACTGCTGTGGGTAGTGGCATCCGTGCCCGCCTCTGGGCTTTCTCGTCAGACGCCACGAAATACCGTGCCAGGTAACCCAGCGCATCTCCGGGGTGCGAATACTGGTTTTTCTCAGGCTCAGGATTGGATATATTCTCTTTTTTGTCAAGCTTGAACCGCCAACCCCCTTTCAGTGCGCGGACCAGCGTAGGGCAGTGCTCGGCATCGACCATCAGTGCAGGGCCTGCATCCGTCAGTCGGGTCGTGTAGTGCTCGATCGAGGACAGCCGTTGGGTCAGTCGGTTGTTCTTCTCGTGCCACACCGGAAAGTGCCGCCTGAGTTCATCCACAACCGTCTTCTCGTCACGCTGCGAACGCAACGCGGCAGCCGGGTCAGGTGCGATCACCGCGTCACAGTCAGGGAACCTCCGCCGCAGGTAGGGTTTGAGGTAATCGCTCACCAACCGCTGCGCACCAACACCCTGCTGCACCAGTTCGCCGTAAACCTTCAGCCGGCCGTGGATATCTTCCTGCCCGAAAATCATCGCACTGCCGCCAATTCCGGGGTCAAACCCGACCACGATGGGGCTGTTCTTGTCGTAAGAGATGCCCGTCTTGGCGATGTGCAGCGCTGGGTTGAACGTCGCTATAACCGGCTTGCCGGATAC
>OBIC01000496.1_pt1 | contig 10174 bp, 9 predicted proteins | sample 1519831 | NCBI WGS metagenome assembly OBIC01 (sample SAMN03019805, study PRJEB22545) | beach sand metagenome | biome: beach; feature: sea beach; material: beach sand | place: USA: Municipal Pensacola Beach, FL | collected 2010-10-20 | depth 40-45 cm m | reverse complement strand
CAGGTTTCGCGCGCAACCTTTCTCGGCCGTTTCAGGAAATCCCAGCATATTTTATTGGCACATAAGTTGCGGAACTGCCTGAAAGTCGTGCTAGCAGTTATTTTGCGACGCACAAGAAGTATGGTGAAGGCGAATCAACTCTTAAAGGATCACATCGGTGGATTTTCGGGATTTTCGCAAATCGGGTCATTGGCCGACATTACTGGCGGCGTTCCTGTATTTTGATTTCAGTTTCATGGTTTGGGTCACTCTGGGGCCTCTGATCCTTTATATCGCACGGGATCTGGAGATCGGGGTGGAAGAGAAACTGACCCTTGTCGCCATTCCTATTCTGGCCGGCGCGATCCTGCGCATACCTGTAGGGATGCTGGCCGATCATTTTGGCGGCCGACGCACCGCCATCACCGGACAGCTGATCGTGATTGCCGCCATCGCCAGCGCCTGGCTCTTCGGGTTGGACAGCGTGATGCAGGTAAGGATGCTGGGGGTGGCGCTGGGAGTGGCGGGGGCTGCTTTCGCGGTCGCGCTGCCACAGGCCAGCCGATGGTATCCGCCGCATTATCAGGGGATCGTGATGGGGATCGCCGGGGCTGGAAATTCTGGCGTCGTGCTGAACACCCTTTTCGTACCCTCTCTGGCGGAAGCTTATGGCTGGCAGAATACTTTCGGATTTTTGCTGATTCCCCTGGCGTTTGCTTTTATGGTTTACCTGCTGGTTGCGAGGGATGCGCCGGATGCGCGCCGTCCGGTAAATTTCCAGAGCTATAAAACGGTTTTGCGGGATCAGGATAGCTGGTGGTTCATGCTGTTCTATTTCATCACCTTTGGGGGATTTGTCGGTCTGGCCAGCGCGCTGCCGGTATATTTCACCACGCAGTATCATGTGTCGGGCGTGGCGGCCGGGCTTATGGTGGCCATCATCGTGGCGTGCGGTTCTGGCTTTCGCCCCATTGGCGGAATGATCGCCGACCGGGTGGGGGGGATACGCTCGCTCTCCATCCTGTTCGCATTGGTGGCTCTGGCCTATTTCATAATTTCATTCATGCCGGAAGGGCCGCTCCCTGCGGATCTGGGCATGGACGCAAAGGAATGGAGTTTTACCGGCATGCCGGCAATCGCCTGGGGCGCCGTGATTCTGTTTTCTCTCGGTATGCTGGCGCTGGGCATGGGCAATGGGGCGGTGTTTCAGTTAATTCCGCAACGCTTCCGGCAGGAAATCGGCGTTATGACGGGTCTGGTCGGGTTCGCGGGCGGAGTTGGCGGTTATTTCCTGGCCAAGACGCTGGGGGCCGCCAAGGGCCTTACCGGTGAATTCAGTTCCGGTTTTCTGGTCTTCGGTCTGCTTGCTCTGATCGGACTGACGGCGCTGTTTCAGGTGAAGCGGCGCTGGCGCACCACATGGGGTGCGGTTTCCGGCGCGCGCATCTGATAATGCCGGTCAGCGCGCAGGCCGCCACTCTGAAGATACAGATCGGCGTCGCCAGCGAGAAAGGCAGGCGTGAGCGCAATGAAGATTTTGCTGCGGCGCTTGCGCCCCTGCCGGGGGGCTGGAAACGCCCGCTATATATCGCTGCGGTCGCCGATGGGGTGGGGGGTGCGGCCGGCGGGCGTGAAGCGGCTGAGCTTTGCGTTCGCAGCTTTTTTGACGGGTTCCATTCCCAGCCTGAATCCCTGAGCGTCGAGCAGGCCGCGGCCAGAACACTTGCCGCCATCAATCGCTGGACTTTGGCCCAGGGAAAGGCGGACCCGGCCCTGCGCGACATGTCCACGACTTTCAGTGGACTGATTCTGATCGGGCGGGAGGCGCATACCGCCCATGTGGGAGATAGCCGCATTTACCGCTTCAGCGCCAATCAGCTTCAGCGCCTGACCCGCGATCACATTCACCCGCATCCGGACCAGTCCCATGTGCTGTTGCGGGCGATTGGCCTGGAAGAGCATCTTCTGGCGGATCATGTTCGGGTCAGCCTGGAGCCATTCGACCGCTTTTTGATCTGCAGCGACGGCGTGCACTCAGTAATGCCGGATAGGCAGATCGCGGCGCATCTGGCGCTGCGCATGTCGGCGGAAGAAGCGGCCAATCGCCTTGCAGCAGCAGCATTGGAAGCCGGCAGTCAGGACAATGTCAGCGTCATCGTCCTGGATATTCTCAACCTGCCCGAACCTGACAATGCGAGTCTAGAGGCGGCGCTCGATTTTCTGCCGGTGTCGGAGCTTCCGAAACCCGGCGAGCGGGTAGACGGCTTTCACCTTGGCGCCATGCTGTCCGATGGCCGTTACAGCCGCCTGTTCCTCGCCACTGACGAGCAGGACAAACGGCCGCTGGTCATCAAGTTTCCGCATCCCCGCATAACCAGCGATGCTAATTACCGCTCCGCCTTCGCCCGGGAAAGCTGGGTCGCGGCGCAGGTGCGCAGTCCCTATGTCGGCCAGATCATCGAGACGCCGCCAGAGCGCCGAACCCGGCTTTATTCCGTCATGCCCTATTATGATGGGGAAACCCTGGAGAGGCGCCTGGGGCGCAAACCCGTTCTCAGTCTGACAGAAGGGGTGACGATGGGGATCAATCTCGCCAAAGGGGTGGCGGCGCTCCATCGAGCGAAGATCATTCATCGCGATATCAAGCCGGATAACGTCATGCTGCTGAAAAATGGCGATCTGAAGCTGCTCGATCTGGGCGTTGCGCTGGTTCCCAATATGGCGGACCTGACCGCCGATGCGATTCCAGGCACGGCGAGCTATATGGCGCCGGAAATGTTCGCGGGCGGGACGGGAAATGAACAGACGGATCTTTTCGCCCTGGGGGTTACTTTGTACAGGGCTTTCTCCGGTGGGACCTATCCCTATGGTGAGATCGAGCCCTTTTCGCGTCCGCGCTTCCGAAAACCGGCTTCCCTTTCCAGCCTGCGCCCGGATCTGCCGGCCTGGCTGGATTTCGCCATCATGCGCTCGATTGCAATCAATCCGGAAGAACGTCAGGGCGATGTTCTGGAATTTGCGTTCGAGCTTGAAAACGGGCTGACGCGCGGCGCTTCGCAGTCACCGCGGCAAATGTCTTTATATGAACGCAATCCTCTGCGCTTCTGGCAGGCGCTTTCCTGGATTTGGCTCCTCCTTCTGATCGTATCACTGGGGACGCGTTAAAGGCGCGGTCCTAACGCTTCCAGCGGTCTTCCTCGTCATCGTCCAGCATGACCGGCTTCAGCCGGATGTTGAGAAACCGCAGCACTTCCTGCTTGAAGTCAGGATCTCCCATGATGGTGTGATGGCTTGCGCCCTCGACCGTTACGGCCTTTGCGCCAGGTATCAAAGCCGCCAGAGGCTCTGGCTTGCCGCTGAGATCGTCCTCCGAACCCGTGATCACCATGACAGGGATGGCGATTTTCGCCAGCTTCTGTTCATCAAACGCCGGACGCGCGGCGCTGATGCAGGCCGCCAGCGCCTGCTTGTCGCTATTGGTGCTTTCAGCGAAGGCGCGGAAGGAAAGGGCGTGTTCGTCCTTGATGTTCTTGGCGTCGGCAGCCGTCATGCCTTCAGCCATGATCTGGCGGTCATCGCGCTTTTCCAGCATACGCGCCCCCACCCCGCACAGCACGGCCGCGGTGAACCTGTCGGGATACTGGGTCAGGAGCCGCAGCGTCAGCATCGCCCCCATGGAATGAGCGACCACGATCGCCTTCTTCGCCTTCAGATAATCCAGAAAGTTGATGATGTCGGCGGTCATCTTGTCGCCGGTATAGGCTTCGACATCGTGGGGTTTGTCGCTTTCGCCATGTCCCCGGTGATCCATCGCCGCATAATCCAGGCCTGCTTTATCCATCAGATCGAACCAGCCGCTGGCGCGCCAGGCCTGATTCCGGTTGGCGGCGAATCCATGCAGGAACAGGATCGGGTCGCCCCATCCTGCGGCGTTAAAAGCAATCTTCAATCCGTCAGAAGTGAAACTCGCCATGGTGTTTTTCCTTATCGTTATTTTGAATGGCCTATTTAATCAGCAATAACGCCTCCGATTACAGAAAAATCAGGGATCGAGGGGGTGGATTTGACATTTGCCCCTCCTCACAATGCCCCGATCCAGAAACGCTGGCGGCGGCCCTTATGCGGCTGAAGCACGTTCCACCCTATTGCATCGGGTTGACGAATTTCAGTTTCGGGTGACAAGCCTCAACAAATAGGCTTCCTGCACTTTCGTTTCGATGGCTCCGGGGCGCGCCTGCCGCACCCTCGCCATGGCTTCCTGGGGTGGGGCGCCCAGTTCTATGAGCACACGGGCGGCGGCCAGCCCCGCCCGTCCCCTGCCGCCCCGGCAGTGAAAAACAATATTTCCTCCCCCGTGGAGCTCGTCATGCAATCGGGGGCCATGAAATTCCCAGTTCCGCTCCCACTGGATGTCAGGGATGTCTCCATCCACAATTGGCAGATGGATGTGATGTAACCCGGCCTCTTCAGCCGCGGATCTCAACTGTGGCAAACTGGCGGCGGCCCAGTCCAGTTCCCCCCCTTCCATCAAGGTGATCAGGACGGCCGCCGGAAACGCGCGTATCGCCTGCAGGTCCGCCCTCAAATCGGAGGCGGGGGAAAGGCCGGAAAGCTGCTGGAATTTGCGTCCGGGACAGGCGCAGAGGCCGATCTTGCCGGCTGTGCCGGTGAGAAGGACGTCGACCTGAAAGGATCTGGGGGGCAAATAGCCTATCCTGTGGTCACAAGACAGGCCTGCGGCTCGGCCTCATGCGCCTTAAGTGTTTGATCGAAAACGTATAATGTTCCACAATAGGGGCAGCGGATCCGGCTTTTCTGCCCCATATCCAGATAAATATGCGGGTGATCGTGGGGTCTGCTTGCCCCCATGCATTCGAATTCCCTCACGCCAATGCGTATTTCTTTCAGACCTGTGTCGTTTATGAATTTTACACTTACCTGCGCCGCCATTCCGCATCTTCCCTCTAGTAATTTCCTTCATTCAGGTAAAGTTAACCATTTGTTTGCTTTCCGGCCCTATCCTGTCATCGCATGCAAGTGCGGATATGTGCCAAATGGCAAGCATCATACTCAATATAACGGTAATTCGATGAGCGTAACAGGCGCAGAAAAAGATATTTCTTCCCTGATCGCAATGGCGCGCCAGGGAACTCTCCATTCACGTCAGATCCTTGCGGAAAACATCCTTGACCTCTCGATAACCGATGAAGGGCGTCTAAGCGACAGGGAACGCGCCCTGATCGACCAGGTCCTGGTTAGACTGGTTAAGGAATTCGAGCTGCAGATACGTCAGAAGCTCGCGGGCAAGCTGGCGGACTCCCCGGTTGCGCCAAAGGGGTTGCTCGAAATGCTGGCCAATGACGAAATAGAGGTGGCCCGTCCCGTTCTCCAGAGGTCAAAGCTTTTAAGTGACGAAACGCTGATAGAAATCGTGCGCCAGCGCACCAAGGAACATCTCCTCTGTATCGCCATTCGCGATACCGTTTCAGAAGGTGTGAGTCAGGCGCTGATTGATCGTGATGTGCCGGAGGTTATCGAGGCGCTTATCCGTAATCCGAAGGCGGAGTTATCCGCTGCGGCTATGGCTTATCTGGTAGCGGAAAGCCGCAGATTTGATCAGTTTCAGGAGCCCTTACTGCGCCGGACGGACCTGCCTTCGAATCTCGCGCACAGCATGTTCTGGTGGGTGTCCGCCGCGTTGCGCAACCAGATACTCACAGAACATCCAATTAAAGAGCATGAACTGGATATGGCGCTGGAGAGCGTCACCTCAGATCTGATCGAAACCGACGACGAAGCGCGCCGGCTCAGCACGGAAAATACGGCTGTGTCGTTGGCTCAGAAAATGGAAAACGAGCAGCAGCTCACACCGGAAACGCTGATCGATTTATTGCGCAGGCAGCGCATCTCTGCATTTTGCGCCGGTTTTTCAATCCTGGCGGGGGTGAATTTCACTACGGTAAATCGGATCATCCTTGATCCGGATCTCACGCCATTTGCGATCCTGTGCAGGTCGACGGATATCCCTGAAGCATATTTCTCGGCCATGGCGTTATTGTTACAAAGCCGTCATACCCGCAAACAATCCGCGACGCTTGCGCCTAAACTACTTGATTTGTTCAAAGAAATATCACCTGATAGCGCGCGTATAACTTTGCGGTACTGGCACAGTGATTCCGTACTTCAGAAAAATGTTGCGGGAAAGGCCATATGAACAGACACTCCGCGATTTAATTTTAAATGGAATGCCAATGCAGCGGTTTACGCGTGACGAGGGGAAAAATGCGGCGAATATTGCGCCAGCAGCAATTCCCTTTGCGTCCATGAGGAAGCCTCACTCTGGCGAAACCGGCTGGCTGCATCTGCTGGAAGAGGCGGCGCGGAAAATCAGGTTTTCGAGTGATGCCGCCTTCTACGCCGCGAATGCGGAAGGCGGGATTGTTTTTGCAAGCTCGGCATATTACGCCATGGCGGAGCAGTTGCATCCCAGAACGCTGGAAAGGGGCCTTGTGCCTGCCGACATGCGTATCCCCGCCGCCATTTTGCAATTTGTGAGTGATAATTGCGAAAGCTATATACACGACGAAACCTTGGAAGCCCCTGCGGATCCCCATAATCCGTCCAGGCAAACCATCTATATGCGGTCCTTTCATTATCCCGTCACCGACAGCGAAGGCGCGCTGCTTGGCGTTGTGGGGCATTATGTGGACATCAGCGATCAGGTGGAGGCCTTGAACCGGGCAGGCAGACTGGCCGAGGGCAAGTCTGATCAATTGCGCGCCAGTTCGGATATTTTCTGGGAAACTGACGCCGAGGGCAGGCTGACGGCGCTTTCGGACCGGGCCAGCGGTTTGCTGGCAAACCCCGCCATTCTGTTTATTGGACAGGAATTGAGCAGTCTTGGCCGCTTCATCCACCGCACGGGAGTTGACGCATTACCGCCGGACGGCTTCACCAGGCAACAGCCGTTTCGTAACGCGATTTTTCAGATAAGCGGTGCTGGGGAAGGAGAGCAGTATTTTTTCCATTTCAGCGCCGTGCCGGTGTTTGAGTCCGTCACTGGAAAATTTCAGGGATTCCGCGGCGCTGGCGTCGATGTCAGCGCGCGTTTTCGCGCTGAAGATGCGGCCAAGGCAGCGCAGCGGGAGTTGGAAGCCGCCAAGGAAGCGCTGGAAAACCGGAATATTCAGCTTGATATTGAACGGAGCCGGGCGGAAATGGCCTTGCGGGCGAAATCCGAATTCCTCGCTTCTATGAGTCACGAATTACGAACGCCCCTGAACGCCATTCTTGGTTTCTCGGAAGCCATGAGCATGAAACTTTTTGGCGAAATCAATCCGCATTATGCTGGTTATGCGAACGATATCCTGAAGTCTGGTCAGCATCTGCTTTCCCTGATAGAGACGATGCTGGAAACAGCGCGGCTGGACGGGAGTGACGCATTCCTTCGCGTGCGCAATGTCGATCTCGCGGAGCTGGTCGATAAGGCCCAGAGAATCATTCAATTACGGGCCGAGGCTAAGAATCTCGACATAAGCGGCCTGAATGTCCAGGACGGGTGGCTCATAAAGGCGGATCCGCTGTCAACGACCCAGATACTTGTCAATCTGCTCAGCAATGCCGTGAAATTCACGGAGCCGGGCGGATCCATTGGCATTGACGTCAGCTCCCGCACAGGGAATGGCGCGCCGTTCGCCGTCATCACGGTTTGGGACACCGGAATCGGCGTAGCCCAAGAGATGCAGGACAAGATTTTTGAGAAATTCGTTCGGGGTGTTGACGCCCATGACCATGACGATACGGGAAAGGGCCTTGGGCTGGGCCTCCATATATCCAAACGATTGGCGCAGATGATGTATGGCGATATCCGGGTGCGGAGCGAGCCCGGCAGGGGCAGCAGGTTCTCCCTGGAGATCCCCCTGGTCAGTTCCCCGTGAGCGGAGCGGGAAAGCTGCTATATTCTCAGTACACGTCGTAATTCTTCCAGCCGCAGGGGCTTGCTCAGGCGCTCCACATCGCTCAGCCCCCCAAGTTCGCCTAGCGCCTTTGCAATCTTGGAATATTGCTGATTGTATCCGGTCACGATAAACAGCTTGCCGCAAAATTTTCTTTCGGCCAGCAGGCGCGTGATCTCGGTGCCGTCGAGTTCCGGCATCACCATATCGAGGAACACGGCCTGTGGCTGAAATGCGTTGAAAGTTGCGATAAATTCGCCCGAAGTCGTCAGAACGCGCACTTCATATCCCATTTCCTCCGCCACCTCGGCGACAAAGGCGCAGAACATTTCCTCATCGTCAATAATCAGCAGTCTGGGCCTTGGCATATCGTTCACACTAATGAGCATGATGATAATGGCCTTATTCATACCACGTTTAGGCGGTTCACGGCCTGAATTATTGCGTCGGCCAGGAACCCGGGGTACAGGATTTTCCGAGCCTTTCTTTCCCCGTTGCGAAGCAGATAAGGTGGGCCTGACGGTTCATCCATAGCGCGGCACAGGATGGCTGGGGGACCTGGATTCGAACCAGGGTTGCCCGGGTCAGAGCCGGGAGTTCTACCGCTAAACTATCCCCCATCAGGCCGCTGGCCGCGAGGGGCCAGAAAACAGGATGCGGTTAATGCTTTAGTGACGTTCGCTACATAAAGTCAACTATGACTTTGTATCCTTGTGTTTAACTGTTACATTACGGTTAACTATTGACATTATTGGAGTGCCGGACAGGCGCGGCGGGCGGGTAGCCCGCGTCAGGTCTGGCGGCGGATCGCGTGCGTGAAGAGACTTCAGGTCCTGAACGGCGCAACAACGGAAATGCGTTGCACGCGATTGGTCGCTGGGCGCATACTTACGGTGCGCTTGATCTGGGCACAAATAATTGCAGATTGCTGATCGCCAGGCCAACCCGGCGGGGGTTTCGCGTGGTGGACGCCTTCTCGCGTATTGTGCGGCTGGGGGAAGGGGTCGGACAGGCGGGAAATCTGTCGCCTGCCGCCATGGAGCGCGCGATCGACGCCCTGCGGATCTGCGCCAGAAAAATGCAGCGGCGCGGCGTGTCCCGTTCTCACCATGTCGCCACCGCGGCCTGCCGCCATGCGGCCAACGCCTCCGAGTTCGTCGCCAAGGTGCAGGCGGAGACAGGCATTGAGCTGAATATCATTTCGCCTGCAGAAGAAGCCCGCCTGGCGGTAGCTGGCTGCGTGCCCCTTCTGGACCCGGGCAGCAGCCATGCGCTGGTGTTCGATGTGGGAGGCGGCAGCACCGAGCTGATCTGGCTCGATCTTGGAGAGCGCCGCCATCCCGTCATTCTGGCTTGGACCAGCATGCCACAGGGGGTGGTCAGCCTGTCCGAAAAATATGGTGGCGCAGAGATCTCTCGTGACGCCTATGCAGCGATGCGAGAAGAGGTGCGCGCGCATTTGCAGGGGTTTGAACAGTCGATGGGTCTGCGCCCCAGCTTTGCAAAAGGCGCGGTGCAGATGCTGGGCATGTCCGGGACGGTGACAACCCTTGCCGGGGTGCATATGGGCTTGCGCCGCTACAACCGCAAGCTTGTCGATGGGGTGTGGGTGAGCGTGAACGAGATCCGTCAGGTCGCACAAAAACTTTCGGGAATGAATTACGCAGAGCGGGTGGATGTTCCCTGTGTAGGGCATGAGCGGGCGGATCTGGTGGTGGCGGGTTGCGCCATTCTGGAGGCGATCACGGATATGTGGCCGGCCGAAAATTTACGGGTTGCCGATCGCGGTTTGCGGGAGGGGATTCTCTCCCTGCTCATGCGCCATGAGGATCGGAGTTTACGGCGTCCGGATCCCGCATGAAGAACAAGGTCGGCGCCGATGGTTTGCAGCGCGGCCTGAAGGTGCGCGTAAAGACGGCGCGAAAACGCACGACCAGCTCCACCCGCTGGCTGCAACGCCAGTTGAACGATCCCTATGTGGCGGCGGCTAAACGCGCGGGCTACCGTTCCCGCGCCGCCTATAAACTGCTGGAGATGGACGACAAGTTTCACATGCTGCGCAAAGGCGCGCGCGTGCTGGATCTGGGCGCGGCCCCCGGCGGCTGGACGCAGGTAAGCGTCGCCCGGGCGGGCGCCGGCAATGTGCTGGCGGTTGACATTAACGAAATGGAGCCGGTCGCGGGCGCGGAATTCCTGCAACTTGATTTTCTGGAGCCCGACGCGCCGGATCGGATCCGTAC
>OBIC01000495.1_pt1 | contig 10198 bp, 9 predicted proteins | sample 1519831 | NCBI WGS metagenome assembly OBIC01 (sample SAMN03019805, study PRJEB22545) | beach sand metagenome | biome: beach; feature: sea beach; material: beach sand | place: USA: Municipal Pensacola Beach, FL | collected 2010-10-20 | depth 40-45 cm m | reverse complement strand
TCAACTACGCCAAATCCTATTTCACCGCTGCGGCACCAGAAATCTGGCTGTACATGCTCGGCGGCCTGTTTGTCGTTTCCACGCTGTTCTTCCCCCGCGGCGTCGCCGGAAGCCTGCGGGACATCGCCGACTATTTTGGACGCAAGCGGACGCTGGCACCGTCGACTGCCGACCCCGCCGGCGGCGGAGAAGAACGCCATGGTTAGTTCTCAACCCACCTTGCAAGACACGGTGCTCTACCTCAACGGTGTGTCGGTCAGTTTTGATGGCTTCAAAGCACTGAATAACCTGTCCCTCTACATCGAACCGGGCGAGCTGCGGGCTATCATCGGCCCGAATGGTGCGGGCAAATCGACCATGATGGACGTCATCACCGGGATGACCCGGCCGGACAGTGGCGAAGTCCTCTACCGCAGCCACATCGACCTCACACAGCACGATGAAGCCGAGATCGCAAACCTGGGCATTGGTCGAAAGTTCCAGAAGCCGAGCTGCATTGAGAGCCTCACCGTCCGGGACAACCTCAACCTGGCGTTGGCAGGTCACCGCAACGTGTTTCAAGCCCTGTTTCACCGCTTGAGCGGTGAAGAACGAGACCAAGTCGATGCGGTTCTCGAAACCGTTCGGTTGCACGAACAGCACAACCTGCTTGCCGGGTCACTCTCTCATGGACAGAAACAATGGTTGGAGATCGGGATGCTGCTGGCGCAGAAGCCGGAAGTCATGCTGGTGGACGAGCCGGTTGCCGGAATGACGCCACAGGAGGTCGAGCGCACTGCGGAACTGCTCACGCAATTGGCCGGCGAACAGTCGGTGGTGGTGGTGGAGCACGACATGGCCTTTGTGCGTTCCATCGCTCAGGGGCGGGTCACGGTTCTCCATCAGGGCCAGGTATTGTCTGAAGGCAGCATGAACAGCGTGCAGCAGGATCCCCGTGTGATTGAAGTCTATCTGGGAGAGTAGCCATGCTGCAGATTCGAGACCTCAATCAGTACTACGATCAAAGCCATATTCTCTGGGACCTGAGCCTGACCGCCGAGGCGGGTCAATGCACCTGCGTGATGGGCCGCAATGGCGTCGGCAAAACGAGCCTACTCAAAGCGATCATGGGGCTGGTGCCGGTGCGATCGGGTGAAGTTCTGTTCGAAGGGGAGTCGTTGATCGGGAAGTCGGCCGAGTACCGTGCGCGTGCCGGAATCGGCTATGTGCCCCAAGGCCGCATGATCTTCCCCCAGCTCAGCGTACAAGAAAACTTGCTGGTGCCACTCGGTGCAGGGCGTGCAAAGAAAATTCCCGATCTGGTCTGGGCCCTGTTCCCGGTGCTGCGCGAGATGCTGCACCGACGCGGGGGAGACCTTTCAGGGGGGCAGCAGCAGCAACTGGCCATTGGCCGCGCCCTGGTCCTGGATCCGAAGCTGTTGATTCTCGACGAGCCAACCGAAGGCATCCAGCCCAACATCGTCGACCAGATCGGCGAAGTCATCACCGAGTTGAAACAGAATTTCGGCATGGGCGTGCTGCTTGTCGAACAGAAACTGGCGTTCGCGCGCAAGGTTGCCGATCGCTTCTGCATCGTCGAGCGGGGAGCGAACGTAGACCCCGCCATTTCCACCGAGTTGACCGACGAGCTGGTGCAACGCCACCTCGCGGTGTAACCCACTCTGGAGCAGTTGCGCGCCGGGGCCGGGCAAGGTATGAGGGATCTGCGCGTGGCGCGCCTGCGCCACCCGGCCAACACCCACCGGAGAGCCCGCATGCAACTGGACCTGACAGACAAGGTAATTCAAGTCGCGGCCGCAAGTCAGGGGCTTGGCTACGCCATCGCCGAGCAAGCCGCAGCCGAAGGTGCGCGTCTGTGCATCTGCAGTCGGGACCCTGACGCAATCGACGCCGCCGCCCAACGCATCCGCGACCGGGGAGCTGAGGTGATGGCCACCGCGCTTGATGTCCGCGACGGTGCCGCAGTGGCAGCATGGACCGAGGCCTGTATCGAGCGCTTTGGACGCCTTGATGGTCTGGTCGTGAATGCCGGTGGGCCGCCCGCTGGCGGATTCGACGAATTTGAAGACGCCGACTGGCAGGCCGCCTTCGAGCTCAACCTGCTGAGCGCCGTGCGCCTGATTCGCGCGGCTCGCCCGGCACTTGCCCGCAGCCAAGGCGCTGTCCTAACCATCACCTCAAGCGCGGCGCGCGAACCCATCGATGCCTTACTGCTTTCCAATGTCATGCGTTCAGGGGTCGTCGCGCTGGTCAAGAGCCTGTCTCGGACCCTCGGCAGCGAAGGCATCCGCGTCAACAACCTCATCCCAGGGACCATTGAGACCGACCGTCTGCGCGCACTGCACGGGCAAATGGCACAGGCCATGGGCACCTCGGTTGAAGCCGTGCAGGAGCACGTCTGCGCACAGATCCCGCTCGGGCGTCTCGGCCAAGCGGATGAATTCGCACGAGCGGCGGTCTTCCTGCTCTCTCCAATCGCGGGGTACATCAGCGGCGCAAACCTGCAAATCGACGGCGGCGCCTTAAGAGGGCTGTGGTAAGCTCGCCGCTGCCCATGCCTTGTACATTCGCCCTCTGGGAGGTCCCGCCTGCATGCGCCCGGAAGATGCCTTGCAATCCCTGCGAGCTCGCCTTGCAGCGTTGGTGCCCGGATCAGCCGAGAACGCCCTGGAAGGGTTCGAGTCGCAGGTCGGCCTGACACTCGAAGCCCTGATCGCCCGGCTCGATCTGGTCAGCCGGGAAGAGTTCGATGCCCAAGTCCGGGTGCTCAGGCGCACACGCGAGCGGGTAGAGGCCCTTGAGCTCAGCGTCGCAGAACTCGAACGCCAACTCCATGCGCGCCAGCCCTAGCCCCCCCAGCGAACCGGTCCGCGCGGCGCGCAGGTTTCCGACAAGGGGAGGCTTGTGTGCAGGCGCCATCCTCTGCCTGTGCCACTTGGCCACGCCGGCGTCGGCCGCGTCGCCCCCTCGACCAGACGCCGAGGCCGTTGCCGGCTGCCGCACCCTTGAGGACGCGAAATCCCGACTGGAGTGCTATGACACGGTGTCTGGGCGCACCCCAACCGAGGTGGTTGCGGACGACCCCAAAGCCGAGGGGTTGCGCCGAACCACGCTCAAGCCGCCCAGCGCACCACCGACCCCCTTGGCTGAGCGCTGGGAGTTGGAAGCACAGACCGACCGCGGGCCCTTCGTCATCACCAGCTACAAGCCCAATTACTTGCTGGTGGCCTCCTACCAGGACCGGATCCATAAGGACGTCTACACCGGCCTCCCCAAAGATGCGCTCGATTCGTTTGAGGTGAAGTTCCAGATCAGCGCCAAAACCAAGGTCTGGCCCGACCTGCTCTCCGATCGGGGCGACCTGTGGTTGGGATACACCCAGGTGTCCTATTGGCAGGCCTATAACACCGAGTTTTCCGCGCCCTTTCGCGAAACCGTTTACGAGCCCGAAGTCATTTACGCCTACCGCACAGGCTTTTCCCTCGCGGGCTTCAACAGCCGCTTGGTCACGCTCGCGCTCAATCACCAGTCGAACGGCCGTTCAGATCCCCGCTCACGCAGTTGGAACCGGGTCGTGCTCAGCACACTTTGGGACCGTGAAGCGAACCGCGCCATTGAGTTCAAGGCCTGGTGGCGAATTCCTGAGGACGACAAGGACGACGACAACCCGGACATCAGTGACCGAGTCGGTCGTGGTGAAGTTTGGGGGTATTTCAAACACAACGCCCACACCTTTGCGGCCATGTACCGCACCAACTTCGACCCCGGAACCGCTGGTGGAGCAACCCAGCTGGACTGGAGCTTTCCGCTCGGCGGCGCGTTCAAAGGCTACGTTCAGTACTTTTACGGCTATGGCGACGGGCTGATCGACTACGACCACCTGAGCCACCGACTCAGCCTCGGATTTCTGCTCACCGACTGGATGTGACCTGCAACTCCGGCGGACAGGATGCCGCCTCGCCCACAAGGAAGCCATGGCACTCGCGACTGTCCATACCCGCGCCCAACTCGGCATCAACGCCCCAGAGGTGCATGTAGAAGCACACCTGGCTGGTGGCCTGCCGGCACTGTCGATTGTCGGGTTGCCCGAAGCGGCCGTGCGCGAGAGCAAGGAGCGGGTTCGCAGCGCCCTGCAAAACTGTCAGTTCGAATACCCCGCCCGCCGCATCACCATCAACCTGGCCCCCGCGGACCTGCCCAAGGAAGGTGGCCGCTATGACCTCGCCATCGCCATCGGCATCCTGGCTGCATCGGGCCAGGTCGATGCCCGCGCCCTGCAGGGCCTTGAACTGTACGGCGAACTCTCGCTGGGCGGTGCGCTGCGCCAGACGCCGGGGCTGCTCGCCGCAGTGCTCGCGGCCACCCGACGCGGGGTTGCGGTGGTGGTCCCGCGGGCCAATGCCAGCGAGGCTGCGCTGGTCCCGGATGCGCGGGTGTACGTCGCCGATAACCTGCTTGAAGTGTGCGCTCACTTAAGTGGGATGGCGCCGCTTCAAAAGGCCACGCCAGCTGCGCCACAGGCCGAGCAGCCAGGACCTGACCTGCGGGAAGTACGCGGTCAGCACCAGGCACGGCGCGCCTTGGAGATCGCTGCCGCAGGGGGCCACAACCTCCTGTTCACGGGCCCACCGGGCGCCGGCAAAAGCATGCTCGCAATGCGAATGCCGGGCCTGTTGCCCCCGTTGTGCGCTGAGGATGCTCTGGAGGTGGCGGCCATTCAGTCACTCACGGGAACTCCGGTCACCCATTGGCCCAGCCGGCCCTTTCGCGCCCCTCACCACACCGCATCCGCGGTTGCACTCGTCGGTGGCGGATCGAACCCGCGCCCGGGAGAAATTTCTCTGGCGCACCACGGCGTGTTGTTTCTCGACGAACTGCCGGAGTTTCCGAGCCGCGTGCTGGAGGTGCTGCGCGCGCCGCTGGAAACAGGCGAGATCGCCATCTCGCGCGCTCGCCAGCACATTCATTTTCCGGCACGTTTTCAACTGATCGCCGCGATGAACCCCTGCCCCTGCGGCCACTCGGGAGAACCGGACGGTCGCTGTCGCTGCACACCGGACCAGGCTCGGCGCTACCGGAATCGTGTATCGGGACCGCTGCTCGACCGCATCGACCTCCACATCCAAGTGCGTCCGTTAAACGCTGCCGCCCTGGCCAAGCCCCAGGAGGCAGAAACAAGCGCCGCGGTCCGAGCGCGGGTGATTGCTGCGCGCGATCGGCAGTTGCAGCGCCGTGGCCACCCCAACGCTCATCTCAGCGTGACTGAGCTGGAGCAGGACGCTGCGCTGTCCAGTGGCGACCGCAACAAGTTTGCCCAAACCGCGACCCAAATGGGGCTTTCTGCTCGGGGGTTTCACCGGGTGCTCAAAGTGGCCCGCACGGTCGCGGACCTGGCTGGGCAGGAAGCGATCGGCCCGACGCACCTGCTTGAGGCCATCGGCTACCGCGGCCTCGACCGGACAGCCCAGTGAGCCCGCGCAAGTCCAGCGCAGATTGGCTTGAGACCTGCAGCGTTTTCGGTAGTATGCCTGCGCGGCTGAGCACAGCGCCGCTGCGGACCACATACGCGGGACCCGCTTGACTGCACTATTTTTCCAGGCACCGATCCAGCATTTGGATCTTCACAAGGAAGGACTTACACCATGTCAGCACCAGCCATTCCACAACTGCGCGGCCGAGATCCGGCAGACGTCCCTCTGGACGAGTTCGACGTTTCCCATCCCTGGCTCTACTGGACCGATGGCATCTGGCCCTACTTCGCGCGGCTGCGAGCCGAGGACCCTGTCAATTACTGCAAGGCCTCGCCATTCGGACCCTACTGGTCGGTCACCAAGTACAAGCACATCATGGAGGTGGAGGCAGCGCCCGAAATTTTTTCATCGGAGCCGGCAATCACCCTGCAGGACAACCCCGAAGACCTCCCCATTGAGACCTTCATTGCCATGGATCCGCCGCGGCACGACGACCAGCGTAAAGCCGTGCAGCCGGCCGTTGCGCCTCGCAACCTTGCCAAACTGGAGCCGCTGATCCGGGAGCGCATCAGTCGCATTCTCGATGAACTGCCCGTGGGTGAAACCTTCAACTGGGTCGACCGGGTGTCGGTTGAGCTCACCACCCAAATGCTCGCCACCTTGTTTGACTTTCCGTTCGAAGACCGCCGGCGGCTCACCTTCTGGTCTGACGCCACCACCGCAATTCCTGGGCCGACCGCGGTGGTCGCCACCCGCGAGGAACAGTTCGCGGCCATTCAAGAGTGCATGCAGTACTTCCTGGGGGTGTGGAAAGAGCGCGCCGCAGGTGCGCCCGGCAACGATTTCATTTCCATGCTGGCCCACAACCCCGCCACGCAGAACATGTCCTCCATGGAGTACCTTGGCAACCTCATTCTGCTGATCGTGGGCGGCAACGACACCACGAGGAACTCGCTCTCTGGCGGGGTGCTGTTCCTCAACCAAAACCCCTCGGAATACGACAAACTTCGCGCCGACCACGGACTGATTCCAAGCATGGTGTCGGAAATCATCCGCTATCAAACCCCCGTGGTCGCCATGCGCCGCACCGCCACCCAGGACACCATCCTCGCAGGCAAGCACATCCGCAAGGGTGAGAAAGTCATGCTGTGGTATGTGTCCGGAAACCGCGACGAAGAAGCCATCGACAATGCCGATGCCTTCATCATCGACCGCGAGCGCCCGCGCCAGCACCTGTCCTTCGGTTTCGGCATCCACCGCTGCATGGGCAACCGGCTCGCCGAAATGCAGCTGCGGGTCACGTGGGAAGAAGTCCTGAAACGGTTTTCCTTCGTGGAAGTGGTGGGGGAGCCCGAGCGCACTTTCTCTTCGCTGATTCGCGGCTATACCCAGATGCCGGTGCGCCTGCACCCGCTGTAGGCCGCTTGGGGCGAACCGACCGAGCCGCTTGGCGAGGCCAGGCGGCGTTGGTTCCATTGGGCAGGGCGCAGCCCCGAGACTGGTACAATCGGGACACACGATCCCTTCCTGCAGTCCTCGGTGTAGCCGTGCAGTCGCTCAACCCGCAACAACAAGCCGCGGTTCTCTACATTGATGGCCCGCTCCTGGTCCTGGCAGGCGCCGGATCGGGCAAGACCAGCGTCATCACACGCAAAATCGCCTACCTCGTGAGCGAATGCGGCTACGCTGCACGCCAGGTCGCCGCGGTCACCTTCACCAACAAGGCCGCGCGCGAGATGAAAGGCCGGGTGACTCGCCTCCTTGGACCGGCCGGAAGCGGCCTGCAAGTCTCCACCTTCCACACCCTGGGGCTCAGGATCATCCGTCGGGAGCTGTCCGCACTGGGGCTGCGGCCCGGGTTTTCCATCTTTGACGAAACCGACGTGACGGGGGTAATAAAGGAAATTCTGCACCGGGCGGGTGATGAGGCCGGCGAGCAACTGGGCCTGATTCGGCACCAGATTTCGACCTGGAAAAGCGAGCTGGTCAGTCCGGACGAAGCCCTGCGCCTCGCCGAGCGTCCGCTGGAGGTGACCATGGCCGTGGCGTACCAGCGCTACCAAGAAAGTCTCACGGCATACAATGCGGTCGACTTCGACGACCTGATCCGCTTGCCGGTCGAACTGCTGCGCTCCGATGCGGCCGCACTCGAGCGCTGGCAGAACCGCATCCACTACTTGCTGGTGGATGAATACCAGGACACCAATGCCAGCCAGTACGCCCTGGTGCGCCTGCTCGTTGGCGCCCGCGGTGCACTGACCGTGGTGGGGGACGATGACCAATCCATCTACGCCTGGCGCGGTGCTCGCCCAGAGAACCTCGGCGAGCTGCAGCGCGACTACCCGCGCCTGAAAGTGATCATGCTCGAGCAGAATTACCGTTCGACCGGGACCATCCTGCGCGCCGCCAACCAACTGATTTCCACCAACCCCCACCTGTTCGAGAAGAAGCTCTGGAGCGAACTGGGGCCAGGCGAACCGATCCGGGTGTGGGAGACCGCCAACGAGGAAGACGAAGCCGAGCGGATCGCCACCTCGATCGTTGACCTCTGTCTGCGCAAGCGCAACGCCTACTCCGATTTTGCCGTGCTCTACCGAGGCAACCACCAGTCCCGCTTGCTGGAGCTCAAGCTCCAACACTACCAGGTGCCCTACAAGGTCAGCGGCGGCACTTCGTTTTTCGCACGCGGCGAAGTGCGCGACCTGCTCGGTTACCTCAAGCTGATGGTGAACCCCGACGACGACACGGCGTTCCTGCGGGTGGTTAATGTCCCGCGACGCGAGATCGGCGCCAACACGCTGCGCGCATTGGCCGAGTACGCCTCGGACCGCCGGGTCAGCATGATGGCCGCCTGTGGGGAATTGGGGCTCGACACCCGTGTTGCGGCGCGGGGGGCCGAGCGACTGCGGGCATTTGCCAGCTTCATCACCGAGACCGCCAGGCGGGTGCTTAGCGGCGACCCCCGCACAGCGCTGCGCCAACTCGTGGACGATATCGAGTACGCCGACTGGCTCGAAAAGAACAGCAGTTCGCCCGCAGCAGCCGAGCGCCGCATGGCCAATGTGCAATTTCTCCTGGATGCGCTGCTCAAGCAGATCGACAACAATGACAGCGAAGATGCCCTTGAACAGGCGGTGGGTAAACTCTTGTTGCAGGACCTGTTGGAACAGCGCAACGAAGAGACCGACGACAACCGGGTACAACTGCTGACCCTGCATGCCGCCAAGGGCCTCGAATTTCCCCATGTGTTTTTGATGGGCATGGAGGAGGAATTGTTGCCTCACCGCTCAAGCATCGACGCGGACCAAATCGAGGAAGAGCGCCGTTTGGCGTACGTGGGCATCACCCGCGCCCGGGAGACGCTCACCTGCACCCTGGCACGCAGCCGCAAACGGTTCGGCGAAACCCTATCCACCACGCCCAGCAGGTTCCTGGAGGAACTGCCAACTGAGTTGCTGGAGTGGCAGGGGCGGGGCCATTCGGACCCAGCCGCCGAACAGGCCCGGGGCCGTGCCACCCTCGCGGGGCTCAAGCAGTTGCTGCAAAGCTCCTAGCCCGTATTGCCGAGCCAGGCCAACCTGTGCAATGCCCAGCAAAAATAAAGGGCGCCGCAGCGCCCTTTTCGTTCAGCACCGGCGCCGAAGCCTACTCTGACTGGTTCACCATGTACTCGACAGTGGCCCGGATATCCTCCTCAGAGCAACTCATGCACAGCCCTTTGGGCGGCATGGCGTTGATGCCGTTGACAGCATTCATGACCAAGGTGTCCATGCCCTTTTCAAGCCGAGGCGCCCAAGCAGCGGCATCGCCCAGTTTGGGCGCGCCGGCGGCGCCAGTGCCATGACAACTGAAGCAGCTGGTCTGGTAGATTTGCTCAGGCGACTGGGAGGCGCCGGCCATGGCCACACCGCCGGTCGTTTGCCCTGAGGCACAGTCTTCGCCAGCCACGCAGAGCGTGCCGAAAGGCTGAATGCGTTCGGCAATGGCATCTTCGGTAAATTGATGGTGGGCCGTGCGGTCATCTGCTGCATGCAGACCACACGCCACCGCCAGCCAAGCAGCAACAACTACGAACAATCGACTCATCGCATGGATCCCATGTCGGTCATATCAAGGAAGCGGATGCCCATGAGCCCCATCTGCGGCGGCCACCCACTTTGCAGGCGGGCGCTAGTATAGCGCCAGAGCGCCAACGATTCAGCACCTGGACTGGGGCGCCCTGCTCCGATCGGTGGACGATCCAACCAAAGCGGCGTAGACTTTCGCGGCTCGCAAGCAGCCTCGCTCGCGCTGCAACCCACGCGCCCGTAGCTCAGCTGGATAGAGCGTTGGCCTCCGGAGCCAAAGGTCAGAGGTTCGAATCCTCTCGGGCGCGCCAGTCCGTATATCTCCTTGCCGCTTCCGCTCGGATTTCCAGCCCGTCCGCGCGGCGTACGGGCGTTCGACCGCGATCGTTCCAGCGCGATGTCGCTGTTGGTCTCACCCTCTCGGGCGCGCCAGTCCGTATATCTCCTTGCCGCTTCCGGAAGGTCGGTTTTTTTTACATTGTCCGGTGTGATCTGTCGAAAAATTTTACGGGCTTAAAGATCAGGATAATGTGGGAAAGGGATGATAATGAAATAAAAACAATAGGTTGTGATTGTTGGCTCGATAAGTGCTGCTGGAAAGTACAATTACCCATGTCCGCGGGAGGGACGAAATGATGAGAATCCGCGCTGACCGTAAAA
>OBIC01000494.1_pt1 | contig 10204 bp, 12 predicted proteins | sample 1519831 | NCBI WGS metagenome assembly OBIC01 (sample SAMN03019805, study PRJEB22545) | beach sand metagenome | biome: beach; feature: sea beach; material: beach sand | place: USA: Municipal Pensacola Beach, FL | collected 2010-10-20 | depth 40-45 cm m | reverse complement strand
AGGAAAAAGGCCCGCTTGCGCGGGCCTTCAACTTATTGGCTGGGGGACTAGGATTGCTCGGCACTTCCCTGTGCCTCACCCCTGCGGGGCCCGCCTGCGGCGGTCCCGGATCGCTCCCGGCGATCCGGTCGAACCAACGGTTCTCATCCTGGTCCATGAGGAAAAAGGCCCGCTTGCGCGGGCCTTCAACTTATTGGCTGGGGGACTAGGATTCGAACCTAGGCTGGCGGAGTCAGAGTCCGCTGTCCTACCACTAGACGATCCCCCAGAATCGGAAATCGTCCGACACGCCAGAGAATCCCTAGCGCTTGGAGTATTGCTGCGCGCGCCGCGCCTTGTGCAGACCGACTTTCTTGCGCTCCACTTCGCGGGAGTCTCGGGTTACGAAACCCGCTCGTCGCAATGGTTGACGCATCGCTTCATCGAAGGCGATGAGCGCACGAGTGATGCCGTGACGGATGGCGCCGGCCTGACCATTCGGGCCACCGCCGGTGACCGTTACGTCGACATCGAAGGTCTCGGGTTTATCCACGGCAGCGAATGGCTGACGCACGATCATGCGAGACGTTTCCCGGCCGAAGTATTCATCCAGGGAACGATCGTTTACGGTGATCCGGCCACTGCCAAATCCGAGTCGCACTCTGGCTACGGAGGACTTGCGCCGCCCGACACTGGTATAGGTTTCAGATGCCATTGATGATTTGCCTGAAGTTAAGCCGCCGGTATTTGCTGATGGTCGCCAGGTGCTAGAGCTGCACCACCTCTGGCTGCTGAGCGGTATGCGGGTGGTTCGGTCCGGCGTAAATCCGCAATTTGCGAAACATCGCTCGTCCCAGCGGGTTTTTTGGCAGCATGCCGCGGACGGCCGTTTCCAACACGCGAATCGGCTTGCGCTCAATCAGGCGTTCGAAGTTGGTCGCCTTCAGTCCACCGATGTAACCGCTGTGGCGGTAGTACACCTTATCCGTGCGCTTGGCACCGGTCACCCGCAGTTTCTCGGCATTAATCACCACGATGTAATCGCCGGTATCCACGTGGGGCGTGTACTCGGGCTTATGCTTGCCACGCAGCCGCTTGGCAATTTCGGACGCCAACCGGCCCAATGTCTTACCGTCCGCGTCTATGAGTATCCATCGCCGGTCTACTTCCTGCGGCTTCGCACTAAAAGTCTTCATTAAAACATCGACGAGCAATTGGGAACCGGCGCCGGTCAGTCGGTCAATCAATGTGCCGACGCAGGCCGAGCCTTACCGGAAAGAAAAGAGCGCGAATGGTACGGATGGCACCTGCGGGTGTCAACCGATATACGCGAGGAAGATAGCCGGCTCGCCGGGGGTAAGCCCCACGCCGCAGCTCCTCCTGTCGCCGACCCGGGAGCGTTGGTCAATGCGAAAAATCCCCTTGTCGCTACACATCGGCGACGCTGCCATCGGCTGAACGACCAGCCAACGTCGTCACGTCAGACAAAGACACATCGCGCCGGGGTGACCATATCGACCGTCAGGCAGGTACTGGTTGTGCAGCGCACGCGTCGAGCACCACGCGATATTCAGGTGATGACCGAAACGCGAGGCAAAAAAAAGGCGCGGTTTGAAGCGCGCCTGTTTAGGAGGATGGAGGAATAAAGAGGAGGAATGTGATTGACTTCCCAACCAATCACGGGGCCTATACTACCGACCTTTATTGTGCAATGCAACACTTTTTTAACGATCGTTAAGATCATGCGCACAACCCTTTGGCATCGCTCGAAATATTACTCAACCAGTTGATATATAGATTATTTAGTTCTCTCATAAAATCCAAAATGCTTCTGGATTCACCGCGACCCAATGACTTTTTAGAGCACCGCAACAAAGAACACAGCGATCACCCCGACCTCACAGGAGCGAACGCGGGGCGTTCCTTCAGATGAGTCACCACCAGGTTGCGCAGGATGCGCAGCTGCCCATGAAAGAAGTGATCCGCACCCGCAACCGGTTGCAGTGTCGTTTCCCGCTCTCGGTCCTGCAGCCAAGCTGATACGGCCGCCAGCGGGATCAGATCATCTTGATCACCATGAACAACCAGGCTGGCCGGGCTCAACGCCACATCGTCGAAATAAGCCATGGTCACCGGCGGGGCAATCAGGACCAGTCCACTATTCGGGACACTCTGCGCCATCCGGGCAGCAATAGCGGAGCCAAACGAAAAGCCACCCAGCCACAGATCGCGGGACGGCAGGCGCTCGGCAACATACCTCAGCACGGCGCCCAGATCCTGCATCTCGCCGCGGCCACCGTCGAAGGCTCCGTCGCTGCGCCCCACGCCGCGAAAATTGAACCGGACACTCGGGATGCCACAATCCCGGAAACCGGCCGCCACCGTGTGGACCACCTTGTTGTCCATAGTGCCGCCATATTGCGGATGCGGGTGGCAGATGACCGCGATCGCCTCACCGGCATCCTGAGACGGCATCTCCAGGCGAGCCTCGATTTCACCAGCCGGCCCGGGCACGGTGATCACTTCAATGGTAGGGGCTTTTGACACGACGGCTTGACCTCCGACGATTCATCGTTTGCTATCCATTACACGGCGGCTTTGGCACACTGACAACCTGCCGCGCCGCATCCGAGCCAGTCGCCCGAGCAACGCCCCAGACGTCATGCGCACCTACTCAACTGTCGACCGTCTCGTCATGCGCACGCAGCGGATACTGAAAAGCGCCGTGCCCGGTGCGCCTGCGGCGCTACCGCCTCGGCAAGACACCCGACCCATGAGCGACCCCCGGCTGAGTCCCGCGCAACAGCGGCACGCGGCCGCGCTGATGCGCGTCAATCATGCCGGGGAGGTGGCTGCCCAGGGACTCTACACCGGCCAGGCGCTGCTGGCCCGGACCGAAACGGTGCGCCAGTTGCTCAGAGAATCAGCACGCGAGGAGGCCGCGCACCTGACGCTATGTTCCCGGCGGCTTGCGGAACTCGGGGCACACCCGAGCCGACTCACTCCGCTTTGGTATACCGGGTCGGCGGCTATCGGCATCCTTGCCGCACTACCGGGGGACCGTTTCAGCCTCGGATTCGTCGCCGAGACCGAACGGCAGGTGGAAGCCCATCTGAACCACCACCTGGAGCGGCTGCCGCCCGAAGATCGAGACAGCCGCGCAGTGGTGGCCAAAATGCGGGATGAGGAAGCCGGGCACGCCGACAAGGCACGCAATGCCGGCGCCATCCGGCTACCCGGACTGGTGCAGCAAGCCATGCGTGCCACAGCCCGCCTGATGACCGGTATCGCTTACTGGATCTGACGGCGCGTCCGGTCTCAGGGCAGGTTCGCTCCCAGGAAGATCTCGGTCATCTCGACCTCCAGAAGGTTGAAGATCGCCTCCCGGGACTCCTCGTCGAGATCCGCCGACGAGACCGAGAACAGGTAGTCGTCCAGGTTCAGCGACTGCCGCCGCAACTTGGTGAGAAAAATGTTCTCCCGGTGAAGATTGAAATCGACTGCTTCGTACAGTTCCAGCGTTTCCGGATCGATGTAGTTCTGAATCGAATGGATGTCATGATCTATGAAATGCTTCGTGCCATCCACGTCCCGGGTAAACCCGCGCACACGGTAGTCGATGGTGACGATATCCGACTCGAAACTGTGGATGAGCAGATTCAGTGCCTTGAGGGGTGAAATCTCTCCGCAGGTCGAAACGTCGATATCCGCGCGGAAGGTGGAGATCCCCTCCACCGGGTGGCGCTCGGGGTAGGTGTGCACCGTGACGTGGCTCTTGTCGAGCGCGCCAACCACCGATTCCGGTAGCGGACCCGGCGCCTCCTGGTTGTTATCGGCCAGCCGATCCCCGCCCTCGGCAATCAACATGGTGACGCTGGCCCCCTGGGGATCGTAATCGTACCGGGCGATATTGAGGATCTGCGCACCGATGATCTCCGTGACATCGGTCAGTATCGAGGTGAGCCGCTCCGCGTTGAAAGTCTCATCGATGTATTCGATGTAGGCGTCCTGTGCCTGGCGGCTGGGCGCGTAGCAGATGTCATACAGGTTGAAACTGAGGGTCTTGGTAAGGTTATTGAACCCTTCCAGCACGACGTGCTTTTGTTTAATCAATTCGTCCCCCTTGGTTGCCCGCTGCCGGAGCCAGCGGCGGATGAAAAATCACCTGTACCCGATTACCCTCGGGATCGAGGCAGTAGAAGCTGCGTGCGCCGTCGCGGTGAGTGCGCGGCTTCGCGACGATGGGCACTTGGTGCGCGCACAAGTAGTCGTGCCACCGATCGACGTCCTCGATGCGCGCCAGCACGAAACCGATGTGGTCTAGTACCCCGGTCTGCGGATCGCCGCTTACAGCATCCTCCCGGTGCAATGCCAGATTGTCGGCCCCGCTGGTCAGATAAACGTTATGCGCGTCCGGGCGCCACTCCACAGCCATGCCCATCAACTCGACGTAGAACCGCTCGCAGGCGGCCAGATTGACCACCCGCAACGCGACGTGATGAAGTCCGGCGGGCCTGGGCGGGCGTAGCGAACTCACGGTTCCGGCGACACCGCTTCGCTTGCGAAGAACAGCCGGCGCACCTGCGCGGCAAGATCATCGGCGCGCATGAAAGCCTCCCCCACCAGAAAGGCGTCGACCCCACGGGCTCTCAACCACGCCACATCCGCCGCACTGCCGATGCCGCTTTCCGACACAACCAGGGCCCCGTCGGGCACCCCGTCCAGCAATGCGATGGTCGTGTCGAGCCGCGTCTCGAAGTTGCGCAGATCACGGTTATTGATACCAAGCAGTTCCGGCGCCAGCGGACACACCCGTTCCAATTCGGCGCGCTCGTGCACCTCGAACAGCACATCCATACCAAGGGCAACCGCGACCTGATGAAGTTCCCGCATCTGCGCGTCGCCAAGCACCGCGGCGATCAGCAGCACGCAATCCGCCCCCATCTCACGCGCTTCATAGAGCTGATAGGGGTCGATCATGAAATCCTTGCGCAGCACCGGAAGCTCGCAGGCCGCCCGCGCTGCCCGCAGATCATCGGCGGACCCTTGAAAAAAATGGTGATCCGTCAACACGGACAAACAGGCTGCACCGCCTTGCTCGTAGGCTGAAGCGATGGCCGCGGGGTCGAAAGGATCCCGCAGCAGCCCTTTGCTGGGGGAAGCCCGCTTCGCCTCGGCGATCACAGCCGGCGAGCCCGCGGCGACCTTCCGCTTCATGGCGCCTGCGAAGCCGCGCGGTACAGGCGCCCCGCCCAGGGCAGCCTCGACCTGGGCGATGGGCCGTGACCGCTTCGCCGCCGCCACCTCTTCCCGCTTGCGGGCGACGATCCGGTCGAGCACCGTGCCGCTCAACAGGCTGCTCCCGGCGCGATACGCTGGGTAAATTCCGCCAACTCCGCTAGCTTCGCCGCGGCCCTCCCCGAGTCGATCACCTCCCGTGCCCGCTGCACGCCGGCGGCGTGATCCTCGACCAGGCCCGCCACGTAGATGGCAGCCCCCGCGTTCAGCAAGACCATATCCCTTGCCGCTCCGGCCTTTCCGGATAGTGCTTCGCGCACCAGTCCCAGGCTCTCCTGTACGCTGGCGACGGCCACCTGTTGCAAGCTGCGGCGCTCGATCCCGAAGGCTTCCGGCGTAATCTCAAAGCTGGTGACCTTGCCGCCACTGAGTTCCGAGACCCGGGTCACGTCGCCAATCGTAATCTCGTCCAGCCCATCGTGACCATGGACCACCATCACCCGCTCACTGTCGAGAAGACCGAGCGCCCGCGCCAGCGGTTCGGTCAGCGCCGCATCGTAGACGCCGATCACCTGCCGACGTGCGAGCGCCGGGTTGGTGAGGGGACCCAGCACGTTGAAGATGGTACGCACGGCCAACTCTCGACGCGGCCCGGCGGCGTGCCGCGTCGCCTGGTGGTGGGCCGGCGCGAACATGAACCCGACCCCGACCTCCTCGATGCAGCGGGCGATCTGCGCCGGCGGCAGGTCGATTACCACACCGCAAGCTTCCAGCAGATCGGCGCTGCCACTGCGGCTCGATATCGAGCGGTTACCATGCTTGGCCACCCGGCCGCCGGCCGCCGCCACCACGAACGCGGCGGCGGTCGACACGTTGAAGGTGCGGGCGCCATCACCCCCGGTGCCACAGGTATCAACCAGGTCATTCGTGGAAACGGTCACTGGGGTGGAAAGTTCCCGCATCACCCGGGCCGCGGCAGCGATCTCCTCGATGGTCTCGCCCTTCATGCGCAGTGCGGTCAGAAAAGCGCCGATCTGGGCCGGCGTCGCCTCGCCCTGCATGATGGTCCGCATCGCCGCAGTCATGGCAGGCCGGTCCAGATCATGCCCGTCCATGACCTTCGCCAATGCGGTCTGTAAAGCGGAAAGCGTCACGCTGCGGCTCCGGACACCGCCGGCAGCGCAAGAAAATTGCGCAGCAGATCGTGCCCATGCTCCGTCAGGATCGACTCGGGGTGAAACTGCACCCCCTCCACCGGCCATTCGCGATGGCGAAAACCCATGATCTCTTCAGGCTCACCGGACTCATCCTGCGTCCAGGCGGTAACTTCCAGACAGTCCGGCAGACCGTCCCAGGCAACGACCAGGGAGTGGTAGCGCGTTGCCTCGAACGGTGAGGGCAGATTGGCGAACACCCCTTGTCCGGTGTGATGGATCGGCGAGGTCTTGCCATGCATCACCGCTCTGGCATGTACCACCCGGCCTCCGAACGCCTGGCCAATGCACTGGTGTCCCAGGCAAACCCCCAGGATCGGAATACGCCCGGCGAAGCGGCGCACCAGTTCCAGCGAGATGCCGGCCTTGTCCGGGTCGCACGGACCGGGGGATATCATCAGCCGCTCCGGCGCCAGCGCGTCGACCTCTTCCAGGGTGATCTGATCGTTCCGGCAGACCCGTGGCTGTGCACCCAACTCGCCCAGATACTGCACCAGGTTGTAGGTAAAGGAGTCGTAGTTGTCGATCATCAGCAGCATGGCGACCTCATCCGTCCTGAGCAGCCTGCACCATGGCTACGGCGCGAAACAGGGCACGGCGTTTGTTGAGCGTCTCCTCCCACTCAAGCGCCGGCACCGAGTCGGCAACGATGCCCCCACCAGCCTGGGCGTGCAATTCGCCGTCCTTGATCACCGCGGTACGGATGGCGATGGCCGAGTCCATGTTTCCGTTCCAGCCGATATATCCCACGGCACCGGAGTAGACCCCACGCTTCACCGGCTCCAGCTCATCGATGATTTCCATAGCGCGTATTTTGGGCGCACCGGACAGGGTACCGGCAGGGAAGGTCGCGCGCAGGGCATCGATGGCGTCCAGTCCTTCGCGCACGTGCCCCTGCACGTTGGAGACGATATGCATCACGTGGGAATAGCGCTCCACCGCCATCTGCTCGGTCACTTCCACGGTCCCGGCCACGGCGACCCTACCCACATCGTTACGTCCCAGATCGATCAGCATCAGATGCTCGGCGCGCTCCTTGGGATCGGCCAGCAGCTCCTTCTCCAGTGCGCGGTCCTCGTCGGCTGTTCTGCCGCGCGGCCGGGTGCCCGCGATGGGGCGCACCGTAAGCAACCCGTTTTCCAGGCGGGCCAGCACTTCCGGAGAAGCGCCGACGACCTGAAACTCCGCCAGATCGAGGTGAAACATGTACGGGGAGGGATTGAGAAACCGCAGCGCCCGGTACAGATCCAGAGGCCTGGCAGAGAAGGGAATGGACATGCGCTGCGAGGGCACCACCTGCATGACGTCGCCATCTACGATGTAACGCCGGATCCGTTCGACCGCCGCCTCGTAACCCTCCTGCGTAAAGCTTCCGGCGAACTGTTCGGCAACATCGGCGACAGCGCCGGTGGGCAGTTCCGGACCCTGCTCCGGCAACGGCCGGCGCAGCCGGGCAACCAGCTCATCAACCCGCGCCGTTGCTTCCTGCAGCGCGTCCGGTGGTTCCGGGTCGGCATGCACCACCACGTAAATGGTGCCGCGCAGGTTGTCGAACACCAGCACCTCATCCGACACGGTGAGCAGAATGTCCGGCGTACCGAGCAGATCCGGGTTGGGACAGGGCCCCAGCCGCGGCTCGATATAGCGCACGGTGTCGTACCCGAAGTAGCCAACCAGACCGCCGCAGAAACGGGGCAGATGCGGCATCTGCGGCACCCGGAACCGCCCTCTGAACTCCTGGACCCAAGCCAGCGGATCGGCCACCTCGGCCGCCTCGACGATGGACTCGCCGCGCACATGCGCCACCTGCTGGCCGAACACCTGTACCCGTTCCCGCGCCGGAAGACCGATGATGGAGTACCGGCCCCACTTCTCGCCGCCCTGCATCGATTCCAGCAGATAACTGTAGGGACCGCTGGCCACCTTGGCGTAGGCGCTGAGCGGGGTATCGAAATCCGCCAGGACCTCCCGTGCCACCGGCACACGGTTATAGCCCCGTGCGGCGAAACCCGCGAACTGATCAGGTGTCATGGCTGCGACATCGGGAATCTCGGCAGGCGGGCACGGCAGCGCCCCCCAGCGTAAAAAAGGGCGCCAAGTCTCTGGCAATCAGGCGGGTGAATCAAGCCCGTGCAGCGCCTCGCGCATGGCGGTAATAGCGGCGGCGTAATCCGGCGCACCGAATATGGCGGACCCGGCGACGAAGGTATCCGCCCCTGCCCGCGCGATCTCGGCGATATTGTCCGCCTTCACGCCACCATCCACCTCCAGCCTGGCCGATGCTCCCCGGGCGGTCATCATCTGCCGCAACCGGCGGATCTTGTCGACCACGTAGGGGATGAACGACTGGCCGCCAAAGCCGGGATTCACCGACATCAACAACACCAGGTCGAGCTCCGGCAGCATCTCTTCCAACAGGTTGAGCGGTGCGGCCGGGTTCAGCACCAGCCCCGGCCGGCAACCCAGATCGCGGATCAGCCTCACACTGCGATCGACGTGCCGGCTCGCCTCGGGATGGAAGCTGATGTAGCGCGCCCCGGCATCGGCGAACCCCCGGATCAGGTCGTCCACCGGAGAGACCATCAGGTGCACGTCGAGCGGCACCGTAACACCGTGATCGCGCAGCGCCGCACACACCATGGGCCCCACGGTCAGGTTCGGGACATAGTGATTGTCCATGACGTCCAGATGGATGAGATCCGCCCCGGCCGCCGTCACCGCGTCCACCTCTGCGCCGAGGCGCGCGAAATTCGCCGAGAGCACCGACGGTGCGATCCAGTAATCCATCACCCGCCACCGACCAGACGACGCGACCCGAGTGCGCGACTCACCATGCCTCAAGAATCTCCGCCACCGGGAAATCGAGCCCGACCCGATGCCACACCTGGGCGACGCGCTGTACGGCCGGCTCGGCGGTTTCGAACCAGGCCGGGTGACGGTCGCGCTTGTCGAACACCTTGAAGTCGCTCGCCTCCAGGCCGCTCTCGAACCGGTTGTGAAAACGCTGCGCCATCCCCATCATCCGCGCGCGGCTGTAGGGCACGATGTCGATGTTGCGGTTGGCGCTCAGCCCCGTCGTGGCAACGTAATAGTGATACTGCTCCCAGTAGCGCAGGTAGGCATCGAAGTAGTCCATCTGCACCAGCTCTTCACGCTCCACGCCGGTGTACTCCAGATCGCGGCGGATCCACTCCTCGATGTTGCCGCGGATGGTGAACTTACCGTTCTCCGGCAAACCGCCCGATTTTTCGTAAGTTGAAATCGCGGAGGTGACGGGGTGGCGCACCGTCAGGATATGTTCCACTGACTCCCCCAGCACCCGGTGGAAAAAGCCGCCCGCGTAGGTGCCCTTGAGCAGCTTTTTCGGCACGATGATCTTGCCGGTGTGGGGTCGCTGCTTGCCGAAGAACATCTCCACCATGGTCAGGTATTCGGCCATGGTCTGCAGGCTGCTCATCCAACTGTTCACGCCCGGCTGGAAGCGAAACGGTGAGGCCTCCGGAAAGCCATCGTGTGCGATGACGTTGGGCACCTTCTCCGGGTCGTATCCCAGCGAGCGGTACAGCTCGCCGGTAAGGTACGAACCGCCGTGACGCGGCACCCCCACGATGTTGATGAAGTGAAACCGGAACTGGATGTCGCGAATCTTCTGCGTGTCACCGGTCATCAGCGCCACCAGCAACTCGTAGGCCCGGCGCACCTTCTCCTGCCCAGATCGGAAGAGCACACGTCTGAACTCCAGTCACGGCTACATGGGCAGGAGAAGGTGCGCC
>OBIC01000493.1_pt1 | contig 10214 bp, 11 predicted proteins | sample 1519831 | NCBI WGS metagenome assembly OBIC01 (sample SAMN03019805, study PRJEB22545) | beach sand metagenome | biome: beach; feature: sea beach; material: beach sand | place: USA: Municipal Pensacola Beach, FL | collected 2010-10-20 | depth 40-45 cm m | reverse complement strand
GGACGCGGCGTTCAACAATCGCTCCTTCGCGGGCGAATATCTGCGAGGTTGCGCGGCCGATCCCGCTGGCGGCTCCTGTGATGATCACGACTTTACCGTCCATAATTCCGCTCATGTCATTTCTCCTGTCAGATGGTTAAACCTATTCCGCGGCGCGTGAGGATGAAGGAATGGGTTCCGAGGCCAGCACGCCCGCCATTTCCAGCGCTCTGATCCTGTCGCCGCCGAAGCCCAGATATTCGCCCAGCACCTCTGCGTTATGTTCGCCAAGAAAGGGCGCCGTCAGATCCAGATGCCCGGGAAACGCGGAAAAGCGCAGGGGCATGCCCGGTGCCTGAAAGCGGCCAAGCGCCCGGTCCTCGATCCAGCGCACGGTTTCACGCTCGATCAGATGCGGGTGCTGGCACGCCTGCTCCACGGAAAGGATCGGGGCGACGGGAATATGGTTTTCCTCCAAAATACGAATCGCCGTAGCGTCGCATTCCTGCGCCTGCAGCCAGGCTTCGATGATGGCGATCAGTTCCTTCTGATTTTCGGCGCGGCTGGCGTTATCGTGGAATTTCGGGTGATCGACAAGATCCTGCCGCCCCAGCACCTCCTTGCAGAAACGCGGCCACATATCCAGAAGGGGCAGTATGAGCAACGGCATTTCCTTTCCCTGGAATATGCCCGCAGGGGCGACCGCATAATGATGCGAACCCGAACGGTTGGGCTTGACCGCGCCCTTGCTGCACGACCAAAGCTGCACATTCACTTCATGGTGATGGAAATAACTGTCCAGCAGGGAGATATCGACATATTGCCCGCCGCCGCCGCGTTCACGGTGGAGCAGCGCAAAGCCGATCGCCGCCGCCGCATGCACCCCAGTCCCCACATCGCCCAGCGCGACTTGCGGGAAGGCGGGCGCTTTGTCCGGATCGCCGATCATGCTGGTGACGCCGGAATAAGCCTGGCCGATATTGTCGAAACCTGGCAGATGCGCGAGCGGGCCGGTCTGTCCAAAGGCGGAAATCGAACACATGATGATCTGGGGGTTGATCGAGCTGACCACATCCCATCCAAGACCTATGCGGCCAATCACTCCGGGCGCGAAATTTTCAATAAACACGTCGCATTTGGGGATCAGCCCTTTCAGGATCTCCAGCCCTTCGGGTGTTTTCGGATTCAGACAGAGCGCTTTTTTGCCGCGATTCTGCTGCACGTAATAAGCGCTGCGTCCGTTCTCGAGGAAGGGAAATTTCCGGCTGGGGTCGCCGCCGGGAAATTCCACCTTGATCACCTCCGCGCCCATTTCCGCCAGAATCCGGGTCGCCGCCGGACCCGCCAGAAACTGGGTCATGTCAAGAACGCGAAAGCCCTGCAAAATATGCGGCATGATCGCCCCCCTGTCTTGCGGTCATTAAAGCAGACCGCTTAACGGGGAAGACTGACAGGCTGAGGTGGTCTCGTCAACCCGAAGATGGAACGCCTGTCAGACGTGATCCACGGGCGTCCGGAGCAAAACCGCGCGCGCCTGTTCGCAATCGGCTGTGATTTGCGTCTGTAAACTTTCCAGCCCGTTGAATTTTCTTTCAGGGCGCAGAAACTCGATAAACATCACCCGCAGCAAACGGCCATAGAGATCGCCAGAGTAATCGAACAGATTGACCTCCAGAATGGGTTCCTGCTTGTTGAAGGTAGGGCGCATGCCGATATTGGCGACGCCGTCATAAATTTCTGTTCCAGATTCATTGGCAAGCATGGCGCGCACCGCGTAAACGCCGTGTTTGGGCTCTAGGCATTCATCGAGCGCCAGATTTGCAGTTGGAAAGCCGATGGTCCGGCCGCGCTGATCGCCTTTGACCACATGCCCTTCGATGCTCCACCAATGTCCCAGCAGTTCCGCTGCGCGCCTTGGCCGCCCTTCGATCAGATGCTCGCGGATGAGCGAGGAGGAATAGGGTTCGCCGGATGGGGTGGTTTTCACCGCCGCGATCACGGTTACGTCAAACCCCGCCTCTTTTCCCATCCGCTGCAGCAAGGCGGCGTCACCCGTCCGTCCCTTGCCGAAATGGAAGTCATATCCCACGACGATATGGGTTACCCCCAATCCTTCCACCAGGATGCGCGTGACGAAGTCTTCCGCCGGACGGGAGGCGAAGAACGCGTCAAAACGCTGCACATAGAGCAGGTCCAGGCCAAGGGATTGCAACAGCCGCGCCTTGTCCCGCAAGGGCGTAAGCCGGAAGCGCGGAAGGCCGGGATTCAGGAATTCCCTTGGATGGGGTTCGAACACCAGGGCCCCAACGGGGCAGCCCTTGCCGCGGGCCAGCGCGCCCGCCTGCGCCAGCACGGCCCTGTGTCCCAGATGCACCCCATCAAAATTGCCGATTGCGACGACAGCGCCCCGGCAATGGGATGGCAATTCCTGAATATCTCGTACGAGGAGCATTTTTTCCTGATTAAAAAATAACGGCGCACAAAGCTTTACACAAGCATGGCTTTTTCCTCAAGTGCAGGCTTGCCGGACATAAATATGCGGGCGGCCATTCCTGATTAACATTTTCTTCAACAAGCATTTCTATTGTGCTGCGCAATGGGGGGCCGGGAATTTTAAGGTTTCAGACCCGGACCTGGGTGATCAACGTTTCCTTACCGAGGTATTCACATGGCTGTCGATTTATCCATGCATGTTCTTGTCGTTGATGATTACAAGACTATGATCCGGATCATCCGCAATCTGCTCAAGCAGCTTGGCTTCGAGAATGTGGATGAAGCCGAGGATGGCTCCGCCGCCCTGGCGAAAATGCGTCTCAAGCAATATGGTCTGGTTATTTCTGACTGGAACATGGAGCCCATGACCGGATTCGAGCTGCTGAAGGAAGTGCGCGCTGATGACAAGCTGAAGAGCACGCCATTCATCATGGTGACAGCGGAATCCAAGACTGAAAATGTCGTGGCGGCGAAAAAGGCCGGCGTGAACAATTATATCGTCAAGCCCTTCAATGCGGCGACGCTGAAGGGGAAAATGGTCTCTGTGCTGGGAGAATTCTAGCCAGAGCCTGTCTTCTGTTCCGGCATGCGGAAAACCTGAATATACGCCGCTTCGATTTGAATCAGCCTTTAATAGAAACAGGAAAAAGTCATGGCGCTGAATACCGCCGAATTGCCGAGAAAAATCGATGAACTGACAAGTCTGCTGCGCAGCCGCGATGAACGGAGCATTTCTCTCGTGGATGTGGCGTCCGTTACCGGTATTCTGATATCGACCATGCAGGCCTATTTCGGCTCCATAGACACGACCATCTACAACGAATTCTCCGAGCTTTCAAAATACATGGAGCGGGCGCGCAGGGACATTGCCGCCCTGCAGCCTGCGGAATCGGAACATATTCCCCGCGCCGGGCAGGAGCTGGAGGCGATCGTCGAATCAACCGAAGAAGCGACCAACACCATCATGCAGGCTTCGGAAGAAATCATGTCGGCGGACGCAAGTGACGCCGAATCCTATCAGGCGCTGGTCAATGACGCCATCATGCGCATTTTCGAGGCGTGCTCATTTCAGGACATTACCGGCCAGCGCATCAGCAAGGTGATCGAATCCTTTACCTATATCGAAAAACGTCTGCACAAGGTCGCGCAACTCGTGGAAAGCATGGATGGGACGGCTCCGTCTGCTGTGGATGACATAGAGGATGCGGACGAACTCCTGGCTGCCGAGCGCAAGCGCAAATTGATGCTGAACGGACCACAGCTAAAGGGAGAGGCCAAGGATCAGGACCAGATAGATGAACTGTTTCATGGTCATGGCCATACTGATTCCGCTCCGGATGACGCAGGTTCCGTCATGATGCAGGGGACGACTGGAAGAACAGGGGATAAGGGCAGGATGAAGCTTGCAGCGGATGCGAAGCCGCTGGCAATGTCCTCGCCCGTGACGTCAGCCGTTGCTGGCGATGAGAAGCCCAGCCAGAGTGATATAGACGCGCTTTTCACTTAATGGCGCTGCGCGAAAGCTACCAGATACATCTGGGAATGACGGCGCTGGGCGGCGCGACATCCGCCTTCACACAGGCCTCTTTCAGAGCGGGCAGATTGACCCCGGTTTCTCCAAGCGCCAGCTCTTCCTGATGAATGCCGCCACTTACCAGTAATGTTGGCATATTGACGGCCTGGCCTCCCGCAATATCCGTCGAGAGGGCGTCGCCAATGGCGAGCACGCGCTCGGGCCGTGCGGCCCGTCCGAGCATCTCCCCCAGCGCATCCAGGCAAAGGCGGTACACGCCCGGATAGGGTTTTCCGAAAAACGTCACCGCGCCGCCCATCGCCGCATAGGCGCGCGCCACGGCTCCGGCGCAGTAAATCATTTTGCCGCCCCGCATGACGACATTATCGGGATTGGCGCATAACATGGGCAGTTTGCGCGCCAGGAGTTCACGCAGCAGATCGTTGTAATCCACCGGCGTTTCGCGTTCATCGTCAAATAACCCTGTGCACAGGGCGAACTGGCTGTCGTGAATGGAGGCGCGTTCAATCTCCAGCCCCTCCAGGAGCGGCATGTCCCGCTCTGGGCCGATATGCAGCAGGACGTTTCCGTAAGCGCCGCTGGCGATCGCTGCGCGGGTGGCGTCACCCGACGTGATGATACGGTCGAAGTGACCCTCGGGCCCGGAATGATAACCAAATCGGGTCAATTGCGGGATGATGGATTCTGATGGGCGGGGCGCGTTGGAAAGCAGGATGACCGGTCCTGCATGCTGGCGCAGCCGGATGAGGGCGTCGGGCGTTCCGGGATAGGGCGCGACGCCGTCATGCAGGACGCCCCACACATCGCAGATAACCCCCGCATACGGAGCCTCGCCTCCTTCAGGCGGATGCGCGAAAAGATCGCGCAATCCGGATAGCATCAGGGGCTGCCGGGTATGATTGAATCGCAAGGGTGATGAGCCTGACATAGAGGGGAAATAAAACCCTTTATCAGGCGGCGCAATCTTAATCTATGCTGTCCTGGCGGCGAGCCGGGCGGGTATGGAAATGTCTTCCTCTTCTCCACGGGAACGGCGCGGCTCGCCAAACAGATAGCCCTGGCCAAAATCCAGTTCGAAATCCAGCAGATTCAGCACCTCTGTTTCGTCCTCGATTTTTTCCGCGATCAGATCGATTCCATAGCGCCGCATCGCAGGCTTGATGTCTGTGGACAGGAAGCGCGAACGCGCCTGCTCCATGCCATGCAGCAGGGTCTCCGCGGAAATCTTGATGAAGGCGAAACGCCGTTTCGACAATTCTTCCAGATCGATATCCAGGTGGGTCAGATTGTCCATGGACAGGCGGTAGCCGAGCTTGGAAAGGCGTGCAAGCTGCCGCCATTCCAGCAGGGTGTTTTCCTGAACCGCCGCTTGCGAGAATTCAAAAACCATCGATCCTGCAAGATCGCTGTTCTGTTCCATGAAATCCACAAATTGCGGGAAAAAGCCCTGATCACGCAGGGAATGCGAAGAGATGTTGCAGAAAATAATGGCGTTGCGATTGCGCAGATGCATGCGGCGGATCAATTGCACGCAGCGCAGCAGCAGGAAATTGTCGATGGTTGAAACAATACCGGCTTCTTCGGCGACCCCGATATACTGGGCCGGTTCGATCACGGCGCCGTTTCTGTCGCGCAGTCTTGAATAACCTTCATAAAATCGCACCTTGCGCTGGGGCAGGCTGACAATGGGCTGCAGATAGAGATCGATCCGGCTTTCCTCCAGCGCTTCATTCAGCGCGGCGAGAGTGATCTCGGATTTTCCAGCCGCCAGCCTTTGCACCCTCAGACTAACCGGAGGGGGAGCGGATGGCGCTGAGGGGGGTGAAGCGCCGCCAGATTCTGGGTCCTCCGTCGCGTCCTCAGACTGGCGTTTCTGTGCAATGCGCGCCAGCAGCGCCTCGAGAACCCGCATTTCATTCACGATTTCTTTGTGCGATTTCAGATCAAGGGCGCCGATCGTTTCGCCGAGGCGTGAGACGTCACGCGAAGCCAGGTCAACATCCGTACGAAGCTCGGTCTGTCCATGCTTGATATCGGAAATGACGCGATTCAGACGTTCGATCTCATTTCCAGATTCCCAGCGCAGATGCAGGATGGCGCAGCACAGAAATACAACCCCGCCCGTCAGCAGGGCCAGAGATGTTGATACCCCCGTCAGACCGGGCAGTAAGGCCGCCAATATGATGCTGACAATGGCATAGGAACCGATTGTCAATATTTTTCCCAGAGAATTCATTTTTGAGACCGGGTCCGCCTGAATGCCACAAGAAATGTTTTACCAGTCTTCCCAAAATGGCTTGATATATGGTTAATTTATTTAAAATAACCGGCGCGTTGTGCAGGACAGGACACATATGCAGCACCTTATCGTAGCGGCCATTCAGATGGCCTGCGGAAATGACCGCGGGCAGAATATCATCACTGCCGAGACCATGGTCCGCGAGGCGGCCAGTTCCGGCGCGCAATTGATCCTGCTGCCGGAACTGTTTGAGACGCCTTATTTCTGCAAGGATATGGACCCCGCCTATATGGCCCTGGCCACCCGGCCGGAAGAAAACCCGGCTATCGCCCATATGCGTACCCTCGCGGCGGAATTGGGCGTGGTGCTGCCCGTCAGTTTTTTTGAACGGGGAACCAACGCTTTCTTCAACAGTCTGGCGATGATAGACGCAGATGGCAGTGTATTGGGCATTTACCGCAAATCCCACATTCCCGATGGTCCGGGCTATAGCGAGAAATATTATTTTGCGCCTGGAAACACCGGGTTTTGTGTTTGGGACAGCCGGGCTGGGCGGATTGGCGCCGCCATCTGCTGGGATCAATGGTTTCCGGAAACCGCGCGTATCCTGTCACTGAGAGGCGCTGAATTGCTGCTTTATCCTACGGCTATCGGGTCGGAGCCGCAGGATCCTGGTCTCGATTCCAGCGCCCATTGGCGGCGCGTCATGCAGGGGCATGCCGCAGCCAATATGCGCCCCGTCATTGCCGCCAACCGTATCGGATATGAACAGGGCGCAAGCTGCGCCCTTACCTTCTATGGCTCATCCTTCATTGCCGGTCACACCGGAGAAATCATCATCGAGGCCGGCCGGGATCAGCCGGCCATTCTGCTCGCCAGGCTGGATATGGCGGAAATCGCCCGGCAGAGGCTGGAATGGGGGATGTTCCGCGACCGCCGGCCGTCCCTCTATTCAGACTTGCTGTCCCTTGATGGCGGTTTATGATGAGAGCATGACCCGGCTATTGTGATCATCCGCGATTCGCTACTCCGTCAGCCGGCGTCTCCTTTCACCTCATTGGAGCCCATTCCCTATGTATATCGTGCTTTATATCATCGGCGGCTTCATGATGGTATTGGGACTGGGCACTCTGGTGGTGCAGGATCCCGGCAAGGGGCTGACATTCACCATCATTCTCATCCTGGCGGCGCTCGTCACGGGAATCATTTTACGCGCAAGCGATTCCACGCCCAGGAATCCTGAGTAGAACGAGGCTCTGCGAGGGGAGGACGCGGCGTTTCAGGCGGCACAGTCCGGCAGTGGCGGATCCTCCCGCCACGAAACCGGCAAACGCAAGCTATTTGATCTTGGTTTCCTTGAAATCCACGTGTTTGCGCGCAACCGGGTCATATTTCTTGGTCACCATTTTTTCAGTCATGGTGCGCGAATTCTTTTTCGTCACGTAGAAAAACCCGGTGCCCGCAGTGCTTTCCAGCTTGATCTTGATGGTTGCGGCTTTGGCCATCGTTTAGGCTCCGGTTGGGGTGCGGTTGAAAAGAGGCGCAACATGATCCGGAACGCCTGTTTTGTCAAGTACGCCTGGCGATCCTGATCTGAACCTCGTCATACCAATCCGCCACACTGGCGGCTTAATGGTCCTCTCGACGCCGCTTCTTGCCCCGGAAATAATAGAAGGGGATGGGCAAATCCAGAGCTTTGGCCGGGGACATTTCCAGGCGCTTCTGAACCTCATCCAGCATCAGCAGGGTAATCCCCTGTAGTTCCAGCTTTTTAGCCTCGGTCACGGGAAGCCAGTGGATTTCCAGCAATTCGCCTGAAGCATTCGTCATATCGTGCAGATCGCCGTGAATATGTTCGGCCTCCACCATGAAAAACCTTGCGTCGAAGCGTTTCGGCTGGAAGGAAGGGGTAATGGCGCGGCCGATATAATCCAGGATTGCCAGGGAAGGGGTTACCCCATAGCTGCAGAAATCCGTCCAGACCTTGGTCCGGGTCTGCATCGGGGGGGCGCCCTTGCTGCCGATGAGAAGGCCGGTTTCCTCAAAGGTTTCGCGGATCGCCGCCATGGCTAGCGCCCGCGCCTGATTGGGGGTGCAGCTTGCCGCCAGGCGCGCCGCCACTTCCTGCCGCAAATCCGTATGCGGGCGGGCGTATAAATCCTCCCGGTCCACACGCCCCCCGGGAAACACGAATTTTCCCGGCAGAAAGCTGTGGCTGGCGCTGCGCCGCCCCATCAGCACTTCCGGACCCGCGCGGTCGCGGCGCACGATGATCAGGGTCGCGGCCGATCTTGGGCGCACCGGACGGGGCGCTTTCTGGCCTTCCGGCCGTACCGGGGGGTAATAATCGGGTCTTTGCACCTGAGACATGAGAACTATCCGGATAATAAGAGATGCGCATTTATGCCCAATTTTAGAGGATCAGCGCAACCTTCCGTTTCATTGCGCGGCTGGTCAAACCCGCTTGCGGACGGTATGAGAACGCCCAATCCACCACTTTCAGCGGTATCACGCCTTGCCCCTCTGGATTCCCCTGACCATTTCCGCAGCTTTCCTCCAGAACCTGCGCACGACGCTGCAAAAGCGTCTGAGCGCGGAATTATCCGCCGCCGCCGCAACCTATGTGCGTTTTTCCTTCGGTCTTCCGGTGGCTGCGCTGTATGTGGCGGCCCTTGCCTATGGCGGGGACATTTCATTGCCGCAGCCCCATGTGGAATTTCTGTTTTACTGCCTGACCGGTGGACTTGCGCAGATTCTGGGAACCCTGCTGACAGTGGCTCTGTTCGCCTATCGTAATTTCGCCATTGGATCGGCCTATGCCAAGACGGAAACCGTGCAGACGGCGCTGTTTGGCCTCATCGTGCTTGGGGATCGCCTCACCGCTGGCGCCAGCGCCGCGATCCTGCTCAGTCTTCTGGGCGTTATGCTGATCTCCAGCAACCGGAATGCGCCCGGTCTGAAAGTTTTTTTCACCGCTCTGCTGGAACGTCCGGCCTTGATGGGGATTGGCGCGGGGGCTTTTTTCGGCATCTCGGCCGTTTCCTATCGCGCCGCCTCCCTCAGTCTCGGCAGGGAGGATTTCCTGATGCCCGCGGCGTTCACCCTGCTCTGGGTGATGAGCATGCAGACCCTGCTGATGACCGCCTGGATCGCCTGGCGCGAACCTGGACAGTTGCGGGCGACGGCGCGAAACTGGAAGATCAGCGCCTCCGTCGGCATGGCCGGGGCGTTCGCCTCCATGGGCTGGTTCACCGCCATGACCATCGAAAACGCCGCTTACGTGCGCGCGCTGGGGCAGATCGAACTGCTGTTCGCCTTCGCCTCCTCTGTATTCCTGTTCGGGGAAAAGGCGCGGCGGCTGGAGATACTGGGCATGATTCTGGTGGTGGCGGGGATCGTCCTTCTGCTCATCACCCGCTAATGGCCGGGCGTCCAAGAATCGCCGGACCGGATAAGGGGTGGTGAAAAAAGGATGCAGGCTGACCAGGTTAGGGACTAATATGCCGTTTCCGGGCGTGGCTCCGGACAGGAGTCCGCCGCAAGGGCCGGCCATGGAATTGGCGGCAGTTTCAAATTCGCCGCATGTGGGGCCGTTAACACATCTTGATGATGGAAGCATTTATGTCAGAGACGATAACATTGGCCGAAGGACTTCTGCTGCGCATGTCAGGAGAATGCGCCACGCTGACGCTGAACCGTCCGGAGCGGCATAATTCCCTCTCGCAGGAGGATATGACCGCCCTGAGCGGCGCGCTGGAAAGGCTGGAAAAGGAGCCGGATCTGAGAGTGCTGGTGCTGACTGGAGCAGGGGAGAAAAGTTTCTGCTCGGGCGCCAATCTGAACAATCTCGCCGACCGCAGTTTCAAGGGAAATCCATTTGAGGAGCTGACGGACCGGCTGGAGAATTTCCGGCTGCCCACCATCTGCGCCCTTAATGGCGGGGTCTATGGCAGTATCTCGTGTTGCTTC
>OBIC01000492.1_pt1 | contig 10215 bp, 8 predicted proteins | sample 1519831 | NCBI WGS metagenome assembly OBIC01 (sample SAMN03019805, study PRJEB22545) | beach sand metagenome | biome: beach; feature: sea beach; material: beach sand | place: USA: Municipal Pensacola Beach, FL | collected 2010-10-20 | depth 40-45 cm m | reverse complement strand
GCGGCGAAAGCACTGCATCGCAGCGCATGAGGTAATACAGCTGGTCGAGGCCGATGTCGCCGAACGCCCGCAGTTCGCCAGTGAAGTCGTACCGCTCCCGCAGCAAACGGCCGGCGGAGTAGCCTCGGCCGTCGGAAAAAGCCGGAAAATGGACCGCCACCACGGCGAGATGGGGGAGGTCCGCGGCGAGGTCTTCCGGAGGGAAATCCGCTTCAATCCAGACCCCAGTTGGCACCTCACTTGCGATGAGGGCGTCCCGGTGTTGTTGCCAGGAGGCCACCGGCAAGATGCAGTGGGCCACGCCTTCTGAAGTTGGCTCTGTCTCGGTCAGCAACCTCCAAGGGTCGTCTACAAAGTGGCCATTCTTAAGCACTGGATTGGTCATAGACGCGCTCCTTGAATGGTTGAAGGCCGACGCGGCGGTAAGTGTCGATGAAGTGCTCATCCGGCGTGCGCGATTCCAGGTAAACGGCGATGATCCGTTCGATCACCTGATCCATCTCCTCTTGCTCGAAGGAAGGTCCGATGACATCGCCCAGGCTGGCGTCTGAATCCCCAGAGCCGCCCAGGGACACCTGGTAGTACTCCCGGCCTTTCTTATCGACCCCGAGAATTCCAATGTGGCCCACGTGGTGGTGCCCGCAGGCGTTCATGCATCCGGAAATGTTGAGGTCGATGGGCCCGAGGCCATAGAGCGCATCCAGCGAATCGAAGCGGCGTTGAATCGCTTCGGCAATGGGGATGGACTTGGCGTTGGCCAGGGCACAGTAGTCGCCTCCCGGGCAACATACAATGTCGGTGAGGGTGCCTACGTTCGGTGTGGCGAGTCCCAGCGCACTGGCTTCCTGCCACACTGCCTGCAGGTCTCGTTCGGCGACGTCTGCAAGGATCAGGTTTTGCTCGTGGCTGGAGCGCAGCTCTCCAAAGCTGTACCGGTCGGCCATGTCTGCGACCCGGCGCATTTGTACGCTGCTGATGTCCCCCGGCGGTAACCCAGTGGACTTGAGGGACAGGGTAACGGATCGGTATCCGGTTTGGCGGTGCGGATGGGTGTTGTGGGCGAGCCAGTCGCCAAACGCTGGGTCCGCGAGCGCCTGGGCCTTGAGGTCTGCTTGCGCCTGGGACGGCTGCGCGTAGGGTGGCGCCGCAAAGAATCCCTGGACGCGGTCGATTTCTGCCTGGGTCAGTGTCAGCGGGCCGCCTCGAAGGTGCTCCCACTCCGCTTCCACCCGCTGGGCAAAGGTGTCCGGGCCGAGGGCACGGACCAGAATTTTGATGCGGGCCTTGTACTTGTTGTCCCGTCGCCCCAGTCGGTTGTACACCCGCAGGATCGCTTCCAGGTAGCTGAGCAGGTGTTGCTCGGGCAAAAAACCGTGGATCATGCTGCCAATCACCGGCGTGCGCCCGAGTCCGCCGCCGACAAAGACCTGGTACCCGATTTCATTGTTCGCGTTGCGCACCACCTGCACCCCGATGTCGTGGACCTGGATGGCGGCGCGGTCGCCCTCGGCGGCGTTCACAGCAATCTTGAATTTGCGCGGCAGGTACGCGAACTCCGGGTGAAAGGTTGACCATTGGCGGATGATTTCGCAGTAGGGCCTGGGGTCGACCACTTCGTCGGGGGCCACGCCAGCGAACTGATCGGTGGTCACATTGCGTATGCAATTGCCGCTCGTTTGGATCGCATGCAACTGCACTTCGGCGAGCTCACCGAGTAGATCAGGCACTTCTTCCAGCTCCGGCCAATTGAGCTGAAGGTTTTGCCGGGTGCTGAAATGGCCGTAGCCCTTGTCGTAGCGTTCCGCAACCTCCGCCAGGCGGCGCAACTGGACCGAACTCAGCAGTCCATAAGGAATCGCGATGCGCAGCATCGGAGCCAGGCGCTGGAGGTACAGTCCGTTCTGCAGCCGCAGCGGCAAAAACTGGCCTTCGGACAGTTGCCCATCCAGATAGCGTTGGGTTTGTCCGCGAAACTGGCGGACGCGGTCTTCGATCAATTGCTGGTCGGTGCTGTCGTAGCGGTACATGCCAATCACCAGGTTTTAAAACGCGAAGCGGGGCGCTGGCGCATGGGCTCAAGCGCGGCCGCATACGTTACCAGCAAATTTTTATGCAGAAAATGAATATTTATTCATAAAAATTCAATTGAATGGAATAAAAACGCCAGGGCTGACCTGACCGGCGCAAACTGGCAAAATTCGCCCACTCTTCTGGCACCGCCGCGCCGAGGCCGGCACCTGTACTTTCAAATTGGTAGGGAATAACAACCATGAGCAGCAGTGTTTGGAACGAAGAACACCACGCATTTCGGGAAGCGTTCGGTAAGTTTCTCGACACGGAGGCGGTTCCGCACCACGAACGGTGGGAAAAGCAGGGGCAGGTGGACCGCGAGATTTGGACCAAAGCCGGCCAAAACGGCTTTCTTTGTTTCACCCTGGATGAAGCCTACGGTGGCTCGGGGGTCGATTTTCGGTACACCTTGATTGCCATCGAGGAAATCTCCAAGCGCAGCTTGTCCGGCTTGGGTTTCGGGGTGCATTCCGACATCGTTGCGCCCTACATCGAGCGCCACTCAATCAGCGAAGAGCAGAAGCGCAAATACTTGCCTCGTTTGGCGGCCGGAGAGATGGTCGGCGCCATCGCCATGACCGAACCCGGAGCGGGAAGCGATCTGCAGGCGGTGCGCACCACCGCGGTATTGGACGGTGACCACTACGTCGTCAACGGATCGAAAACCTTCATCACCAACGGCCAGCACTGCGACCTGTTGATTTTGGTGTGCAAGACGGACCCGAGTCTCGGTGCCAAGGGCATCAGTTTGCTGTTGGTCGAGGCCGACACGCCAGGCTTCGTGAAGGGGCGCAACCTCGACAAGATCGGCATGAAAGCGCAAGACACCTCGGAGCTGTTCTTCCAGGACATGAGAGTGCCCAAAGAAAACCTACTCGGTGAAGCGGGCAAGGGTTTTGTTTACTTGATGAGCGAGTTGCCCCAGGAGCGACTCAGCATTGGCGCCGGCGCCATCGCCTCGGCGGAGGTGGCACTCAAGCGCACCCTTGAATACACCCGGGAGCGCACGGTGTTTGGCACCTCGGTCGCCGATTTTCAGTACAACCGGTTCAAGCTGGCTGAGATGGATACGGAAATCACCATTGGCCGGGCCTTCGTTGACCAATGCATCGAACGGCATGTGCACCGGGAGCTGGACGCAGTGACGGCGGCCAAGCTGAAGTGGTGGGCGACGGACCTGCAAAACCGGGTAATCGATCAGTGCCTACAAATGCATGGTGGCTTCGGTTACATGTGGGAGTTTCCGATCGCCCGTCAGTTTGCTGATTCTCGCGTTTCGCGGATCTACGGCGGTGCCAATGAGATCATGAAAGAGATCATTGCCCGCGCCCTCTAGGGGGTTGGTGGTGCTCAAGCGGCGAAGCCTCGGGTGTGCCCGCTTGGGCAATCGCCCGGGACCGGTGCTGCATCAGAGCGGCAAACCCTGCACCGGACAGGTTGTGCCAAACACTGAACAGGGCACCGGGTAGCGCAGCAGCTGCGGAAAAGTACTGGACCGCAAGTGCCACCGCGAGCCCCGAGTTCTGCATGCCGACCTCGATCGCGAGTGTCCGGCGCGCGGTTTCGTCCTGGCCCAGTAGCGCTGCACCGAGCCATCCACCTCCCAGTCCGCACAGGTTGTGCAGTACCACTGCGAACCAGACAGCGACGCCCAAGCTGCCGAGCCGCTCCGCATTCAGTGCCACGACGATGGCGATGACCCAAAGAATGGCGCCCATGGAAAGGCGCGGCAGCCACTGCAGCACCGCAGGAGCGCGCTTATGCAGAGCTTGGTGTGCCGCCAGGCCAAGCGCCACAGGCGCAGCCACCACATGCAGCAGGGTCACGAGCATCGCCTGTGCAGGCACCTCGACAGCTGCACCCAGGTAGGCGGCCGCCAACACCGGGGTGAGCACGACCCCCAGCACCGTGGAGGCGAATGTCAGACTGATTGAGAGTGCCAAATTCCCTCCAGCGAGGTAGCAAATGACGTTCGATGCGGTGCCTCCAGAGCACACGCCGACCAGGATCAGGCCGGTTTGCAGTGCCGGATCCAGCGACAGCATCCGGGCCAATAGCCAAGCGATGGCGGGCATCAGGCCGAACTGCAACAGCAGTCCGGCCGCCAGGGCTTGGGGCCGGCCAATGACCTGAGCGAAGGCTTTGGGCGGTGTGCTTGCCCCCATGCCAAACATCACCAGTGAGAGCAGCGGAACAATGGCGCCCGATTGTGCAGCAAAGGGGCTGGGAAACAGCCAAGCGCCTGCAGCGAAGCCGGCTGCCAACACGGGGAACAACAGGATCGAAATGGGCACGGTGTGGACGTGGGTGGCTGCCGGAGTCAGGCGAACTCGTCGACGTTCCCGCCACGCCGCCCGGTGGTGGGGCGCGGTGGGGGCTTGGGGGCCGCTGGGCGTTGGCTGCGGCGACGGTCCATGCCCCGCCTGCGGTCGCCTGCACGGCCCCGTGATGCTGCATTGAGCTGGCGTCGATCCCGGCCTCTGCGGCGCCGGTCTCCACTGCGCCGTCGGTCGACCCGGCGCTCGCCGGATTCAGTGGTGAAGTACCGCACATCCTCGGTGGGGGTCACCTGACGTCGGGTCGCGGGCCTGTTGTTGTCGACCGGGCGCGCTCCTGGCGGGACTTCGGTGGGTTTCATCTGCTGTGGTCCAGCCGGGCTACACCCAGGTCACCAGTTCATCAAGCGGCGCGCGTTCGGTCCGGAATTGGTTGGCCGGGTGTGCATCGTCGGTGTGACCGAACGAGATGGCGCAGAGCACCCGCTGCTCGTCCGGGATGGCGAAGTGTTGATGGATGAAGTCGCTGTACGCCGCCAGCGCTGCCTGGGCGATGCTGCCGATCCCGTGGTGGGTTGCCGCCAGTAAAAAGCCGTTCACGAACAACCCGCAGTCGAGCGCCCCGTAGGCGCCGAGGGACTCGTGGCAGGTGACAATCACGACGTGCGGGGCGCCGAACAGCTTGAAGTTCTCTAACGTTTGCATTTGGCTCGCCTGCCGGTCACCCTCCTTGATGCCGAGGCTGCGGTACAGCTGCAATGCACAGGTCTTGCGTCGTGCGTAGTGGGCACCCTGGTATTGGGTCGGGAAGGGGATGTCCGGGGCGGGTGGGTTGCCTGAGGTCACGTGCTCCCAAAGGGCATCACGAAAACGGTCGGTGGCTTCACCTTCGGTCACATGGAGTTGCCAGGGTTGGGTGTTGCACCAAGATGCTGATCGCCCAGCTAGGGTCAAAATGTCTTCGATGATCGGCCGAGCAATGGGCTCGGGCTTGAACCGGCGCACGCTATACCGGCTGTCCATCAGTTCGGGGAGTTCCATGGTTGGCCTCGCGACTTGTGGGCGCTGTTCTTGTGGGCATGGTTGTCGGGCGGGGGCGGCACACGCGAACCGAGGTCTGTTGAGCGCATACCCAACGCTGAATGGTAGCCGGCGCTGGGATCCGCTGCCAACTTGTCGCCATGCGTTCAGCTCCGGTGTCCATTGGCGGATTCCACGTCGGCGCGAACCTGCGCCTGCAGGTTTTCGAGGGCTGCGCTCTGGGTAACTGGGTATTGCGCTGCCGGTGACAGGGCCAATAGGGCCGGCGGCAAGGAGGTGATCCAGGCGGCGCAACGGGCGCGGGCATCGGTGAGGTTGGTGATCCCCGCACTCACCAGTTGTCCGTTCACCATCATTGGGACGAGCAGGCGTCGGCCCTTTAGCGCTTCGTCTCTGAGGCCGATCTGATCGCCCACGCAACGACCGTGCTCCATGTGCCGAAACACCTGTTTGCGGCCGGGCAGCGTGTGTTTGCCCGAGGACAGCTTCATCCGACCGCGCCCGGCATACTCAACCAGCTTGTAGGCGCAGTCGAGGCTTGGGGCATCGGCTGAAGTGACGGTTCGCGTCCCCATGGCATAGGCGTCGATGGGTGCCTGCTGGCGTTCGAGCTGAGCGATCGCGGACTCGTCGAGTCCACCACTTGCAACAATTTGCACCGCTGTCAGGCCCGCCTGGTTCAATCGACGTCGGGCTGCGGTTGACAGCGCCAGCAGGTCGCCCGAGTCCAGCCGGATCGCGGATACCTCAAAATCTGTACCGCGTTCGGTGGCCAGTGCGATCACCTGTTCGACGCCGTTGAGGCTGTCGTAGGTGTCCACCAAGAGTGTGGTGCTTGGGTAGAGTTCGGAATAGTTTCGAAAGGCTGCGAGCTCGCTGTCGTGGGCTTCGATATAGCTGTGGGCCATGGTTCCCGTAACCGGGAGCTGGTAGCGCCTTCCTGCGAGGAGGTTGGAGGTGGATTGAAACCCGACCAGGTAGGCAGAACGCGCGGCCTTCATTGCGGCATCGGACCCGTGTGCCCGACGGGCACCGAAATCGATGACCGGTTTGGTGCCGGCTGCGAGCACGGCGCGAACCGCTTTGGAGGCAACCAAGGTTTGGAACCCGACCTGGTTCAGCAGGTGGGTTTCGATGATTTGAGCTTGACCAAGGGGTGCCTCCACTTCCAGCAGCGGTTCGTTGGCGAATACCGGGGTGCCCTCGGGCAACCCCCAGACGGAGCCGGTGAAACGCCAGTCGGCAAGCGAGCCCAAGAATTCTTCAGAGAACCCGCCCAGTTGGCGCAGGTAGTCGAGGTCATCTGGCGCAAACTTCAGTTGTACAAGGCTCGCGATGGTCTCCTCGACGCCGGCGGCAACCAGAAAGTTCCGCGTTGCTGGGAGGTCCCGCACGTACAGGCTGAACACCGCCGTTTTGGTCATCTGCGCGCGTTGGTACGCCTGCAGCATGCGCAGCTCATACAGGTCGGTGAACAATGCCGCGGTCTGTTCGGCGGTGGTCACCTCAGTTCCGCCCCTGCTGCGCGCATCGCTGCCACCGCCTTGGCACCATCACCCGGAACGCGTTCGACAGGGCGAATGGCATCGGCCACGACCAGGGTCTCAAAGCCCAAGCCCCGCGCGTCCAGAACGGTCGCTTGAACACAGTAGTCGGTAGCCAGCCCGGCAACCACGACTCGGGTGATGCCCCGCGCATGCAGCGTCGCGGCCAGTTCTGTTGCTTTTTCGGCGCCGGTCTCTGGATCGCGTACTGAAAATGCCGAGTACCCATCCTCTCCACCGGTGCCTTTGCGAATTCGCAGCGCATCGCCGTAGACGAGCTTGGGGTGCAGCTGCGCGCCCCAGGAGTTGGCGACACAATGTACCGGCCAGATGCCACCATCTTTGGCAAAATGGGGCGTGTGTTCGGGGTGCCAGTCTTGGGTCACCACCACGCAGGCGCCGGCGGTCTCGGCCCGCCGAATTTCGGCGTTGATGGCCGGAATGATCGCCTCAGCCCCGTGCACGGAAAGCGTGCCCTGAGGGTCTGCAAAGTCGTTTTGCACGTCGACCACGATCAGCGCCGTGTTGGCGTCGTAGGGAATCATGACGGGCCTCTTTTACGTGGATGGGTGAAGCGGCCTGGCCGCCAGTTTACCAAGGCCCCTTGAATGCCTGCATGGCCTGGGCGGCGGGGCCCTTCGCAGGCAGGTGGGTTAGGTGCCTTGGAAGCGATCGACTCAGTGGCGCGGCGCGCGATTTTGGCGTCGAGCATTGCAATGTGGAGCCGTTTTGGGGTACACCAAACCCTGAGTCTCCGGTTCGTCGACGAAAATCACAATAACAAGAAGGCGGAATCCAGCCGCTCATTTAGGGATCTGCGATTTTGCCGCATGGACGGAATGTGGCGATGACCTCAGCAAACCAAACCGGGGTGCCTGCAGCGGGCGCTCTCGCTCCCTATCGCGTGTTGGACCTCACCTGCGAACGCGGATGGCTGGCCGGGCGCATGCTTGCCGATCTGGGCGCCTGCGTCATCAAGCTCGAACCCCCTGGGGGTGATCCTGGGCGCCGCCGTGGCCCGTTCTTTACGGACCAGGTCGATCCTGAACACTGCTTGCGCTGGTGGTTTTTGAATCGCGGCAAGCAGTCCGTCACCTGCGACCTCCGCGCTCCGGCAGGGCGAGCCTTGTTCGAGCGGCTGTTGACCGAAGTCGATCTGGTGCTCGAATCGTTCACGCCAGGCGAGCTCGCTGGCATGGGGGTCGAGGTCGAGCAGGTCTGTGAGCGATTTCCGAAACTGGTGTGGACATCCATCACCCCCTTTGGACAAACCGGGCCCCACGCGCACTTTCAAGGGCCCGACCTGATTCAGGTTGCGCTTGGGGGGTCATTGCACCTGACCGGGGACCCAGAGCGCGCTCCGGTGCGGGTGGCTGTGCCCCAGGCCGATCTGCACGGTTCTGCGGAAGGCGCTGCAGCAAGTCTGATTGCCCTCTACCACGCTGGGCGCACCGGACACGGGCAACGTGTCGATGTCGCCAGCCAGCTGTGTGTGGTGCGGGCACTGATGAATGCGACCCCCTTCCCCCGGCTCGAAGGACGGGATCTGGTGAGGCAGGGAATCTGGAACGAGACGGCGGGATTTCGCCGCCGTGCGGTTTACGCCTGCGCCGATGGTTACCTTTCGCTGATGCTCAACGGTGGGGTGCTGGGTGGCCACACCGTGCGTGCGCTGCTGGCGTGGGCGGAAGAGACCATGGAGGTGCCCCTGCAACTGCTGGAAGCGGACTGGACCCAGCTGGATTTTAGTGAGGTGATCCGCAACCCCGCCAAGGCTGAATTGTTCACCAACCTATCGGAGTTTCTTGTCGAGTTTTTTCTACAGCACGACAAGGAGACTCTGTACCTTGGCGCCCTCGAGCGGCGCATTCTTTTGGCGCCGGTCAATACCGTTGCTGACATTCGGGCGGATGAGCAGTTGCGGGCCCGTGGGTATTTCGATGCCGTGGATCATGGCGAACTCGGTGAGGTCCACTACCCGGGTGCCTGGGCCAAACTGTCGAACACGCCGCTCCAAAACACGCCGCGTGCACCGCGCATCGGAGAGCACAACCAGGCAGTCTACGGTGGCCTGCTGGGTATAGAGGTGGCCGAGATGGTCGATCTGGCCGATGCCGGTGCGCTCTAGCCGGGCGAATGGCAACAGCTAGGCGAATGGCAACTACTTTGGGAGGACTGCCTGTGGATGACCAAGTATTTGCGGGGCTGAAGGTGTGGGACATGTCTTGGGTTGGAGTCGGCCCGCTGACCTCCAGGTATCTGGCTGACCATGGTGCCACGGTCGTCCGCCTGGACTCCAGCAAAAGGCCAGACATCCTGCGCACGGCACCGCCGTTCCAGGGTGGGGTGCCGGGTCTTGATAACTCTATGTTCTACGGAGATTACAACTGCAACAAGCTCGGGCTTGGCCTAGACCTTGGCTCCGAAAGGGGGCGGGACCTGGCGCGCCGCCTGGGTCTTTGGGCCGACGTACTGGTAGAGAGCTTCACTCCCGGGAACCTCGCCAAATGGGGCCTGGACTACGCCAACCTGGCTCCGGACAACCCGGGTTTGGTCATGCTGTCGACCTGCATGCAGGGGCAGACCGGCCCGCGGGCCCACTACCCTGGTTTTGGAAATCTGATGGCCGCCCACGCCGGATTTTATGCCGTCACCGGATGGCATGACTTGACGCCCGTGCCAGTGTACGGCGCCTACACCGACTTCATCGCCCAGCGGTTCACCACCACCGCCCTGATTGCTGCCTTGGACCATCGTCGGCGTACGGGCGACGGGCAGTACATTGACGTGTCACAGTTTGAGGCGGCCATCCAATACCTCGGCACCGAATTGCTGGACTACGAGGTCAACGGCACTGTGGCCGAGCGCTGCGGCAACGATGACCGATTCGCCGCGCCCCACGGCGTCTACCCCTGTGCAGGAGAGGATCGCTGGATCGCCATCGCGGTGGGTTCGGACGGGGCGTGGGCGGCGCTCAAAGCCGCAATGGGGCACCCGGCCTGGAGTGCGGATCCTGCCCTAGACGGGGTGCGTGGCCGTTTGGCGGCGCGCCGCCAGCTGGATGAACGCATCGCGGCTTGGACCGCCAAACAGGACGCCCGCACCTTGATGTATCGCCTGCAGCCGGAGGTGCCGGCGGCACTGGTCCAGAATCAGTCCGACCTCTACCAGGACCCACAGCTGACGTACCGGGGTTATTTTGCAGAGCTGGACCACAGTGTGATGGGTCGGGTGCCGTACAACGGGGCCCAGCATCTGATGAGCCATCTGATGAGCCGCACCCC
>OBIC01000491.1_pt1 | contig 10220 bp, 10 predicted proteins | sample 1519831 | NCBI WGS metagenome assembly OBIC01 (sample SAMN03019805, study PRJEB22545) | beach sand metagenome | biome: beach; feature: sea beach; material: beach sand | place: USA: Municipal Pensacola Beach, FL | collected 2010-10-20 | depth 40-45 cm m | reverse complement strand
CGGTGCGTCTGTCAGTCACCAATAAACAACCTCGGCCTGCCCAGCTGCCCAGCTGCCCTGTTACAAAAACCGGAGCACCTTGCCAAGACCCGCGGCAAACCGCTCGACTTCTTCCAGAGTGTTATAGAAAGAACAAGATGCCCGTACGGTGCCTGGCAAGCCAAGGCGATCCATCAATGGCATGGTGCAGTGGTGCCCTGCCCGAACGGCGATCCCCTGTTGGTCCAGCAAGGTGCCGACGTCGCTCGGGTGGGCTCCGTCCACCACAAAAGACGCAATCGCCGTTCGGTTGGCAGCCGTTCCGACTTGATGGACCTCGGAAAACCGCGCGAGCACGCCGTCCAGCGCGTCGCGGAGCTGGGCCTCATGCGCCGCCAAGGCATGACGGTCGAGGCCAGACAGCCACTCGATGGCAGCGCCAAGACCAATGATGCCAGCAATGTTTGGGGTGCCTGCCTCAAACTTCCAGGGCAATTGTGTGTACGTGGTGCCCTGGTCGAAAGATACCCGGCTGATCATCTCGCCGCCGCCTTGCCACGGGGGCATGGAGTCCAGCAATGCGTGCTTGCCGAAAAGCACGCCGATGCCGGTGGGCCCAAACAGCTTGTGGCCAGAAAAGGCATAAAAGTCAGCGTCGAGTTCCGTCAGGTCAACCGGACCATGGGCAACAGCTTGGGCGCCATCCACCAGCACCAGGGCGCCCACCTGATGCGCCGCGGCAACCATCTCGGTGACCGGGTTCAGGGTGCCAAGGCTGTTGGAGACATGGGCCACACCGACCAGCCGTGTGCTCCCGCTGAGTTGGGCTTCAAAACCGCCGAGATCCAGTGTGCCGTCATCCCGAACCGGCACCCGCCGAATTACGGCGCCAGTTTGCTCGGCCACCATTTGCCAGGGAACGATGTTGGCGTGATGCTCCAGTTCGGTCAGCAGAATCTCATCCCCGGGGCGCAGCTGCGCCCGCCCCCAACTTTGGGCCACCAGGTTGATGCCCTCGGTGGTGCCCCGAGTAAACACGATTTCTTCACGGCCCACCCCACCCAAAAAGTCCGCGACCCGGTCGCGGGCGGCCTCCATCGCCTCGGTCGCACGGTTTGCCAAAGCGTGCGCGCCCCGATGGACATTGGAGTGGTCCCGGAGGTAGTAGTTGCGGACGGCATCAATCACCGCAAGTGGTTTCTGGGTCGAGGCCGCGTTGTCAAGGTAGACCAGTGGGTGCCCGTTGACCTGCTGGTCCAGTACCGGAAACTGGGCACGAATGTCGTCGACCCAAGATGGCGTCAAACCCAAGGCGCCCATCAGGATGGCTCTGGGTCCGTCTCAACGTGAGAGAATGCCTGCTCTAGCGTCGCTCGTACTTCATCGCCCAAAGGTTGAATGCCGAAGGCGTCCACGACTCCGGCAAGAAACGCAAAGCTCAACACCGAGCGGGCGCGGCGCATCGAAAATCCACGCGAGCGAAGATAAAACAGTGCTTCAGGATCGATGCTCCCAACGGTAGCGCCGTGAGCACACTTCACATTGTCCGCGTAAATCTCTAGCTCCGGCTTGGCATCCACCTCTGCCGACTTGTGCAACAACAGGTTCTTGGTGCTCAGTTGGGCATCGGTGCGCTGTGCATCGCGGGCAATGTAAATGCGCCCGTTGAGCACCGTCCGCGACTCATTCGCGGCAATGGACCTGTGGGTCTGATGGGAGCGGCAGTCCGAAGCCAGATGCTGGACAGCAACCTGGTTGTCCAGGTGGTCACCGCCCTGGGTGAATGTGGCACTCGCCATCTCGAAATCAGATCCACTGCCGTGCAGCCGGACGTCCACTTCGTTGCGCCGCAACGCTGAACCGGCCAGGGCCTGCAACAGTCGGTAGTGCGCCAGTTCTTGCACATCGACGTCCAACGCTGTCAACCATAGCCCCTGCCCGGTCTCCAACCCCACCCGGTGGTGGGCAACATTCGCCTCAGGCTCAATGGCCAATTCAAGCACGGCGTTGGTCCAAACGCGGTGGGTTCCAACCTGTCGCTCGATCAGGGTCACTTCCGCCCCGGCGCCAACCACCACTCGGACCCGTGGCATGGCGCTGCGAGCAACCCTGGACTCACCTTGGGCCAAGACCAACTCAATGGGCGCAGAGAGACGGGAGCCGGCAGCGATGTGAATGAGCACATGGCCTTCGCTCAGCGCTGCATTCAGCGCCACGAACGGGCGAGGGTCGCCGTCTCGTTCCTCAACTGGACCTTCATTCGGAGTGACTGTTACACCCGGCTGAACGTTCTCGACGTTCACCAAGCGGCCCTCTACGATCAGTAGACGCGTGGGCGTTACACCAGGCAGCCTAGGAATTTGAACCGGGGCACCGATCGATCCCGCAGCGACGAGCAGATCTGGATCCATGAGCGCTGAGGCCGGGCTGTACTTCCAGAACTCGTTGCCGCGTCCGGGCAATTCCAAGGCCCGAAATCGCGCTTCTCCGTGCGCACGCAACTGCGCGACAGAGGGTGTGGGAGGCGCATTCAAGGCGGCCAGACGGGTCTCAACTGCCTGGGTAAACCGTTGCTGCAATTGGGCGCTGGGTCTCATGGGGTTACTCCACAGTCACGCAGTCTCACCGGTCAGCCAACCGTACCCTTTCTCTTCCAGCTCCAGCGCAAGCTCTCGACCTCCCGAACGCACAATGCGTCCTTCGGCCAAGACGTGGACCTGGTCCGGCACTACATGGTTGAGCAGTCTTTGGTAGTGGGTGACCATGACCACGGCACGCTCAGGACTGCGCAGCCGGTTGACTCCCTGGGCCACGACCTGCAGTGCATCAATGTCCAGACCCGAGTCAGTCTCATCCAGCAGAGCAAGGGCTGGCTCAAGGAGTGACATCTGCAGGATCTCGTTGCGTTTCTTCTCGCCGCCGGAGAAGCCCTCGTTGACCCCTCGCTTCAAAAAGCTCGGGTCCAGATCCAGCTCGGTACAGGTTTGGCGTGCCAGCTTCATGAACTCGGGCGCACTCAGGGGCGCCTGCTGTCGATGCCCCCGCACCGCTTCAACGGCCGCCCGAAGAAACTCCATGTTGGACACGCCGGGGATTTCCACCGGGTACTGAAATGCCAGGAAGACTCCCTCGCGGGCACGCTCCTCGGTCTCAAGACTGAGCAAATCCTGTCCCTTGAATTGAACCGTCCCAGCAGTCACTTCGTACCCCGGGCGGCCTGCCAGAACACCTACCAAGGTGCTTTTTCCTGACCCATTGGGTCCCATAATCGCGTGCACTTCTCCAGCTTTCACCTCAAGGGTCAATCCTTTTAGGATCTCCTTGCCGTTTACGCTGACGTGCAAATCGGAAACATTCAACATTGGGTGTACCTTTCGTGGAGGACCTTGGCCGTCAACTCAGCCAACAGCGCCCTCCAAACTGACTTCAAGCAGTTTCCCGGCTTCGACCGCAAACTCCATGGGCAACTCGCGAAAGACTTCTTTGCAAAACCCATTGACGATCATCGAGACCGCCTTCTCTGCATCCAGCCCCCGCTGCTGGCACAAAAAGAGCTGTTCATCGCTCACGGTGGAGGTGGTGGCCTCATGCTCGACAATCGCAGATGGGTTGCGGCTCTCTATGTACGGGAAGGTGTGCGCCCCGCACTGATCGCCGATGAGCAGAGAGTCACACTGGGTGTGGTTGCGGGCTCCATCGGCACTGGGAGCAATCCGTACCAGACCGCGGTAGCTGTTGTTGCTGCGCACTGCACTGATGCCCTTCGACACAATGGTGGACTTGGTGTCCTTGCCGATGTGAATCATTTTGGTGCCCGTGTCCGCCTGCTGGCGCCCCCGCGTCAGCGCCACCGAGTAAAACTCACCGACAGACTGGTCTCCACGCAGTACCACGCTTGGGTATTTCCAAGTGATGGCAGAACCGGTCTCCACCTGGGTCCAGGAAATCTTCGCGCGCGCCCCAGCACACAGACCCCGTTTGGTCACAAAATTGTAGATCCCGCCTCGGCCCTGCTCGTCGCCGGGGTACCAGTTCTGCACCGTGGAGTATTTGATTTGCGCATCCCCAAGCGCGACCAACTCCACCACAGCGGCGTGCAGTTGGTTTTCGTCCCGCTGGGGCGCAGTGCAGCCTTCAAGGTAGGACACGTGGCTGCCCTCGTCGGCCACGATCAGCGTCCGCTCGAACTGACCCGTGTTGGCTGCATTGATCCGAAAATAGGTCGACAACTCCATGGGGCAGCGGACCCCTTTGGGCACATACACAAAAGACCCGTCACTGAATACTGCAGAATTGAGCGCAGCGAAAAAGTTGTCGCGCGCAGGCACCACGGTGCCCAGGTACTTTTGTACCAGCTCAGGGTGGTCGCGGACAGCCTCAGAGATCGGACAGAAAATCACGCCGGCCTCGGCAAGCTGTTTCTTGAACGTGGTGACAACCGAAACACTATCGAACACCGCATCCACGGCCACCCCGGCGAGCATTTGCTGCTCGTGCAACGGAATACCCAGCTTTTCGTAGGTGCGCAGCAACTCAGGGTCCACTTCGTCCAGGCTTTTCGGGCCGTCGCCGGGGGATTTGGGCGCTGAGTAGTAAGAAATCCCCTGGTAGTCGATCGGCGGGTAGTCCAGGTGAGCCCAGCTTGGCTCACCCATCTCTCGCCACCGCGCAAGCGCTTGCAACCGCCACGCAAGCAGCCAGTCGGGCTCACCTTTCTTGGCGGAAATGAAACGCACCGTGTCTTCAGTAAGACCCGGTGGCAAGGATTCCGTCTCGATATCAGTGACCCAGCCTGCTTCGTAGCGTTGCTGGACCAACTGCTCAAGGGCACTGTTTTGATCGGTCATGGGAGAGCCTCCGCTGATCCCAATTTGCTGCCGTGGCACTGCCGCAGCGCAGGTCGAGCCAAGGCACAGATGGTAAACAACATGCCCCTTCAATACAATACCAATCCGGTATACTATTGATTGGAACTCGAGGTTCGATCGGGACGATACCCCAGGGACAGAACACAGCATGCTGAAAATTGGACGCCTGACCGACTACGGTATTTTGATGTTGCACCAGCTCGCCCGCGTGCGCCCGGCTAGACTGCCCATGGAGTCGATCGCCGAAACCACTCACCTGCCACTGCCCACGGTGCGCAAAGTCATGCGGTACCTCGCCGATGCCGGCTTGGTGGTCTCCAAGCGCGGCCCGAACGGCGGCTACGAAATCGCTCGCCCCCCCGAAGCCATCACGTTGCGCGAGGCTGTCGCGGCAATCGAAGGGAACCTCGCCCTCACCGACTGCTGTGACCCCCTGGGGCAGTGCGAAATCGCCAACCGTTGTGGGCTTTCCGACCGTTGGCCCGGCATCAATGCCATTGTGGCCGAGGCGTTGGAACGGGTTACCCTCGCTGACTTGGCGACAGGCGGGCGCGGCGCTCCGACCCGGCCTGCTTTTCTGCAGCCATCGGTGCTCCAAAGCCCCGGATGATGGCCTGTTCGCGCATGCCTTGGAGCGGCTTTCTCCCCAGGGTTTTCTCGCCCAGCCTCTGGCTCTCATCCCGCGCCCGCCTTGTCGCAGCGCGCGCCATCGGCGTCGTCGCGCTCAGTATCGCGTGGACATCGGTACAGGCTCAGACAAGCGCACCAGTCGACCAACCCACCGAAGCCTGTCGCACCGCCTTTCTAGCAGACCTGGTTCCCTACCAGGCCGAGTACACCAGCCGCCTTGCAGGCCTTCGCCTGGCAACCACCCAATCCCTCTCTCGAACTGACCAAGGCTACCGCCTCGAAACCCGCGGCCGCGTGTTGTGGCGCTCCATGACCGAGGTGTCAGAGTTTCGCGTCGACCACAGCGGTCACCTGCGGCCATCAACCTATAGCTACGACCGCAACAGCCGCCGGCACGACCATCAACTCCAGTTCGCTGCCGACAACCACCAAGTAACGGCCATCTACCGCGATGAACGCCACAGACTGGATGGGGACTCTGCGCTCCATGACCCACTCACCCAGCAGCTGCAACTGCAGATGGACCTCGCTTGCAGCGATCAGAGCCAAGGTCAGCCCCTCCAGTTGGCGTACACCGTCGCACGGCGGGATCGACTGCGGGAGTATCGGTTCGAGCGAATCAATCGCACCTGGCTGCGGACAGCCATCGGTTGGCTCGATGCCTTGCAACTGCTGCGCACCGACACCAGCGGAACCCGTGAAACGCGCATCTGGATGGCCGTGGAGCACTTCCATATGCCAGTGAAAATCGACTACAAGGAGCGGGACGGCAGCCAGTATCGGATGGAGATCGAATCCTTGCGCATTGGTGACCACGCCATCCGTGGCCGCGCCTCACCTCCCGAGCAGGGCCCGCCGGCTGCAACAAACGGTGATACAGTGCGAGTCCCGGGGTTCGATGACTGACTTGACCATGTCGCTGTTCAACACCCAGGGGTTTTTGCCACAGGGCACCAAGGCCGATGATCGGTTCGCTGGCATCGACTTCCCTACCCTACCGCCAATACTCCGCGTTCTGCTGGTCACAGACGGTACGGTCACCAAAACCCTTGAAGCCTATTTCTGGGAGCCCGTCCGGGTGCAGGTGGCATGGCAGCGGGTGCTTGAACCCACCGAACAGCCTGCCGACGTCATTGATGTGCTCGGCGTGCAGCCCGGCGCACCACTCTGGCTGCGCGACGTGCGCCTGACCGGACGCACCAGTGGTCGCAGCTACGCCCTCGCCTCCTCGTACTTGGCCGTCGACAGCATCCCGGTGGCCTTAAAAAACGCCTTGCTTGCCAGGCAATTGGGAATCGGCGAGTTACTGCGTGGAGATGGCCTGGAGACCTGCCGAGAAATTCTCACGATGGGGTCCAGCGTGCAGATCACCCACTCTGCCCTCAATGCAGACGACAAAGGCCCCTGGGTGCACCGAACCTACGTGATTCGCCATTCCGGGCACCGAATCATGCAGATCCGGGAGCACTTTCCGTTGCCGCTGTATGTGGGGGTTGAAGGGCAGCCCATGCGTTGACCGGCTTCGTCAAGGTCCGCAATAAAAAGGGGCGCCTTGCAGCACCCCTCGTTGGGCCTTCAGGTGCAAGGGGCAGTGTCCCGCCACAAACACCCCACCCAAGGCAACGACTACTTCCCGAAATAATACCGGCCGCCGACTGCGGCGTTGAGGTCGAACTCGGAGTCAGGCGCCACATCCACAATCGGGACCAGTTCGGCGAAAAACTCCAGTGGGGTGTCATGCGGTCTGAGTGCGATGCCAACCGGGAAGCGAATGCCCACCACATCGTCGTCATCTTTTCCGCGGTCGTCTTCTTCGAACTTGACCCGAGCGCCAACCCCGAAATACACCGGCGTATACGCCTGCAAATCAGGGATCGAAACCCAATCATGGCGGTGCACCAGGTAGTCGACGTGCAATTGAAATTCATCATCGTCTGAGAGCGCCCAGGCAGCACCGACGTCGATGGCAGCGTCATTGTCCAGCCACCATTTGGCGGTCAAACCCGTGGGCTCACCCACCATGGCCCCTAGGCCCAACCCGCTCGGTGCTTCCGCACGCAGTGCAGGGGCTGCCGACACCGCCATGGAAACCGCCAATACAGGAATGGTTTTCTGTTTCAGGCTTCTCACACTCAACTCCTTACACCATGGTAACGTAGCGGGCCCTTGTATAGCGCCCGGCTGCATTGGAGTCGCAAGGAGGAAAATGGTTCCGTCAGCGTCCAAAACAGGCAGCCCGCTGACCGTTAAGACCGAGTTTTTACCGAGCACCGCGCACCCATGAGCATTCCGCAGCCATTCAAGCCGCCATGGTGGCTCAGAAACCGACATGTGCAAACCCTGACACCAGTGTTTCAAAACCTGGGTCCAATCATCAAGCGACGTCGCGAACGGGTTGAGCTGCCGGATGGTGATTTTCTTGATCTCGACTGGTACGGAGTGCCAAAACAAACCGCCGCTCTCATCATCCATGGGCTCGGGGGAAGCTCCCATTCACACTATGTGCGCAGCCTTCAACTGGCACTTGGTGAGCAGGGTGTTGCGAGCGCCGCGCTGAACCTGCGTGGCTGCAGTGGGGAAATCAATCGCTTGGCCAAGAGTTACCATTCCGGAGTCACCGAAGACCTTGACATGCTGTTTGCAGCGCTCCCGCCCGCGTACCGACAACTGCGTTGGGTGGCCGCCGGTTATTCTCTGGGTGGAAACCTGCTGCTCAAATGGCTTGGAGAGCAAGGCGAGCAATGCCCAGTGGCGGGAGCCGCGGCGGTTTCGGTACCCTTTGACCTCTCCCACGCGGCGCGTGTGATCAACCACGGCCTCGGTCGAGCCTACCGGGCACACTTGGTTTCTGGGCTGGTGACCGCCTTCGAATCGAAAAAAGCGGCGATGCAAGCACTGGATCCCATCGAGTGGGACCGCATGAACGCGCTTGGTTCATTGCGCCGAGTCCGCACCTTTCACGATTTCGACGCCGCAGTCACCGCGCCGCTGTTCGGGTTTTCCAGTGCCGAGGACTACTACAGCCAAGCCAGTGCAATCGGATACACGGATGCCATTCGCCGCCCCACACTTGTAATTCAGGCAGCCGATGACCCTTTGGTGCCAGTCGCGGCTCTGCCGAAGCCGCACCAGCTATCAGAGCAAATCACCCTAGCCATTTCGCAGCATGGCGGACACGTTGGGTTCCTCACTTCCCTGCGAGGCGGATGCCGTTGGTTGGCTGAGGGGGTGGCCCAATGGCTGGTGCAGTGCGCCAATACCGCAGATACATGCATGCCTCACTGAGGAGCCAACCACCACAGTCCGTACCCTTGCAACACCGCCATGGTTGTCAGCAACATCACGAGCAGGTAGCGGAAATTCAATGCCACCAGAGTAAGGCGACCGGTTCGATAGCGGGCACGCATCGACAGGTTCACCCCAGAAAGTGGATTGATCACCACGCCCAGCCCCCAGCTGGTAAGAAAGGTCAGACCAAGCAGCCCGGGGTCTGCACCGAGTGGCGCCAACAGGCTGCCGAAGCAGGCGACGTTAACGATCGGATGGATGCCAAGGCCGGACAGGGCCACCATCACGACCAGCAGCACACAGGCCTCGTTCGCGCCGAACCGGTCAATGGGCAGCCCGATGGGTGAGGCCTCGATCAATGCGCGCAGACCCACCGACAACACGCCTGCAGCAACAAACAGCAGCAGCTCTCCCCGCATCTGTGGCAGCCGATGTGTCACGTGCCGGCGCAGGATGGGGGCGCCGCTCTGGCGATGCCGAATGAGTAGCGCCAATACGCCCGCTACTGGCGCCGTTGCCGTCACGATCGAAACCACAGAGTAGGCAGGAAAGGCCGCGTGCAGCGCCAGCACGGCCAGCGCCAGTACGGCGGGAAGTCCGAGACTTCGGTAGCTGACCGGAAACCCCACAAAGGGGCGCGCCCCCGGGCGCTCCCGCGTTCCCCAATGGGTGTACAGCATCCCCGCCATAGCGACGGGCAGTCCGAATCCGACCAGTGTCCGCAAATCAGCACCGGGCGCATAGGTCAGCGCCATCCCCATTGCCGCGAAAAAAGGTGACCAAGTGATGGCTGTGGCGAATGCCCGAGCGATCGCGGCCATCTGCACCGGGGTCAATCGGTTCCGTTGCTGGATTTGGTCCGCCACGATGAACATGGCTGACATGTTGATCACAGCGCCAAACAGGTGGACGGTGGCCAGTGTCGACGCGATCGCCCTATCGCCCTTGGGCAGTTCTTCGAGGTCCGTGTCGGGTCGTGCAACCAAACTCAGGAAGGTGACCGCCGCCAGGAGTCCGATCAATGCGGCGTTGGTGATCACGAGATCCCGCCACGGCACCGGCACGCCCAGCCCCCAGGCCAGCGACACCGTGATCGCACCCACCGCACAGAGCAACACCGCATTGCGCCGGGTGCGAAGGCCGGTACCCTTCCACAGCAGCGCTGCGGCCGACCAGACCGCAACCCCTGCAACCACTGCCGCATCGGCCCACCAAACCACGCTGACCACGCCCGCAAAGACCGTCAGAAGCAGCAGGTACCCCGCAAGGGGTTCAACAAGAGAAGTTCGAGCAGAAGGCTGTTTCGCTTCCGCCCACCGCAAACCAGACACAAACAGGAAGTCCGAACCGCACAGAAAAGCAGCTTATCTTACGGTGACACCCCCAAGGTTGTCACCGCCAGGCAGCGGCTTTGGATGCGCTAGAGGCCTGCAGGCCATCTCGCCGGCTCGGTGG
>OBIC01000490.1_pt1 | contig 10242 bp, 20 predicted proteins | sample 1519831 | NCBI WGS metagenome assembly OBIC01 (sample SAMN03019805, study PRJEB22545) | beach sand metagenome | biome: beach; feature: sea beach; material: beach sand | place: USA: Municipal Pensacola Beach, FL | collected 2010-10-20 | depth 40-45 cm m | reverse complement strand
CGTGTTCGTTGCGGCGGACCGCAACGGTGGAGGGCAAGGACTCTGTCGCTCTGGCCAGCGGCTACAGAGGCAAGGCCAAGGCGTCAGAGGGTAGCGCCATCGTACTCGTAGAGCGCGATGATGAAGGTGCTATCGTCAACGTATTCGCTGGCATCGCCGGGCGCGGTGGGCTGAAGGCCGACACATTTTACACAATTCGCGATGGAAATCTTGAGGAGGTGGAGTGACCGCCCCCGTCACAGGCACCCTCGATGGCGTTACCGCTCAGATGCGCGCCGCCATCAACGCACTCAGCGTCTAGTCTCTCTACTCCACGCCGCAGCGCCAATCACCATCAAGAGGAACGACATGAACGTCTCGTCTGCGATCGTCACGATCTCTGGCATCACGCCGTACTCGCAGTCCCGCCAACACACCGAGCCTACGCTCGACGGCGAGGGCAAGGACGACTACGACATCCGCACGTGGCGGTCGAAGCTCAATTTGAGCCTCGACGGATCGTCCGTCGTCATCCCCGCCCACGGGATGCACCAATGCCTTGCGGCGGCTGCGAAATATTCGAAAAAGCAGATCCCCGGCCAGGGTAAGGCCACCTGGACTAAGAAGTTCGAGGCCGGCATTGCGATCCTCGACGACATCAACTTGGGCATTGACCCCGCCGAGGTGACGGCCGTCACGATCTCGGCCAACGCGGACGGCGTACGTGGATCGGGCAAGCGCGTCGCTCGCCGCTTCCCCGTCATGCACGAGTGGGGAGCCGAGTTCGAGGTGATGGTGCTTGATCCGATCATCACCGAGCCCGTTCTGCGCGAGATGGTGACGATCGCCGGAATGTTCATCGGAGTAGGCCGTTTTCGTCCGGAGAAGGGCGGGACGAACGGCCGGTTCAAACTTGACGGATTCGCCTGGAATGACCGCCGTCAGCTGGCGGCCTGACCAGTGCTTCACTTCTCGCCTCGCGCCGCACCGCTCCTCATCTCAACTCATCTCGACGCAACGCTCCCGGCTTCGCCGGAGCATCCCCAATGGCGTCCCGCACCCTTCGGGATGCTCCTGCATCAACCGATCACGCCGCACCGCAGCGCTCCGCGCCGCAGCGCATCGCAGCTCCCCTCGACGCAACGCTCCAGGCTTCGGCCGGAGCATCCCCAATGGCGTCCCGCACCTTTCGGGATGCTCCTGCATCAACCGATCACGCCGCGTCTCTCCGCATCGCCCCGCCGCTCATCTCAGCTCCCCTCGACGCAACGCTCCCGGCTTCGCCGGAGCACCCCCAATGGCGTCCCGCACCTTTCGGGATGCTCCTGCATCAACCAATCACGCCGCTGCGCTTCTCAGCTCTGCGCGTCTCAGCACCACGCATCTCGACGCAACGGAAAATACGTCGCACTGCGACGCCGACGGACGAAAGGATAACACCCCATGCTTGACCTCGACGTTTCCGCTGAAACCTTGGCCGTCGCGGAACGGCTCCGAGAAACGCCAATCGGCGCAACAGTGACATGGGACGAACTGTCCGCAGTCATCGGCCGAGACGCCAGGGCGCATCGCTATTTCGTCTCTTCCGCGCGGCGCGCACTCGTCCGTGACGACGGAATTGTTTTCGCCAGCGAACGAGGCATCGGGTATCGGCGCCTCGCCGCTGAAGACGTCCACAAAGTCGGCGCCCACTATCGGCGGAAGATCAGCCGCGCATCCGCCCGCGCCGCGCGGACCATCACAAGCGCTCTCCGTCCCGCAAACGGCCTGTCAGAGGACAGCACGCGCCAGGCGCTCCGAGAGGTCAGCACACTCCGACTGCTTGAACATCTCGCATCCGAGCCCGCTCAGAGTCCTGTTTCGGAGGCGCCAACAAAGCCGGAGCCAGTCGCGCTGACGGCGCGGCGCATGATGGAGAGAATCCTCGGTTGAGTTCCCATCGCACGTCCTACGAGAGCTCGTCGACGCTCCTCGAGGCAATAGACAGGATGTTCGGATGAACAATGTCAAGGCGATCAAAGACGACGGGTCACACGAGATCTGCCATTCGGATGAGACCGCGACCGTCGCATCACCGCAACCGCTATCTCTGCTTGAGCGGGCGATAGACCGCGGTCTCGATGTGGACGCCCTGATCAAACTAGCGGACCTCGAGGAGCGTCGACGGGAGGCGGACGCCGAACGGGCCTTCATCTCGGCGAAGTCTGCTGCTCTCGGCGAAATGCCCGTCATCCCGAAGGACGCGAGGCTGCCGAACAGCAGCAAGAGTTATGCGACGCTAGCGTCGATCCACCGGACCGCCCGACCGATTCTCGCGAGGCACGGATTGGACTTCGATTGGCGCACGGAACAGGCCGATGGTCGGGTGACGGTCACATGCCACCTGTCCCATCGGGACGGGCATTCCCGAACCAATTGGCTTTCGGCGAAGGTACAGGGACCGCCTGGCACCAGTGAAGCGCAGCAGGTTGCGGGAACAACCTACATTCTCGAGCGCCACACGGTTTGCATTGCGCTCGGAATCGCGACTGAGACGGATGAGGATGTGTTCGAGCGCGGCGGCGGTGCCGGTATCGACGCATTCGATCCGGAGCCGGTCAAGACCGCCATCGAGATGGCGAACCACATCGCCGAGCTGAGGCAGATCGGCGCGGAACTAGGTCGCGGCGGCGGTGATCGGTTCGAGAAGATCCCGAACCACGCTCTGCCGAACCTCCGCCATGCGTGGAGGAAGAGGATGCAGGAGCTTGGCGCTGCCAACAATCGGGAGGCTGCCGATGTTTGACTCTCCGCCCACAGGATCGGCTGAGTGGCTTGCCGGGCGAGTTGGCCGGTGGACGGCGTCCAGAGCGCCCGCCCTGATGAGCTTCACGGTACAGCGCTCATACGTCGTGAGGGGCCGCGAGTTTACGAGCCAGACCGACGCAGCGAAAGCGCTCGGCGTCAGCGTCCCGAAGCTTAAGGCGGCCATCGAGGGGCAGGATCCGGACGTCGCCATGGTGGAGAGACGCCAGCCGTCGGCAAGCTGCCTGCGGCTTCTCACAGAAATCATCATCGAGCGGCTGACCCAACAGCCAATTGAGCGGTTCCAGACACCCGCGATGCGCCGGGGCCTGGAACTGGAGCCGGACGCGCGCCTTGCCTACGAGATGCAGAACGGTCTGGTGACAGCACCGAGCGCAATGGTCCGTCATCCTACGATGGAGTGGGTTTCTGCCACTCCGGATGGATTCGTCGGCGACGATGGGATCAACGAGTTCAAGTGCCCCGACGACGTCACCAAGCACTGGTCGATGTTCGCGACCGACGGCACCACTCCGTACATTCTGAGCGAGTACGAGTGGCAAGGTCGGCACCAGCTATTGTGCTGCCCGAGCCGTAAATGGGTCGATATGTCGTCGTATGATCCTAGGTTCCCCGCGTGGATGCAGATCGCCACGATCCGCGTCCATCGAGACGCGGAGAAGGAGGCGGATCTTATTTCCGCCATCGCATGGGCTGAAGCGCGAGTTGCTGATGCCATCGCGAAGACCACACAGGCGCTAGCCGCATAGTGCCCTGCACCGTCTTCATGCGCCTGGGCCGTGTTTCTGGTCTGGACGTCCTGGTCCCCGACATGGGCGAGGACCATGCGACACTCGTGGAGTCGGTGCGGGCCGGCGCGCTACTCAAGTGCGAGATTACGCAGCCACGACGACCGAAACGGCACAAACTCTATTGGGCGACATTGCGCAACGTCGTCGCATCAACAGCGCTTGGGGACACGTTTCCGACCACGACCCATCTTCACAAGAGTCTCTTGCTAACGCTCGGATACCACTCAACGGTGCACAATCTTGTGACCGGAGAGGTCTTCCTAGTTCCGGATTCGACGAGTTGGGCCCGAATGGATGAAACGACATTTTCGGAATACTTGGACCGCGCTTTCGCCACATTGGCTGACGCGACCGGCATCGACCCGCTCACCCTGACACGAGGGACCGCGGACGCGACGAATGGAGGGATGGAGGCATGAGCGATCCGACCCTAACTCACCACGCGTGGCATCGCTGGTGCGAAAGAGCGTGGCCTGCGTCCTATGACACTGTCCGATGCTATCTACTGACTCCGGAGCGCCGGATGTTCATCGCCATGGGCGTTCTCCGGATCAACATGCCGGCGGACGGGGTGACGCTCATCGTCAGGGACGGCGCCATCATCACGACAATGCCCCTCATCCACGTGAAGAGGAATGAGCGGATAAAGCAGGCTCTGCGACTGATGTATCAGAGGGTCGTGGCATGAACGTTCGCCCCATCATGTTCAGCGTGCCCATGGTTCGTGCGATTCTGGGTGGACGCAAGTCCATGACGCGACGGGTGATGAAGCCGGACCGGATCCGATGAGTTGTGAAGCGACGACCTCGGACGGTGTCTCCGCTGCCCCGACGATGTTGTTCGTGACGCTCATCGTCTGCGCGCCTCGTCTGTCAGCTTTTCGAGCGCGTCCATGATCTCGCCGACAGCCAATGCTATATCGCCGTCAGGATCGTTCCTGACGGCGACCCCGATGCGCCGGATCGCATAGTGCACTGTCGTGTGATCGTCGAGGTTGCAGATGCGTCGTATCTGGCCGAGCGTGTATGGGGTTAACACGGATGCGATGTAGCAGTAGACCTGCCGCGGCCGCACGATCCACGTAAACCGGCGTCGGGACGTGATCACGTCGCGTGGCAGCCCATACCGCCGGCAGACTTCGCGCAGGATGAGCCGCAGATTCGGGTGGGCGACGTCGCCGCTGACGAATATTCCGTTTCCGGTGATGTCGCCCCACTCACGCGGATCGATGGCGACAACAGGATCTGGCGCCGCAGCATCGGTGCTTTCTTCCGCCGCGATAGCGGGCTGCTGGTCGCGCCGGAGGGACGCGGATGCGATGTCGGCCAGTTTCTCGATGCGAGCGAGCCGCTTTAGCCTAGCTCGAGCTGCTTCCTCGAGCGATCGCGGCGGTGTCGGCGCTCGTTCTGCGATGCGCGGCCTGTCCCATGTCGCCAGGCATCCGCGCCGATCTGCGGCGAGACGTTGGTCCGCCGACTGTCTGATCGACCGCATGACGCGCTGTACCTGCATCACGTCGGCGACGGACATTTGGCACCACTCGGCGACCTCGCCATACGATGCAGGCGTTTCGGTGAGCGCAAGGTGCACGAACATGTTCCGTGCGCAGTCGTTCATGTCGTCGCATCCAGTGCCGAAGTAGCGGCCGACCGCTGCGCGCAACGTCTGGAGATCGTGTGGGCCACTGTCATGAGGGGAGTGCCAACTGTCGACCATTGTCATCGTAACGACATCCTATTGTGGCGATTGTTGTGCGATCTCGTCAGATTCGAGATAGAGTTCCGGATCGAGACCGCGCTACTTGTTCGGGCTTTATTGGCAAGTTATACAGTATAAATTATTGATTTTTATTCACGCAGAAGTAGAGACAATTGACTATCTCGTAACGGATTGCCGATAATTGAATCTCATAATATGTGATTTAGGGAGACCGCCATGCCGGGTGTCATTGAGTTGCATTCCGTTGGGGAGGTGTTCGCGTCGGGTGCGTTAGTTGAGGAGGCACCGGACGAACTGTTGCGCATCGTTCTCATCAGCGAGCGCGGTGGGCGGCTGTACGAGAGCGTGCGGTGCGTCATTACGATCGGCGCGGCCCTGCAGATCCTGTCGAGCCTTGATGTGGCGCTGACGACGCGTCCTGCCGGCTCCGAGGATCTTCGGCAGAGACTTCGCCGGCATTGACGTGCATTGGCGGCGGTCACCTGGTGGAATTTTTCGCATACAGCTTGTATATGCCAAATCGGTAACCACCTCGTCAAGCGGAATGTTCCATATGGGATAACACTAATGCTGAGCCCTGTGCTATCCGGTGCCGGTATGGCAAAGGTCCGCAGCATCAGGCCACGTGAGCGCAGAGTGTCTGCCGACTACCTGCGCGCATGGCTCGATCACCTGGGCCTCAAGCAGGCGGATCTCGCACGCCGTCTCGGCGTGACGCAGCCGACCGTGTCCAAGTGGGTCAACAAACGCAATGCGATCAGCATGGACCAGGTCATTGCCATTGCCGAGGCTCTTGACATCGACGACACGGCGCTGTTCTCGTGGCCTGGTACGTCGGAAGCGGATGCGCTGGATAATGCCGAGCGGCAAGCGATCCAGCGGCTCAAGACGCTAGACGTCGCGAGGCGCAAGCGTGTGCTGCGGGGCATCCTCCTCATGCTGGACGATGAGGACGACGACTCGACGAATGAGTCTCGGTAGAGGCGTCTTGCCACGCCCGCCCCAAGCGACCGCCCGAGCATAGGCATCTAGCCCACTGCACAGCGACGGCCCACCAACGTTGCGCCGTCGATAGTCCACCGGAGCGCCCATTCCCACTCCGAGCATCCGCCTGCGTGCACCGCAATAGGCGCAGTCGGAATGCGGTGCGCAGAAGTTGCCTTACGAGAAAAAGCATTTCCAAAGCGGCATTGACGTAGACTGTCCGAGACGGCATATTCTTCCTTGGACAGCGGATCTGGCTGCGGAGGTGACGCGATATGTTCGGAGACATTCTGTCCCGCGTGTCTCGGTATCCGCGCATTGTCGACGGAGCGTCGCGGGTTCGTGTCGCCGCCGATCTGGCCGCGCTCAAGAAGGCGCTCCGCCGCGAGCGCGCGCGAGCGCGGGCACGACACTGGACCTATGACACCACCAGACACCTTGCGCTGGCGACAGCCGTTCGGCGCCACGCCGCGGCGCTCGTGGATTTCTACGAGCGGTCTGCACCTGAGGAGGAGGAAGCGATGGGCGTATCTGTGAACTTTCACCATCCCGCGCGGCCGACATTCACCATCCGACGGTCGAGTGACGGTGACGTGTACTCGTTCCTCACGATCCCCTCGTCTGAGGGCGATAGTGTTGCAATTTTCTTCGACGAACACGAGACCCGCACCGTCGCACTTCGTGTCGCGGAGGCATGGGGCGCGCCGATCTACGGCCGGAGTGCGCTCAATGACGCCCGCGAATTGGCAACATCGGAGTAACCGACCATGACGGACAACTATTTCATCGAGATTGTCGTGACGGTCCATGCGGAGACCGATCACGCGCTCCTCGTCTCCGACACCGGGCAGGAGGCAGATGGTGTCTGGCTGCCGAAGACACAGATCACCGCCGAGAAGCATCGGCTCGGCCACACCACTGTGTTTTTGCCGGAATGGCTGGCACTCGACAGGGGGCTCGCATGATCGATTTGAGTCGGGACTCGCACAATCTCCTCATTGCCATGGTGAAGCGTCACCGCTCCGAGGGGCGATCGCACCGCGACGCGGCGCTCGAGGTGATTTGCGAGGCAGGCAGTGCCATCGGCTACATCATCGGTGTTGTCGCCACCTCGCAGCTCGAGTGCGAACGGCTCAAGGTCCGCGTCGGATCGATCATCGAATCTGCCTCCGTGGAGGGGATGATCCTTCAGGAGGAGCGCTGGGCTGAGGACAGCAATGCGGGTGAGGGCGGCTGACAGAGCCAACCCCATCACCGCATGAGATTGCCATGACCCAGCATCGCCCTACTGCGCCCGATTGGCCAGCGCTGATGACAGAGACGCTTGCAGCCGTCTATGTGTGCCGGAGCGTGGCAAGCGTGCGCAAGTTGCGTGAGGCGGGCGAGTTTCCTCAGCGAGCGAGAGTCGGCGGATCGCTCCTCTATCGGCGGGCGGACCTTGACCGCTGGATCGCAACCCTGCCCACTGAGGGAGAGCAGGAGGAGATCGACGCCGCATGCTACGCCGACGAGGTCTTCAACTGCGCTGGCTGAAGCGTCGAGCCAATAAGGATGGCTCTGTCCGGGTCTACGTCTGCCCCCCCGGCGGCAGTCCTGTACGCCTGCCGAACCTTCCCGAGGACGATCCGGATTTTCTGTCCGCCTATGCCGCCGCAGTGCGAGAGGCGCGCACCGCGACCCGTTCTGCGGCGGCGCCGGGCACTCTCTCTGCACTCGCGTCGGCCTATCTCTCGTCGCGCGCGTGGCGTGCGTTGCGGCCATCGTCCCAGGAGCAACGCGGCCGAGAAATCCGGCGTCTCGTCGCCAAGGCGGGAAAAGTCCAGGTGACGGCGATCACGTCGCGGCACGTCCGTGCGGATCTCTCCGAGCTGACGCCAGGGGCGGCATCGAATCGCCTCGGCGCGTGGCGCGCCCTACTCGCCCACGCTGTCGCGGATGGCGACATAGATGTCGATCCCACGCACGCTGTCAGCGGACCGCCGCGCAAGGTCACCGGACACCACTCATGGACCACCGAGGAGATTGCTGCGTTCCGACGCCATTGGGCGCCTGGAACGGAGCAGCGCCTCGTCTTCGAGCTCGGTTATTGGTCCGGCGCCAGACGGAGCGATCTCGTCTGCCTCGGACGCCAGAACATCACGCCTGATGGCTGGCTCGTATATCGCCAGGTCAAGACGCGGGGAGAGGTCTGCGTCCCGTTTGCAACGCTGCCCGCCGGCTGCGACGATCTCTCTTCGGATCACGCGATGCTCGTCACGTCGATGCAGATTGCGACCAGGCGGATGATGTTCGTCGCGACGCGGCACGGGTCGCCCCGCTCGGCCAAGGCCATTGGGATGTGGTTTCGGCGCGCCTGCAACCTGGCCGGACTGCCGGACCGGTGCACGCTCCACGGCCTGCGCAAAGCGCGCGCGCGAGCACTGGCAGAACTCGGCTGGAGTGAGGGCCAGATTGCCGCCTGGACGGGACATCAGACGCTTTCCGAGGTCGCCCACTATACCCGAGCGGCGAGTCGTCGGCGGATGATCGAGACAGCCCTCCGGCGCGGCCCGACGGGGGAAGAGATGGAACAAAAATCGGAACGCGTCCCTGATGGGAATGGGAACGCAGACAAAAAGCGCCGCGAAATCAAGTGATTATGTTCCACGTGGCGGATGGGGTGGGATTCGCGCTTTTGCCATAAGCTATTGATTCTATTGGTACGCGTGTCACATCGCGCGGTCTGTCGTGATCACCGAGAATCAATGACTTGGACGCGGTCCGGGAACGCGCGAGACTGCTTTCGGTAGATCCGAAAGCACGCTGCGCGACGGCAGGGACGATCCATCACGCCAGGAGGAAACATGACCGCCACGCATCAGACGACGCACAAGGTCGCAGTCGCGAAATTTGCGGCGCTCGGCGAGACGCACCGCCTCGCAATGGTGTGTCACCTTCTGTCCGTCGTCGAGGTGAGCGTGACCGAGCTCCACATGGCTGTCGCAAGCGACATCACGCCATCGGCCACGACACGACACATCAGGGTGCTGGAATCCGCTGGCATCGTATCCAGGAGAATTGACCGCCAGCGCCGTATAATCTCCCTGGTGCCCGGCTCCCTCGACGATCTCTGCCAGTGGTGGGCCGACATATGCCGCGAGAAATCAGACGCCTGACGGCAGCTTACGCCTTGCGCTTTGCCCCTATCGCATCGGCCACGGCATCCGGAGTCTGGTCGATCACGTTGAGGAGGACCTGCGCCGGGCGATCCGGCACGCGTCGCCCCTGCTCCCAGTCGCGAATTGTCCCGATCGGCAGCCCGAACCGTTCGGCGAACTCTCTCTGAGAGAGATTGAGGCGCTTGCGCAGATCGCGGACATCCACATGCGGAGGAACATACACGCTGGACGGCTGCCTCTTGCCGCGGGCGATCTCCTGTGCCTGCTTGGCGCTCTCGATCAGACGCTCCCCGAATGACGTCATCGGACCCTCCTGAGACGTATAACCCGCTGCGCTACCATGGCGCGGTAATCGTCGGCAATGGTGGAGAGGATTGCGCGCAGCTCATTCCTTTCCGCCTTCGACAAATTCGCTTCCTTTCTCTTGTCCACGAGCGCCAAGAGAAAGATCGGAACCGACGTACCCGCGTAGTAGTGGATCGTCCTGTATCCACCTGACTTGCCCTTGCCGCGACCGGCGAAGCGAACCTTCCGCGCCCCACCGGTCCCGGCCATGACATCACCAGCCGTCGGGTTCTCCGACAGGAAGACGACGATCTCAGTCACCTCATCGTCCGAAAGACCGGCGGCCCGCACATCCTGCTCGAAGATCTGCGTGGTCAGAACTGCATGCGGGGCGTTGGGCTTTTCCATGCCCCTAATATACGGCACTGCCGTACTCTCCACAAGGGGAAACAGTACGGCAGCGCCATATTTTTTCGCTCGGCGACAGTGGTGTCAGTGCCCGATGGCGGTGAAGTAGACGG
>OBIC01000489.1_pt1 | contig 10256 bp, 10 predicted proteins | sample 1519831 | NCBI WGS metagenome assembly OBIC01 (sample SAMN03019805, study PRJEB22545) | beach sand metagenome | biome: beach; feature: sea beach; material: beach sand | place: USA: Municipal Pensacola Beach, FL | collected 2010-10-20 | depth 40-45 cm m | reverse complement strand
GTGCAGGGCCAGCGGATGGCGTTGTCCTCTGCCGACCCCCACCCGCGGGCCCGCCCCCCGCCGCAATGTCAGCGGCGATGGCGGCAATGGTCTCCGGACGCATCGCCCACGGGTCAAGATTGGGACATGCCTTACCGCTGGCAGCAGTATGGAAGCAGGGATCGATATAATCGGGCCCGGTCTTGAAACTGCCGACCCTTACCCCGGCATTGCGAAACGCACGCAACAGCGCAAGCGTCACGAGTGTCTTGCCACTGCCCGACGCAGGCGCGGCGATCACGAAACCGGGAACGGGAAACATTACCGCAGACCCCTGTTCGCCGTGCATAACCCCTTCGCCCTCAGGAGACAGGCTTTTGTTTTTGCTCAAGGCCAAGCGGATCGGGATCAAGCTTGCGCCCGGCCAGCGCGCCAACCCAGTCAAGCCCCGATTGCAACCGCACGACCTGACCCACCACGACCATAACGGGCGGCTGTATTTCACGTACTTCCGCGTCAGCCGCACAATTTGCAAGATCGCTGATCACGACCTGCTGCTGTGCCGTCGTGGCCTTGGAAACGATGGCCACAGGCTCCGACCAGCTACGACCGGCCGCAATCAGCCGCTCGGCAATCGCCTGCATCTGCCGCAGTGCCATATAGATAACGATAACCGGTGAACCGCGCGCGATCGCCGCCCAATCCAGATCTCCGGGCACATCACCATGTGCGGCATGCCCGGTCACAAAGGTCACAGCGGAATTGATATTACGATGCGTGACAGGAATCCCCGCATAGCCAAGCCCGCCAATGCCGGCGGTAATACCCGGCACCACCCGATAGGGAATGCCGTTCTGGGTCAGGGTCAGCGCTTCTTCCCCGCCACGGCCAAACACGAACGGATCACCGCCCTTAAGACGCAGAACCCTTAATTTCTGCCGTGCAAGCGTTACAAGCCGGTTGGAGATGTCAGGCTGTTGCGGCGAGGGGCGGCCACCGCGCTTGCCAGCATATTCAAGCGCAGCATTAGGCCCTGCAAGTTTTAATACGCTGCTGTCCACAAGCGCGTCATATACGATGACATCCGCCTGCCGCAGCCCGTGAACCGCATGCAGGGTCAACAGTCCCGGGTCGCCCGGCCCTGCCCCGACAAGCCAGACCCAGCCCGGTTCGAACTCCGGTAAATCCACCGATAAGGCATCACGCAGATCCGCCATAAAAAACTCCTGATGCGGCGGGCGACAGGTTGATTGCAATATTACTGCTGCTTTTAATAGCCACCAAGCGTACCCGTTTCTATAACCATATTATGACCGGCAAACCCTCATCGCCGCTTCGTCGCGGATGGACAACCGGCGCCTGCGCCACGGCGGCGACGCGCGCCGCCTATAGCGCACTTTTGACCGGCATGTTTCCCGATCCGGTTCGTATAACACTCCCGCGCGGGCAATGCCCGGAATTTACGCTTGCCCGTGAAAAGCTTGGCGCCGATTTTGCGATGGCCGGCATCATCAAGGATGCAGGCGACGATCCCGACGTGACCCACAAGGCGCTGATCCTTGCTACTGTGCGCCATGCGGCAAAAGGCAGTGGCATCCGCTTTCGCGCCGGGGCGGGGGTCGGCACGGTCACCCGCCCTGGACTGCCGATCCCGCCGGGCGAACCGGCAATCAATCCGGTACCGCGCGAATTGATGCGCGCCACGATCACGGAACTGGCCACGCGCCACGGCGCGAGCGGCGATGTCGAAATCGAGATCAGCATACCCGGCGGGGAAGCGCTTGCGCGCCACACACTGAACGGACGGCTTGGTATTGTCGGGGGCTTGTCAATTCTTGGCACGACAGGGGTGGTCGTACCTTTTTCCTGTGCCGCCTGGATCGCGTCGATCCATCGCGGTGTGGATGTCTGCCGCGCGGCGGAACTGCGCCATATCGCGGCGGCCACGGGCTCGACCTCGGAAGCCGCAGTGCGCGCGCTATACCAACTATCCGATACCGCGATTGTCGATATGGGGGATTTCGCAGGCGGCCTGCTTAAATATCTGCGCCGGCATCCGGTGCCACGCCTGACGATTGCCGGGGGGTTCGCGAAGCTTGCGAAACTCGCGCAAGGCAGTCTCGACCTGCATTCAGGACGCAGCCAGCTTGACCAGCAATGGCTGGCCGATGCCGTAACCTCACTTGGCGGCGATAAGGATCTTGCGGCACGCTGTGCCGCAGCCAATAGTGGCATGCAGATTTTGCAGATGGCCGAAGCAGCGAAGCTGCCGCTCGCTGATTTCGTCGCCCGGCGCGCGGCAGATCAGGCCCGGCAGGTCGCGGGTCCGGACATTGCAATCGAGGTTCTGATCTTCGACCGGCAAGGCCGCCTGGCGGGGCGTAGCGATGGTTGACGCCGCCGCATTGAAGCGCCCTGTCCTCATCCTTGGGGGGACCGGGGATGCGCGTCTCCTCGTCGAGCAGCTGACACAGGCAGGGCACCGCGATGTGCGGTTGTCACTTGCCGGTGCCACACGCGCGCCCACCCTGCCCGACCGGGGTTCAGTGCGCATTGGCGGCTTTGGCGGTGCACAGGGACTTGCCGATTATCTGATCGGGGAGCAGATCGCCCTGCTGATCGATGCAACCCACCCCTATGCCGCGCAGATAACCGCCCACGCCCATGCGGCAGCACAGCACACCAAACTGCCACTATTGCGGCTCAACCGCCCGCCCTGGGTCCCACATACAGATGATCACTGGATCAGCGCCACCGACCACCTGCAGGCGGCGAGCCTGATGCCGTCTCACGCGCGGCGTATTTTCCTTTCCATCGGTCGCAAAGAGGTCGCTGCTTATGCAAATTGCGCTGACCGCTGGTTCCTCATCCGCTCGATCGAGCCGCCCGATCCCGATACCACACCCGCACGACACCGCTGGATTTCCGCGCGCGGCCCGTTTGACATGGCGGCCGAGACCATGCTGATGCGCGCGCAGCAGATTGACTGCCTCGTCACCAAGAACAGCGGCGGCAAAGCGACCTATGGGAAAATCGCCGCCGCACGCACGCTTGGCCTGCCGGTCGTGATGATCGCCCGCCCTGCCGAACCCCAAGCAGACGCGCATGCGGAAACTGTGGCGGACGCGCTCGCCTGGGTTGCGCGGCAGCTACGCAGTTCGGCCTGATCGGGCAAGTCGGACAGGCAAGTCAGCTTCTATGGGCATGGCGCAAAATATGCGCATGGGCAGGGTCATATAAAGCTGAATCGCGGTAATCGCGCGCATCAAGCACCGCCCCCACCAGAACAAGCGCGGTACGCGTAATCTTTTCCGCCCGCACCTTGGCACGGATATCGGACAGGGTGCCACGCACAATCCGCTCATCAGGCCAGCTTGCACGGTAGATCACGGCAACCGGGCAATCCGCACCATAATGGGGGGTCAGATCGTCAACCACCGCGCGCAGATTGCGCACTGACAGATGGATCGCCAGCGTCGCGCGCGATGCGCCAAGCCGGGCAAGCGCCTCCCCCTCGGGCATGGCGGACGCCTTCATACTGGTCCGTGTCAGGATGATTGTCTGACTGATATCGGGCAATGTAAGTTCTGTGCCAAGTGCGGCAGCGGCGGCCGCGAATGCCGGCACGCCGGGGCAGATTTCATAGCCAATCCCAAGATCCGAAAGCCGGCGGATCTGTTCCCCGATCGCACCATAGATCGACGGATCGCCCGAATGCACCCGCGCGACATCCTGCCCCCGGGCATCGGCCTGCGCGATTTCAGCCATGATCTCATCAAGGTTGAGCGATGCGGTATCAATAATCCGCGCATCCTGTGGTGCGAAAGCGATCACCTCTTTGGGCACCAGCGAACCGGCGTAAAGACAGACCGGGCAGCGCGCGATCAGATCGCGACCGCGCAGGGTCAGAAGATCGGGCGCACCCGGCCCCGCACCGATGAAATAAACAGTCACCGCTTGTTCTTTCCTTCATATCCGCGCGGGGTGAAAACCCATTCCCCGCTATGTCCCTGACTGATCCTGCGTGTACTCGATGCCCCCACCATGACAAGCGTCAGCATATCGACTTCATCAGGGTCGCATGCGGCAATGGTCGTGAATCTCACCCGCTCATCCGCGCGGCCAAGATTACGCGCAAGAATAACCGGCGTATCGCCAGGCCGATGCGCGCGTAGAATGCTCATGGCCTCGACAAGCTGATGACGCCGCTTCTGCGATGCCGGATTGTAGAAGGCAACCACGAAGTCAGCGGCGGCGGCTGCCTCAATCCGTTTGCGGATCGCATCCCAGGGCGTCAGCAGATCCGACAATGAGATTGCGCAGAAATCATGCCCAAGCGGTGCACCGGCACGCGCCGCCGCTGCCTGCAATGCGGAGATGCCCGGCGCAACACGTACCGCGATGCGCGCCCAGCCGGGCGCATCCCCGGTTGCAAGCAATTCGAAGGCAAGGCTCGCCATCGCATAAATCCCCGCATCCCCTGACGAGATCAGCGCGACATCGCGCCCCTGCGCCGCGAGATCAAGCGCCGCGCGCACCCGCACCTCTTCCGCCCCGAGGGGGAATTCATGCCGCTCTTTCCCTTCAGCAAGCGGACCAAGCAGATCCAGATAAAGGCCATAACCGACCAGACAATCGGCCCGGGAGACAAGTGCGCTTGCTTCCGGGGTACGCCAATCATCGGTACCCGGCCCGATACCGATGATTGCAAGCCGCCCCCTGGCATGGCCGCATTGCCTGGCATCAATGGGCGCGGGCGCACGCGCGATCGCGCAGGTGGCATTGGCGCTTTTCTGTTTTGGCAGGATGAGATCCCCCTCGGCCCCGGCAGCGGCAAGTGCGGCCCCTTCCGCCACACCGTGACAACCTACTTCCGCAAACACCCGCGCCGAAGGATTGGCAAGCCGGGGCTTTTCTTTTTCCAGCTGTTCGGCAGTAAAAAAACGCGCCGCGACACCAAGCTCTTCCGCCAGGGCATGCACCGCCGGCTCATCTGCTTTCACGTCAATCGAGAAGATACCCGCCACCGATTGTGCGCTTAGCCCAGCCTGCTCCAGACCGTCGCGGACAAGCGCGATCAGCTCACCGGCTTCTGTGCCGCGCGCGCAGCCGACGCCAACCGCAAGGCTTGCCGGGTGATAAACAAGCCTGTGGGGGCCCGACTGTTCTGACTTATCGGTCACAGCGATAGTCACCGCGCCGTCATCGGCAAATGGCAAGCCGGACTGGCGCAGCCAGTCTGCTTGTCCTTCAAGGCGGCAACCCGCACCGGCCAGCAATTGCGCAACGAAAGGCTTGACGAATACGCGGTCGGCCAGGCGATAGCCTTCTGGCGCTTCATCAAGGGAAATGCCGAAACGCACCTCGCTTGCCGTGGTGATCGCCGCCACCGAACCAAGCGCGCGCGCAAGCCGTTGCGACAGCTCATTCGCCCCCCCATGCCCGCCAAGCAGCGGCACGACCGCCGAGCCATCTTCCGCCACAGCGATGACCGGCGGCTCGACTGTCTTGTCGCCCAATGCACCGGCCAGACACCGGATCAGGATCGCCGACGCGCAGATCCCGATAATCGGCCTGCCTGCGGCGAACAGGGCACGCAGATGCGTCCCGACCTCGGTAAAAGCAACATCGCCGGCGCCCACCCCCTGCCGGCTGTGAATTTCCGCACCCGGAAGCGCCGCCTTGATTTCCGCAGCAAGCAATGCGGCACCAGGCCCAAGTTGAATGATCGCAATATTATCGGTCATTGCCAGGCCTGCCCGCGCTTGTGGATCAGGATCATTGAAAAATAGGGCACCGTGTCCGCCGCGACAGCTTCAAGCGGCAATATCCGTTCTGACGCCATGGTTGCGCGTTCGACATAGCGGCAATGTTCGGCAATCCCCATCCGGTTCAGAAGATCGCGGATTTTTTCAAAATGCCTGCCGACCTTAAGAATGGCGATGCCATCTGCCGCAGCGATACGGGCCTCAAGTTCGGCCACCGGCAGAAGTGCGGGCAGTACCGCAAGAATATCATTGCGTGCGGCAAGCGGCGCGCCGGTCCGCGCCGCACAAGCCATGAGAGACGACACGCCAGGCACAATTTCCACCCGATAGCTTTCCGCGAGCCGCGCATAAAGATACATGAAGGAGCCATAGAAAAACGGGTCTCCCTCGCACAGAATGGCAACATCACGCCCGGCATCAAGATGCGCGCCGACCTCCCCCGCTGCCTTGTCATAGACCTCAAGCGCCGGAAACCGGTTGAGCGACATCGGCGTACGGATCACGATTTCGGTCTGCCCGCCTGGAAAATATTCCGCAACGATGGCGCGCGCGAGGCTGTCGCCCTCATCAGGCGCGGGGTAGGCAACCACCGGCACCGAACGCAAAATCCGGTGCGCCTTGAGTGTAATGAGTTCCGGATCGCCCGGCCCGACGCCAAGCCCGTAAAGAATTCCTGTCATATTTTTCGCACTACATACTGAGTAACTGGCCGCAACGGTTTCCAACCGATACGGCCGCCAATTGCCTCCGCCCGGCTGATGGCGAGCCTGCGCAATTCACCGCCCCGGGCGGCATGCCAGGCAAGCACCGCCGCCTCTGCTTCCAGCGTAACCAGATTGGCGACAAGCCGCCCGCCGGGTTTAAGCGCCTGCCAGCAGGTATCGAACATGCCGGGTATTGCCGCACCGCCACCGATGAAAATCGCATCCGGCGCGGCAAGCCCCCGCAACGCCTCGGGGGCAGCGCCCGCGACAATCTCAAGCTCAGGCGCACCAAGCACTGCGGCGTTACGTTCAATAAAACGCAGACGCGACTGCGCTTGCTCGATCGCGATGGCGCGGGTATCTGGCACCGCACGCAGCCATTCAATCGCAATCGCGCCCGATCCCGCCCCCACATCCCATAAAAGTTGCCCCGGCAGCGGCGCGAGCGCGGCCAGTGTCACCGCGCGGATTTCGGCTTTGGTCAACTGCCCGTCATGGACAAAAGCGCTATCGGGCAAGCCGGGTACAAGCGATAATGGCTGCGCGGCCGGGCTAGCGCGGCAATCAACCGCGATGGTGTTGAGATCGGCACCGGGCGCAGCACCCCAATGTGCTGCCACCCCCTCGACATGCTGTTCCTTCGGCCCGCCCATATGCGCGAACACATGCATGACGCTGTCGCCGAAACCCGCCTCGGTCAGCCGCGCGGCAACAGCAGCGGGGGTCGCACGATCCGCGCTCAACAGAACAAGGCGCCTGTCGGGCACCAACTCCCGATTGAGCCGGTCGAACGGCCTGCCATGCAGACTGAGGGTTACGACTTTTTCACGGTCCCAACCAAGGCGCGCGCAGACAAGTGTAAAAGCGGACAGCCCCGGCAGAAACCGCATCTCTTGCGCCGGCAGATACCTAAGAAGGGTCGCGCCGATCCCGCAATGCAATGGATCGCCCGTCGCCAGCACCGCAACCGGTGTCCCGCGATGGGTCAGCAATGTCTCAATGGTTCGGGTAAGCGGGTTCTCCCAGCCAAGCTTTGGCCGCGCGTCATCTTTTGGCAACAAGGCGAGATGCCGGGCACCCCCAACGATCAGCCGGGCATCGGCCAGCCGGGCACGCGCGGCGGGCGAAAGCCCTGCCAAACCGTCTTCACCAATACCGATGACATCGAGCCATGCGCTCACCGCATACTCTCCACCGCAAGCGCATTGACGGCTGCTGCGGCAAGTGCGCTGCCACCACGTTGCCCCAGAAGCGTGACATAGCCGACCCCCTGATGATGCACAGTCAGCGCCTGTTTCGATTCTGCCGCCCCGATGAAGCCAACCGGGAATCCCAGGATCGCCGCCGGCCGCACACCTTGCGCCGCCATCATCTCAAGCAGCGCGAACAGGGCGGTCGGCGCATTGCCGATAGCCACGACTGCCCCCTCAAGCTTTTCACCCGCCTGGGCGATTGCGGCCGCCGAACGGGTTGTGCCCATCTGCTGCGCCCGCGCGGCAACGCCTTCGTGGTTGAGAAAGCAAAGCACGGGATTACCGGCTGGCAGAAAACGGCGAATAATGCCGTGGGCAACCATCTCGCAATCCGCGATCACCGGCGCGCCGGCAACAAGCGCGGCGCGCGCCGCCGGGGCGACATCATTGCCATGACGCAGATCGGACAGGATATCGACCATGCCGCAGGCATGCACGAGCCGACGATAGACCGGCACCATTGCCGCGGCGACCCCCGTCCAGTCCGCTGCCTGATCGATCGCGGCGAATGATGCGCGGTAAATCGCCTCGGGATCGCGCAGATAATCGAATTCACTCATCACCGCGATTCGCTTTCCCGGCCCATCAATCTTTTTCCGTCAGCGTGACCGGCCCAAGCGGGTGATCGGCAAACGGATAAGGATGATGCGTATGCGTGTGGCCATCATGTTCATGGTCATGAGTATGATCATGCCCGTGCGAATGGCCATGCGCCCCACCTTGCTCATGATGCGCCACATCGCCGGTGCCGATCCCTTCCACATGATGGTGATGACTTTCCTGGGGCAGCCCGACCTCCGCCTCAAAGCCCAGCACCTGCTCACGATATTTGCAGAGCTGGCAGTTCATATTGTTGCGCTCGCCCAGAATATCCAAAGCCCGCTCGGCGAAAGTGTCGAGCACAAGCGGATGATCATTGAGATAGCCCGCCTTGACGAACTCGATATCCGGATGCTGCGCGGCGACCGCATCGGTCTGGGCATAGATCCGTTTGACGAGCACGCCGGTAAACAGAAAATAAGGGAACACAATGATACGGCGATAGCCAAGCCGCGCCACATGCTCAAGCGCGGGTTTGACAAGCGGGAAGGTCACACCTGAATAGGCTGTCTCCCCCCAACCCAGGCCAAGCCCTTCCCAGATCAACCGCATCACTTTCGCGGCATTGGAATTGGCATCCGGATCGGACGCGCCGCGCCCGACCACAACGAGCGCTGTCTGCTCGGGGCTTACATCACCCCCTGCCTCGGCCATGGCAGCGCGAACACGTTCACCTGCCGCGCGCATCATTTTCGGATCGATACCAAGCTCCCGGCCATAGCGGATCCGCATATCCGGATGCAGCGCCTGATAGCGGTTGAGCACCGAGGGAATATCGTTCTTTGCATGACCCGCACTGAACAGCATTCCGGGCACCGCCAGCACCTCCTCACAGCCCATCGCCCGCAACCGGTCAAGCCCGTCAGCAATGATGGGGGTCGCAAATTCCAGAAACCCGTAAGCGACCGGATTATCGGGAAAACGGGCACGCAGCCCCTCGGCCACTGCCTCGAATTCCTGCACCGCCGTTGCATCGCGGCTACCATGGCCGCAAACCATCACACCGGTCTTGCCGTTCATATCGCTTCTCCTCCGTGCGCCACATTACCGCCACGGGCAACCAGCCGAAACTGCGATTGACCGGCAGCCGCCCCGGACGGCATGGTGACGCGATGTTCACAACCGATCTGCTCATATCGTCGCTCTTCCCGCCGCTGCCGGACGGCGTTGGCATTGCGACGCTTTTGCTGCTTGCGCTTATCATCGACCGGCTGGCCGGCGATCCCATGATATTGTACCGGCGGCTGCCGCATCCTGTCGTCCTGATCGGGCGCGCGGTGAGCTTTTTCGCGGCGCGCTGCAACAAGGCCGGTCACAGTCCACGCCGGCAGATCGCCGCCGGCGCGATGAGCTGGCTGCTGATCGTGGGGGGCGGCATTGCCATTGCGATCCTGATCGTTACCGGATTGCGCGCACTGCCATTTGGCTGGACCATCGAAGCGCTGCTCGCAAGCAGCCTGATCGCCGGGCGCAGTCTGCGCGATCACGTCGCGAGCGTACAAGCCGGGCTCGCCCGCTCGACCGAGGCAGGCCGCACCGCGGTCGGCCATATTGTCGGGCGCGACACAGCCGATCTCGACCCGCCCGGAATTGCGCGCGCCGCAATCGAATCGGCGGCCGAGAATTTCTCCGACGGCGTCATCGCACCGATATTCTGGTTTGCGCTTTTCGGGCTGCCGGGGATTGTCGCCTATAAGGCGATCAATACGCTGGACAGTATGATTGGCTATCGTACCGCGCAGTATCTTTATTTCGGCCGCTGCGCGGCGCGGGCCGACGATCTGGCAAACTGGCTGCCGGCGCGGATCAGCGGGCTGCTGCTTTGTCTTGCTGCTGCGAGCGGCAAGCTTGCGGATGCCCGCAACGGGTGGCGTGTGATGCGGCGCGACGCGCGGCTGCACGCCTCTCCCAATGCCGGTTGGCCGGAGGCCGCATCTGCGTGACAAGCCCGA
>OBIC01000488.1_pt1 | contig 10271 bp, 18 predicted proteins | sample 1519831 | NCBI WGS metagenome assembly OBIC01 (sample SAMN03019805, study PRJEB22545) | beach sand metagenome | biome: beach; feature: sea beach; material: beach sand | place: USA: Municipal Pensacola Beach, FL | collected 2010-10-20 | depth 40-45 cm m | reverse complement strand
CGTTCCCGACCAAGACCTATATCGCCCCACCGCCCGCAGCCCCCCGCGCTTGTGGCCCCTCTCCCCCGGCCCAAAATACTCGAGCCACTCGAGCCACTCCGCCAGCTTCTTGCCGTGCTCGGCACTGTCGAGCTCGGGCGCCTCGTTCTTGTCCTGCGGGCGCTCGGCGGGGTTCGGTGTTTTCACTTCGGACTCCATCATTCGATTTCCACCGCCTCATATGGGCAGGGGTCGTCTCGATTTTCGACGATGGCCCCGTTATACTCGAGCAGCATCCGCAACCCGTCCCAGTCGCCGGGGTAGCACATCACCGTTGTGGGCGCCACCTCCATATCGTAGATGAGATGCGCCAGCGAGCGGCTCTTCGACCGCTTCTTCGGGGGTTCCACGAAGTGTATCTGCCCCTGCCGGATTCCCGGGCAACTCGCCAGGAAGATGCGCTTGCGTCGAAACGATGAGAGGTCGAGCTCGGGGAACTGGTCTCCTAGCTTGACGAACGAAGGCCGGTCGATGCCGGCCAGGTCGCGCTCGAGCTTCTTGTGCTGGTAGGGGGCCTGGCCAGCGAACGGCCTCCCCTGGGCGTCAACTAGGCTCATCTGCTCTTCTCCTCCATCTGCTGGGTCATCCGGTGCGTGAACCGGTTCAGGTGGTGCACGAATATGTCTCGGTCAAAATCCTCGGAGTGGATGAACTGAGTCAGCAGGTTGCCGTCGTCGAGCAGCATCTCGAACGCCTCCAGATACTTGCGGGCGTTCAGGCGGTGCTCAGGCATCTGGTCCTCCACCGCCTCAAAGAACGCGATGACCCGCGCTTCCTTATGGCGCTGCAGGAACAGGAGCCCATCGGCGGGGGACTCGTCGTGCAGCACCACCGGGTCGGGGTTGGTGAAGCGGTAGCCTTTGGCGTTGGTGAGGCTACCAGGCATCGTCATAGTCCTCGAGATATTTAACCACCGGGTCGATGCGCTTCACGGAAACCTCATACTTCTCATTTCGACCACCCAGGACTGTCACCCCAACGTGCTCTTTGCACACCGTGTCGAAGTCTTTCCGACTGAAATACTGCAGCTTCCTGAGAGCGGTTCGCGCCCCGTTCAAGACCTGGAACTCAATCTGGTTGTCTATCTGTGCATCGGTCAAGTAGCTCACTTGATAACCCCCAGATCCTTAAGCCAGGCCTCTTCCTCAGCTATCGTAGCGTGACGAGTCTTCATAGACTTGCCATCATCACCAAGGTCAGTGACAATATGAAGCGAACCGCTGATCACGACTCGAGTGCCTTCTTTGAATTCCATTGAAAAGGTGTTCTCGCTCACGCCGACCCCGTTCCAAAGAGAACCGCATCTTCTACCAGTTTTGTCGCCCGACGCCTGGCAACGTCCTTTTCAACAAGTTTTTTGGCATCGTCCAAATTGGAAGCCCAGGCATCAGTAATCGTGTAAGGATCACCACCCAGAGGGTCTTTAGCTACGATGCGCCAGGGGCTACTCGGGTTTCGTCTTCGCTCGCCAACCTCGGCAAACTCACCCTCTTCGTTGAGTTCGTGGCGAACCCATATCAACTCGCTCACGCCGCCTTCTCTCCCATCCCAGCCGCCTCGTCCCACGGCACATAGTCTTTGTCCGGGTCCGCCTGCTCACGAGCCCCCCACAAAAAGTGATACTCGTAGGCCGCTTCTAACGCTAAAGCCGCCGCCTTCGGAATGTCGTCGTGCACCGCGCGCCGCTCCCCGTCAACGTGCACCATCCGGGGCGGGTGGCCCCAGCGCATCCGGCCGCCATCGAGCACCTCACGCTGCAGGTGGCGGAACTGCAACCGCTTCTCGTCGCCCACCCGGCTCTCGTCTTTGGCCAGATGGAACCGGCCGCACTTCACCGCGCTCTCGAGGCGCCGGCCCATCCGGTTGTTGTCCGGGCCGCTCATCTTGAGCCGCTTCACCTGGGTCGGCCGCCGGGCCTCGTGCTGGGCCGACGGGTAGTCGCCCACCCCGTTGGCATCCTCGCAGACGTAGAGGCAGCCCCAAACGCGAAACAGGTAATGGAACACCTCATCAGCCACATCATCCTGGCCAGGCCACAGCTTCATTGCGGCTTCGCGCACCACCGGCACCGAAGTCTTCTTGCCGGTCTCTGGGTCCTCATCCTCGCGGAACCCGCACTCGAGAATGAAGGCGCAGGTCGAGTCCTTCTTTTTGACCCGCTCACTGTCGAGCACGTCATCGGTCGCCGTCTCACCGGCCCCGCAGTAGTCCACACCGCCAACGTAGACAACCCCGCGCTTCGGCCCCTTCTGCTGGGCGAAGTCGCCCAACATTTTGTGAAACTCCTCCTCGGTGAAGAACTGCCCGAACGGCGCCACCCGGCCGACCTCGTATTCGGTGATAAACGTCAGGCTGTCAGCGCCCAACCGGTCGCGCTCGCCACGCACGAAGCGGTCATAGCTCTCGTTGTAGCGGGCCGCCTCTTCCCAGGCGAGTTTGTGCAGGAGCTTCACCGGGTAGCCGGCCACCCGAAACTTATCCTCGAGCAGCAAGATGTGGTCTTCCATCTGCTCAATCAGCGAACCCTCAGCACCACCGGTGCCCTGAAAGAAGCACGGCGCCGCACTCACCGCTCGCTGGGGGGCCAGGGCCTCTGCGTATTCCTTCGCGTCCACGAGTTGCGCTTCGTCAACCCTCATAAATGCGCTGGCCGTCTCGCCTTTGTTCTGCGCCTCAGGGTTGGCCGACAGGTAAACTATGATGGCCTTCATCCCCTGAATTCGAGCGACGTAGCCCTCATCGAAAGTGAACCGCTTCTTCTCTTTGAACGTCTCGAATATCTCGATTCCGGCCCGCAAGCGGCGCTTGGCCATCGCGATGGCGGGCTTCCACCCGGGGGCGGCGTGAACCGCCGAGACTGTCTCGCCACCGAACAGGCCATTCCTGACCGCCGCCCCGATGAGCACCATAAACCTGACGTCGAACCGCACCGCCGTCTCGTTCTTGCCCGTCTGGCGAGCCCACTTCAGGAGCATATCCACGGAGTAGGGGAGCCGGTGGCGATGGAGCGCGCACATCATCGCCCACTCCATCATCAGCAGCGCATCGAGCTGGTAGCTGTAGCAGGGCTTGGCCTGGTAAAAAAACCCGTAGTAGGTGCGCGGGTCCTGAAGCCGGCTGGCGTCTAGCCTAGTAATCATTCCGGCCCGCTCTCCAGCCGTGGAACCTCGGGTATCTGGTCGAGTATCGTCGTCTCGGCAAGCAGCGCGTTGCATAGCTCCTCGACACCGGACCCGCCCAGGCTGAGGTAATTGAGCGCGGTCTGCACGTGGTTCGGGTCCTTCTGCTCCACCCGGACGTCGAGCCCGTGTGATGTGCGCTTGACCCGCACCGACTTGAGCGACCACCGCTGCTTCGGCGTGAGCGCCCAGCTCGGCCGCACGTAGACCCGACCGCCGCTCTCTGTGACCTCCTCGCAGAGTTCATCCCACTCAACCACGTCGCAGACACTGGCCTCCTGGGTGAGGTAGAGGAGCAACTCCTCGAGCTTACGCTTGACGATGCGGGTGGCGGGCCCGATGTCTCGCCGCTCCTCCTCGAGGCAGAGGATATGCTCACGCACCGCAGGGTCTCGCAGGAGGGTGCTCGCCCGAGCGGCCGCCGACTTCGGCGAATAGCCGGCAATGAGCGCGGCATCTGTCCCGTTCCGGCAACGCACGTAAGCCTCACAAAAAGCCCGCCGTTTATCCGTGAGATCGTCGGACGGCACGTCAACTCGCTATTTCTCCGGGACAGATTTGGGGCAAAGGTGTGTCCAACCGTGTGTAAGTATATCCATTCTACGCCGAAAGGCGCGGGCCTTGCAAGTTTTTCAACCTATCCACGTCGAGACCCTCACTGGTAGGTCAGCGTCCCACCCCGCAGCCAACCGCCGCAGCGCATACCACAGCCGGTTGCGTAGGCCGCGAGTGTCGGGGAACAGCAGGAGCTGGCCGGGGAGGTCAGGCACCGGACGCGCCTCGCAGTTCGGTCGCCAAATCCCTGAGCTTTCCGAGCGCCCAGGAGACGTGACCAGGGTTTAGCTGCTCGCACACCTCCTCGATGCGGAGGGAGACCTCCTCTCGAGCAGCGGGCCCGAATTCGCCAGCGAGCAGCGCCACTTCACGCCACCGCTCCATCTCCTCGAGCTTGTCGGAAAGCTCTTCCAGCACGGAAGACCGCTCCTGGCCCAGCCGCTTAGCCTCAGCCCGCCAGTGGTTGGCGGAGTCCTCAGCCTGCGCCTGGAACTTCTGCGCCTCCATTAGGTCAGCCATAGCATCCTCTAGCGCCTCTTGCAGGTCGGCCAGCTCTTTGCTGCGGTCGCGGAATTGGGTCAGGGGGTTGCCTGCCGATACCAGGTTGCCAACCGTCCTCTCGACAGAATCTAGCCGCACAGCCATTTCGTTCAACTCACACAGAGCTTTGCTGGCGGTAGGGAACCGCAAGTCTCTGCGCCAGTCTTCGAGATGACCTATCCTCTCGAAAAGGTCCATCAGGCGAACCTTCTCGGCGGTCCTGCACTTCTCCAGGTGCACAATCCTGGGAGCCAGGCCTTTGTCTATAGTCTCCTCCAGCGCCCCGACCCTCGCCACCAACTCCCGCCACTCCGGCGTCTCGCTCAACACAAATGCTTCGCTCACTGCTGCTTCTCCTCGAGTAAATTCACAAACGTCTGCAGGTGCATCGCCACCAGCACCGGCTCCCGGTTCCTCGTCGTGGCTATCAGCACCGGCCTGGTGTCGCCGGCCTGCTGCTTGTCGCGCATCGCCTGGCGGTAGGCGGTGAACACCGAGCCGTCTTTGCGGTTCTTCGCCTCAATCCACCACGGCGTTTGCCCCACGTCGCAGCCGTCCCGCTTGGCCCCGCGATACTGCGAGTTGCTGGCTGCGTCGGGGTAGACCGGCTTGAGCGCGTTGGCCACCTCACGCTGCAGCTCTTGGCCCTTGGCGCGGGCACGCTTGCCGGGGTTCTTGCTGCCGGGGCCGTCGATTCGGCGGGCCAGGCGGTTGATGAGCTTGGCCGCTTGGCTTATCTCGGCGTCGGTCAGCTCGAAGTCTGACTCCATTCGCACCAGGAGTTTGCGGTCTTTGGGGGTTAGGGCGCTCATTCCGCCACCCACACAATCCGCACCAGGCCGCCGGTGCCGGTCATCTCCCACTGGCGCTTCACCACGCCGGCCACCTCCAGGTCCTCCAACGCATACCGCAGCGTTGTCCTTGAGCACCGGAACCTCCGCTGCAGCTCGCTGGTGGTGCCCAGCGTCTCCCCGCTCTCGGCCAACTCGGCCAGGCGGGCCCGTAGTGTCTGGCTCAACGTCATCATTCCCCCACCGCCTCAAGCGCCTCGAGCCGCGCCCGCATATCCTCGAGCACCGCCAGCAGCGCCGCCGGGTCCACCAACATTTCCGTGAACCCGCCGCGAATCGGCAGGCGTTTCACCACGTCCTCAACTTTGCTCATAGCTCCTCCTCAACAAAATCACTCTCGCGCTCCACTGCCCGCACCAGGTAAGCCTGCGGGTTGCCCACCGCCTCCGGCCGTCGAGCCATCCTCCGCACCACCGACCGAGTTCCAAGTAGCAAGTCGCGAGGGGTTCGGTAGCGATTGGCCACCCACTGGCCGAAGGTCTTACGGATGCTCACCAGGCTCAGCGCCTGCGTCACCGACTCAGGCAGCACGTCGAACTCCTCCTCGATGATGGCCCAACAGTCGTTCCAGCCCAGCCGGCCGGAGTCAAAGTCAGCCTGTTGCTCCCAGCGTTGCCAGAGTTGCAGCAGAGTCTTGCCGCCGCGATAGTGGCTTGAGTCGGCCAGCTCACACGGCGACGGGCAGCCGAGAATCTCGGCCCGGTCCAGGTGGCTACGCTCCGGCCACTCGTCCGGGTAGAATATCCGGTCATCAAGCCACGGCGGTTGCTGGTCGCAGTAAGCCCAATCGACCCAGTTGCCAGCCCGCGGGCTCAGGGTGCGACAGAACTCGAGCCATCGTCGCTCCAGTTCGTTGCCCTCCCACAGCCGGTGGTGCTCTCGCCAGTTGTCGATGGGGGCAGGTAGTTGGGTATTCAGTTGTTCGCCACCGCTGCTAACCATCCACGGCTCCTCTCATCACGTCTGCAAAACTCTGGGTTGTTCGGGCCCGCTTGTTCGATGGTTGCCCCCTCGGGTTCGGATACTTCGATTTAATATCACGAATCAAAACCTCGTCCTCATCCTCCTCATCACCAGGCGCAACCCGCGCAGTTAGATCCACAGTTGGGAAGATAGAAGAAGAGGATCTTAGATCGATCTCTTTCTCATTCTCATTCTGTCGTGGGACAGGGGGGGTCGCCCGGGGACAATCGGGGACACCTGGGGGACACTGGGGGGACACCTGCTTTGCTTGCTGTGCGACTTCTTGGCACCTCTTGGTCGAATCTGGCCTTTGCCTGGGTTCCTTCTTGGCTCGTCTCCGGGCCCGTTGCTTGGCCTTCTTTTCTCGCTCTTTTTCCCGTTGTTCTGCGAGTTGCTCGGTGGTGAGGACGACACGCTTTCTCAAGAATGCTTCCCACTCGGTGACCCTGTAAAGCTCTTCAGGAGTCACTACCAGCAGACCCAGGTCCACGCACAGCGTGAAGAACCGGATACAACGTTCAACGTAGTCTTTTTGCCCACTTCTGAAGTAGATTTGCGCGAACCTCTGGGGACCGATGCGCCGGCCCCCCTCGTCTCTTAATGTCCCGCGGTCGTGTGCACGATAGGCGAAAGTCAGGAGCCTGTGCCACATATGATAGTGCACAGGGTCTTCCTGGACGAGCGAAAACATCTCAAAACTGTCCTCGTAGCCTACGGGTAAGCAGAGGTATTGGGAAGACAGACTCACTCTTTTGCCTCCCCGGCGGGGATGTTCGCCACGATTTTCGACCCCGGAAACAGGCGCCAGGCGAACGCGCAGAACTCCTGGTGCGGGGTCCGCTTGGGTGCCCAGACGTCCCGCCAGGTTGAGGGTGATTCAACTCTTTGGTCAAATTTTTTAGCCAACGGCCAGCACCCCCCGCAGGAATGTGGCGGCGTCCCGCTGCTCTTCGGGGTCCAGCTCGGCGGCCAGGTCGATAGCCTCGCGAAGTTCGGGGCAGCAGGAGAACGCCAACTGAATAGCGTCGAGGTCATCCTCTGAGGCAGCGACAGGGGCCACCAGGAACCCGGTCGCTTCGGCCACGGCGGCGGGGTCGAGCCCCAGCGCCCTGGTGATAGCTATCACGTTCTTTTGCAAGCCGACCCCGCCTTTGCTGGCGTGGCAGATTGTGACCGGGTCCACCCCGGCACGGCGCCCGGCCTCAGCCTGAATCCAACCTTTGTTGGCCAGACCTTCGCGAACCAGGCGCCCCCAGGCGGGGCTGACATTGGTGAAAAGTTGCTTAGTCCCCATCGCCGAGCACCGCCTCTCCCAGGAGTAGGGCCAGCTTGAGAGGAGCCCGCTCCTCGAGCTCGATGCCGAACTCATCCACGAGCTCGAGCAGGCGGGCCGACAGGGATTCGATGGCCTGCCGCTCGATAGTGGCAAACTCCACAGGAACCCATCCGGCGTGGGCGTGGGCTTGCTTGACCTTCCCCTGCTCAGCCAGTCGCTGAATGTGGCCGTGGACGGTGGCCACGCTGGACAACCCCACGGCCTCCCCTATCTGGCGCAGGGTGGCGCCGTAGCCTCGCTTGACTTTGTTGTCAATCAAAAATTGCAGGATAGCCTGGCGGCGCCGGTGGCCGCGCAGAATGTTCCCGGCCACCGCCGGGGTGGCGTGGCTGGTGTCTGCCTTGGGCGCGGTGCGGGCCTCCCGGGCTTTGCGGTAGGGGTCGCCCGTGCTCCCCTGGTCGTAACGCGAACTCTTCATCCTATCCCCCTCCTCTTCTTCGCCTCGCGCTCCTCGCGTGAGCGCCACTCATAGATCGGCACCAGGGCCGCGAATACTCGGTATAGGTCGCGCAGTTCGGGAAGCGGGACCTGCAGCGTCTCGAAGGCGGCATCCGTCTTGCCAATCCGCAGGATGCCCGCCTGGGCCACTGTGTAGCCGTTGAGCGCCAGGGCGCCGACGTAGGCCGCGAGCTGAAGTTTCATCTCTCCATAGATGCCCTTGCTGGTCTTCCAATCCCAGACGACCAGCTCACCCGCGCTGTTCTCACAGAGGAAGTCGAGCGTCCCGCCGTAGTTCAGGTCCAGGTTGGCCAGGTATTTCTCTGTGGCCACCACCTTGAGGTCTTGCTGGTCCCACCACTCGCGGAACAGGGTCAGCGAGTTCTGCACCTCCTCGGGCAAGAAGTCCCAGACAGAATCTGTAGGCCAGCTCCCACTTGTCAGGAAGTCCTCGATGTATTCGTGGGCCATCGTGCCCAGGTTGGCCGCCTCTTCCTTCTTGCGCTTGTGCGCGTAGCGGGCTTGTCTCAAGATTTCGTCCCGGTGCTCCTTAGAGTAGGCGGCGTTCGGCTCCCAGGCTTCGGCGATAAACTCGCAGGCTTCGTTGGCCGCCCATTGGATGAGCGCCGGTTTGTCGAGGACTCCGAGAATCGTGGTGACCCGCTTGAGCCATCTCTCTTCGGTGGTGCCGTCGGGCAACTGCACCGTGGCGCAGTATCTCTGCCACTTGCCCCAGGGCTTGAGGCTGACATCTATAAGAATGGGTTTCTGTGTAGCGTTCATTAGAATGGGATCTCCTGTTCTGCTGCAGCGTCCAGACTGCGGTAGAGCTGTTCCAGGAACGAGCACTGTGCTTCGGTCCAGAGCTTGAAGTGAGGAAAGCCAGCGTGTTCACCGCTCTCGATAACCGGGCCCAGCCGGTCGGGGAAGTCGGCAATCCAGCCTGCGACGCGCTCTACCACCTGGGCTTTGTCTCCCTCGTCGTGGATGCGCATTGCGTCGTGGATGCGCTTGACGATCAGGGTAGTTCTGTCTACTTTTTGCGGGGTCTTGGGTGCCTGGCCGTTGCCACGCTGGGCCGCGGGGGAGGCGTTGCGGCTGCCCTTAGACTGCTGCTGTCCCTCGTTGGGATAGTTGGCGATCTCGTCGTCGTCGCCACCGCCCACCAGCAGGGTTCGCAGCAGGTGGTATTTGACGGCGAATGTCTGGGCGATGGCCAGGGTGCGGCCCTGGCCGTAGCCGAATTCCTCGACCACCTCACCAGTCACCGCGCTGGTGTAGGTGAATCGCAGCAGGAGAATCCACTCAAAGCCGTCCGTGGAGACGTTGCCTTTGTAGGTCTTCTTGATTTCCACGTATTGCGGCGGGTGGTCAGGCATCGAGGACACCCGGAAGTCGATGCCGCACTGAGCGAAGAGCGGGCGAACCAGCTCCATCAGGTCATCGGTGGTGATGTATTCAATCTTGTTTCCCTGGATGACCATCGAACCGTTCTTGGGCACGCAGGTCAGCCGCGAGCGCACCTCGCAGAGCTGGTCCGCCAGCGAGGGCACCGCCGGCCGGGTTTGGTCGAAGGTGTCAGCCCCCCCCGCCGGGGGACTGACAGTTTGTAAACCGGCCCCGTCTGGGGGGGTGGGGGCGGGACCGGGGGAGGATACGCTTTGAGCAGCCTCCTCGGCGGGGGGTTCTAACTTTTCTTTTGACTTAGCCACGAGGCACCTCCCACCAGTTGCCTTTGGGGGCGGAAACGTTGGGCATGTAGTTGCGTCCACCGTTGAAAGCGGGCGGGCCACCGTTACTAGCAGCCTCGGCCGCTTTGAGGATGTCCACCAGGAATTCTCTCTGCAGCTCCCGGGCGGCAATCACGTGACCGTTGCGGCCCTCGCGGCGCTCTTCGTCGCTGATGTGGTGGCAATGGATAAGGGCCAACTCGTGGCGCTCATCCTGGGTCAGGCGAGGGCTGTCGAGTTCCTCGCAAATCATTTCGTTTGCTTCGTTGAGAGTGCGGGGGTATCGCATTACAGCACCCCCCACACGAGGATTGCAAAGGTGGCGAAGAAAGCCACCAGAAAATCAGAGACAAACTGGTTCATCTTAGGCCACCTCCAGTTCTGCGGTCTTAGTGGCGGGGTTCCAGGTGGGTAAACCGTTCGGTAGTCGGTGGCCGTCGATGTCATCCTGGAGAACCTTTAGGGCCTGCTCTATACGGAAGCGAAGCCATTCCGGGTAGCCGTCCTCTTGCTCAGTCTCGTGGCAATGCTCGAGTGCCAACAGTAGCGAGCTTTTGATGGCCAGGAGTCGGCTGAAGTTGTTGGGCTCGGGAACCTCGAGCAGGAGCTGGCCACCGTCGCGGATGCGGGGCGGGTGCTC
>OBIC01000487.1_pt1 | contig 10283 bp, 11 predicted proteins | sample 1519831 | NCBI WGS metagenome assembly OBIC01 (sample SAMN03019805, study PRJEB22545) | beach sand metagenome | biome: beach; feature: sea beach; material: beach sand | place: USA: Municipal Pensacola Beach, FL | collected 2010-10-20 | depth 40-45 cm m | reverse complement strand
CATTCTCAGTCGCTCGACCCCACTCGGGTCGGGGCTGCCCATCATGCGCAGCAGGAGCCGGTCACGTGCCGCATTATCTGAAGGCAGGTCTTGTGCGAGAACAAACAACCCCTTGCTGGTTCCCCCCCGCATCCAAACTGCGGGAATGCGCGGCGGCCGAGGGGAGCAGGTCATGCGGACCACCCGGGAAGGCTTGGTGAAACGAGGGCCCTACAGAAATGGTCGGGACGGCAGGATTTGAACCTGCGACCACCACACCCCCAGTGTGGTGCGCTACCAGGCTGCGCTACGCCCCGATGCTGGCGTTTTCGCGCGGTGGTCAACCACGCGAGCGGCCGTATTCTACCTGAAAGGCCGAAGCGGGGAAACGCGGCTGGACCGTTCCGGCCAGATGCCTTTGCCTGCCAAATCCGCACCGCCCATGGCACACCAGGAGCCGCACGCTCAGTCACGCAGCAAGCTGCGCATCGCTTCGAGTTCATCAATGGTCTGGCGCAGAAGCTGCTGGTACTGGCCCAAGTCGACGCGCGTTTCCGGGCTCGTCAGGCGCTGGCGTGCGCCAGCTATGGTGTACCCCTCGTTGTACAGCAGGGCTCGAATTTGACGAATCAATAGCACGTCTTGACGCTGGTAGTACCTACGGTTGCCTCGCCGCTTGACTGGATCAAGCTGTGCAAATTCCTGCTCCCAGTAGCGCAGCACGTGGGGCTTCACCTCACAGAGCTCCGCCACCTCACCGATGGTGAAGTACTTTTTTCCAGGAATGCTTGGCAGGTCCGTGTTACTCGGACTCAGGTCCGACATGGGCTTCCACGCGTGTTTTGAGTTTCTGGCCAGCGCGAAATGTCACCACCCGGCGGGCCGTGATCGGGATTTCCTCACCGGTCTTCGGGTTGCGACCTGGCCGCTGGCGCTTGTTACGCAGCTCAAAATTCCCGAAGCCCGAAAGCTTGACCTGTTCGTCGCGAGTCAGAGCGACACGGATTTCCTCAAAGAACAGTTCAACGATCTCCTTGGATTCGCGCTTGCTGAACCCAAGTTGTTCGTATAGATGCTCTGCCATCTCAGCCTTGGTGAGGGCTCCGGGCTTCATTCAAGATCACCTCAACGTCGCCGCACATCGATCTTGGACAAGCGCGACCACTTGGTCCACAGCAGCTTGAACTTCAGAGTCCACAAGGGTGCGCGAACGGTCCCGCAACGTCAAGCCCAAAGCGATACTTTTCCTTTTAGGATCAATGCCTTCGCCCTGATACAGATCAAAAACACTGAGCTGCTCAAGCAGAGGACCGGCGCCTTCCTCAACGGCTTCGCGAAGCCGATCGTAAGGCAAATCGACGTCCACCAAAAACGCAAGGTCGCGGCGCACGCTCGGAAACCGCCCCAACGGTTGGTGGGATGGGACCCGAGCGCGGAGCAGGGGTTCAACCGCCAACTCGAACAGAAATACGGGCTGATCGATCTCCCAGCTGGCTGCCAGCTTCGGGTGCAGGGCCCCGAGCCAGCCTACAGATTCATCCTCACGCAAGACCTGGGCCGTCTGGCCAGGGTGCAGCGCTGGATGGACACCGGCAACAAAACGAAACGCATCGAACTCGCCGGTTCCTCGAAGGAGGCGCTCAACGTCCCCCTTCGCATCAAAGAAATCGACACCCTCTGCCGCGTCCGTCCAGCCTTCAGGCCAGCGACTCCCGGTGGCAGCCCCGGCGATCACCGGCTCCTGCCGCAGCCCGTCGCCAAGCGGCAGAAACCGCAGCGTGTTCGCCTGTTTGAGTGGAGTTCAGACGTGTGCTCTTCCGATCTCTCAAACAGGCGAACACGCGGCTGTTGGCGGTTCAGGTTATAGCTCACCGCTGGCAGCAAGCCGGACCACAGGGTGGTGCGCATCACCGACATATCAGCGGACATCGGGTTCTGTAGCTGGAGTGGTGCTGGGCCACCCAGGGCTTGCTCCACCACCGGGTCAACAAAGCTGTAGGTGATGGCCTCTTGGTAGCCGGTTGCCACCAGCAGGTCACGCAGGGCCCGCGTTGATCTCAGGGTTTCGGAAGTCACTGGAGGGCGCAGCGGTCCAGCAGGAAGAGACACCGGGATCTGGTCGTAGCCGTAAAGCCGTCCGACCTCCTCGACCAAGTCCTCCTCAATGGCCAAATCAAACCGGTGGGTCGGCGGTGTCACCGCCCAGGTCGAACCCGCGGTGTCGTCCACAGCCGCCCCCATGCGCTGCAGCAGGCCACGGACGAAGCTGGCCTCCAGACCTGGCAGACCCAGCAGCCGCCGGATGCGCTCAATTCGCAACGGAATGCGAGTCGGCGACGGGAGTCCTTGAGGGTCGCTGACTTCGACAATCGGGCCCACTGTGCCACCCACCAACTGAACCAGCAGTTCGGTTGCGCGCTCAAGCGCGCGTCGGGGCAACTCAGGGTCGACCCCACGCTCGAATCGATGCGCCGCCTCGCTCTGCAAACCGAACCTACGCGCTCGGCCGGCGACCACTTCGGGGATAAAATGAGCGCATTCCAACACCAGGTTGCGGGTGTTTGCGCCTACGCCCGAATTGGCGCCACCCATGACGCCTGCCATCCCCAGTGCGCACTCATCGTCAGCGATCACGAGCACGCTCGAATCCAGCTCCAACGCCTTGCCATCCAGTGTGCGTAGTTGCTCCTGGGCCCGCGCGCGACGTACCCGCAACGCACCGGACACCTGATCCGCATCGTACGCATGCATCGGTTGACCGAGTTCAAGCATGACGTAGTTGGTTACGTCCACCACAGGGTCGATGCTGCGAAAACCCGAGCGCCGCAGGCGTTCCCGAATCCAGATCGGCGTGACTGCGTTCGGCAGGTCGATTGCGGACAACGACCTGGCCAGAAACCGCGGGCATGCCTGCCAGTCATCCACCTGGACATCTGGCCGCACCGTTGAGCTGACCTCAACGCAAACTGGGTCTGGACCCTTGAATGGCTGGTCCGTGATCAGCCCCACCTCTCTGGCCAGGCCGAGTATCGACAGACAGTCCGCGCGGTTGGGGGTCAGGTCCACTTCGATGACTGTATCATCAAGGCCCAAGTAGTCCGACAGAGGCACGCCGGCCGGTGCGTCGAGCGGAAACTCCCAAAGGCCATCGATGGCATCCTCGAACCCCAGCTCGCTGGCCGCGGCCAGCATACCGGCAGAGCCTTGACCCCGAATCTGTGCGGCCTGGATGAGGGTGCCATCAGGCAGCTGTGCGCCAGGGCGCACCAACGGGACCTTGATTCCGACGCGAACGTTCTCGGCGCCACAAACCACTTGGACCCTTTGGGTCCCGTCATCGACTTGGCACACCCGCAGTCGCTCAGCATCTGGGTGTGGAGCCGTCGCAACCACCTCTGCGACCACAACATCCGACACCACACCAGAGACTGGCTCCACCGCGTCGACCTCGAGCCCAGCCATCGTGAGACGCCGCGCCAACGTCTCAGTATCGACGCCGGGGTCAATCCATTCGCGCAACCAGGCTTCACTGAATTTCATAGGGCTACTCGCTTTGGGGCGCTATCGACGGGGGACGGAAGGTCGTGCTCAGAATTGGGCAAGAAAACGCAGGTCGTTCTCGAAAAACATGCGCAAGTCGTCCACGCCATAGCGAAGCATCGCCAGACGCTCAACGCCCATACCAAACGCGAACCCAGAGAAACGTTCCGCGTCCACTCCGCCGGCAGCAAGCACCTTGGGGTGCACCATGCCGCATCCCATGACTTCAAGCCACCCCGTGTGTTTGCACACTCGGCACCCACCGCCTCCGCAGAGCACGCACTGCATGTCCACCTCGGCGGACGGTTCAGTGAACGGGAAATAGGAAGGACGAAAGCGCACGCCGAGGTCCTGCTCAAAAAACGTTCGGAGAAACGCGCTTACCACCCCTTTCAGGTGGGCAAAGCTGATGTCCTGGTCCACCATCAAGCCTTCTACCTGATGGAACATGGGGGTGTGCGTGACGTCGGAATCACACCGGTAGACCCGACCGGGACAAATGATGCGGTGGGGGGGCTGCTGCGCCTCCATCACTCGAATCTGCACCGGCGATGTATGGGTTCGAAGCAAGCGGTCCGGAGCAAAGTAAAAGGTATCGTGCATCGCCCGGGCCGGGTGGTGCGCAGGGATGTTCAGCGCCTCGAAGTTGTGAAAGTCATCCTCAACTTCCGGGCCCTCGGCAACGGCAAAGCCCATGCCCGTAAAGAACGACTCAATTCGATCCAGGGTGCGCGTCACAGGGTGCAACGCGCCGGGCCGTGGGCCACGGCCCGGCAGGGTGACGTCAATGCGCTCCTTCTTCAGCAGCGCGTCGATCGTCCGCTGCTCGATTTCCTGCCTGCGCGACTCCAGCTCCTGCTGCAGTTGAGTTTTGGCGGCGTTGATGCGCGCGCCCGCGTCGGGTCGTTCTTCGGCTGGCAACGTCCCGAGCTGCTTGAGCTGCTCGGTGAGGCGGCCTTTCTTCCCGAAGAAGCGCACGCGAACCTGGTCGAGTTCTGCAGCTTCGGTCGCCGCCTGCATCGCCGCCCGCGCTTCGGTTACCAATTGCTCAAGGTGCTGCATAGAAAAAACCCATCCACAAAAAAGGGAAGCCTACACTTCCCTTTCTTCGCTGCTCGCAGGCTGTAAGGCCTCCCGACTTGATTGCCTTGCTAGGCAGCCAAAGCACCCCGAGCACGCTCGGCCAAAGCCGCGAACGTCTCTTGATCGTGAACCGCGATGTCGGCCAGCATCTTGCGGTCAACTTCCACCGACGCCTTGTTCAAGCCATCGATGAGCCTGCTGTAACTGAGGCCGTGCTGGCGGGCCGCAGCGTTGATGCGGGTGATCCACAGTGAACGGAATTGCCGCTTGCGCTGGCGACGGTCACGGTATGCATACTGCCCAGCCTTGGTAACGGCTTGGGTGGCAACCCGGTAACTGCGGCTGCGCGCACCATAGTAGCCTTTCGCTTGCTGAAGAACCTTCTTGTGCCGGCGTCGTGCCTGCACACCTCGTTTTACCCGTGGCATAACAACCTCCTAAGAACCAATCCGTAAACGCCCAATTGCCGGCCTATTTCAGGTAGGGCAACATCCGCTCGACCAATGGCTGATCCGCAGGAGTCAGGTGGTGCATTGGGCGGAGATGACGCTTCCGCTTGGTGCTCTTCTTGGTGAGGATGTGGTTTTTGAAGGCTTGCTTATGCTTGATACCGCCTGCGGTTCTACGAAACCGTTTGGCGGCGCCTCGATTGCTTTTGATCTTCGGCATGGGTACTCCGCTCGTTTCTGGCCCGGCAGGCTCGACTGCATACGCGGTCGATTGATTTGAAGCGCTGCGCGGGGTCGATTTCTCTTTGTCGTGTTCTCTTCCGTCCTTGGCGTTATTTTTTCTTCTTGGGGGCAATGACCATCGTCATTTGGCGCCCTTCCATCGTGGGGTGCTGCTCCACTGCACCAAACTCCGCCAAGTCTTCCTCGATTCGCGAGAGCAGCTCGGCACCCAGACGCTGGTGGGCCATCTCCCGCCCACGGAACCTCAGGGTTACCTTGGCCTTGTCTCCATCTTCCAAAAACCGCACCAGATTGCGCAATTTCACCTGATAGTCCGCTTCTTCGGTACCAGGGCGAAATTTCATCTCTTTGATCTGGGTGCGCTTTTGCTTTTTCTTGGCCGCTGCTTTTTGCTTCTTGGCCTCGAAAACATGCTTGCCGTAATCCATCACTTTGCAAACAGGCGGGTCGCCATCGGGGGCGATTTCGACGAGGTCCAAACTGACTTGGGCAGCAGCTTCCAGAGCATCCTGCAGCGACACCACCCCGATCTGCCCACCACTCGGGCCGATCAGTCGCACCACATTGGCGGTGATTTCGTCGTTGATGCGGTTTCGTTTGCTCTGGCCTTTGCCGGATGCGTTCTTGATATTCAGTTCTCCAAAGACACGCGGCCGCGTCGCGCAATGTCTTTCGACAGGAGGTCGACAAAGGCATCGAGGGACATCGCCCCCAAATCTTCACCGCTCCGTGCGCGCACGGCCACTTGGTCGGATTCGCATTCTCGGTCGCCACACACCAGGATGTATGGGACCTTCTGCAAGGTGTGCTCGCGGATTTTAAATCCAATTTTTTCATTTCTCAAGTCGGCAAACACCCGGACCCCCTTGGCTGCCAGTTGCCGCTCGACCCCTTGGCAGTACCCTGCCTGGTCATCGGTGATGTTCGCCACAACGGCTTGAACCGGGGCCAACCAGGTCGGAAAGGCACCTGCATGGTGCTCAATGAGAATTCCAATGAATCGCTCGAAGGACCCGAGAATCGCTCGGTGCAGCATCACCGGGGTATGGCGCGCGCCGTCTTCACCCACGTATTGGGCGTCAAGTCGCGCTGGCATGGAAAAATCGACCTGGATGGTTCCACACTGCCAAACGCGCGCGAGGCAATCCCGCAGCGAAAATTCGATTTTGGGCCCATAGAACGCCCCTTCTCCGGGAAGCACCTCGTAGTCGAGTCCCTGCTGCTCCAGCGCCTCGGCAAGTGCCGCTTCAGCCTTGTCCCAGACTTCATCGGAACCCACCCGCGCTTGCGGGCGTGTGGACAGCTTGAGTTCGACATCGTCAAAGCCAAAGTCGCGATAGACGTCAAACAGCAGTGTGATAAAGCGCGCCACCTCTGCTTGAATGTCGTCCTCGCTGCAAAAAATGTGTGCATCGTCTTGAGTGAACGCGCGCACACGCATCAGGCCGTGCAGGGTCCCCGACGGCTCATTGCGGTGGCAGGAGCCGAACTCGGCCAACCGCAATGGGAGGTCGCGGTAGCTCTTGAGGCCCTGATTGAAAACCTGCACATGACAGGGGCAATTCATTGGCTTGACGGCGTAGTCCCGGCTCTCCGACTCGGTGCTGAACATTTCATTGCCGAATTTATCCGCGTGGCCAGACCGCTCCCAAAGGCTGTAGTCGACCAGAGAGGGGGTGCGAATCTCCTGATAACCGTGTTCCCGCTGAACTCCACGCATGTACTGCTCCACCACTTGGTAGAGCTGCCAGCCCTTGGGGTGCCAGAAGACCATCCCCGGCGCCTCCTCCTGCGTATGGAACAACTCCATTTGCTTGCCAATGCGCCTGTGGTCTCGCTTGGCGGCCTCTTCGAGCCGGCGCAGGTGCTGCTTCAATTGTTTCGGATTTGCCCAAGCTGTGCCATAGATGCGTTGCAGCATCCTGTTCTTGGAGTCGCCCCGCCAATAGGCCCCGGCCACCTTGGTCAAGCGGAAGGCTGTGAGCTTGCCCGTCGAGGGCACGTGGGGACCGCGACACAGGTCGATGAACTGACCCTGCTGGTAAAACGAGAGGGGCTCGTGGCTGCCGATGTCCTTGATGATTTCGACCTTGTAGTGCTCACCGAGGCCCTCAAACAAGCGGATGGCCTCCTCAGGGTCCATTAGGCTTCGCGAGACCCTCAGGTCGGCCGCAGCAAGCTCGTGCATCTTCGCCTCGATGCGCTCCAGATCCTCAGGGGTGAAGGGGCGCTCAAAGGCAAAGTCGTAGTAGAACCCGTCATCAATCACCGGGCCGATGGTCACCTGCGCCGCGGGGAACAAGGATTTCACGGCCATTGCCAGCAGGTGGGCGCAGGAGTGGCGGATGACTTCAAGGCCCGCATCGTCGCTCGGCGTGACGATTTCAACCGTCGCATCGGCGCCGATTTCGTGGCTCAGATCCACCAGGGAACCATCAACGCGACCGGCCACCGCCGCCTTGGCCAAACCAGGCCCGATCGACCCGGCAACTTCAGCCACCGTGATGGGCCGATCGAATGACTTCGTCGATTGGTCAGGGAGGGTAATGGTCGGCATGGGCCGCTCCTCAGTCAGTGGTGACCCCTACCAAAGGTCACGTGCAAGGGGGTTGGGGGGCCAAAGTATAATGGGTCCGCGCCAACTGTACACTTCAATCAATCCGGCGCATTCCGAAGGACCCGCATGGACAACGAAAACCTAGAAGTGTTGCACGCCCTTGATGACTGGCTCGGCTCTGGTGCCTGTGCATGGCTGTGCACCATCGTTGCGACCTTTGGCTCTTCACCACGCCCGGTGGGCTCGTTGCTGGCGATCAACGACCGCGGCCAAGCCGCGGGGTCGCTGTCGGGCGGATGCGTCGAAGACGACCTGTTGGACGCACTGCGCAGCCGAAGTGTCGCGGCCGATGGTCCCGAGCGGCTCGCCTACGGGGTCAGCCAGGCAGAAACCGCCCGCCTTGGCCTTCCCTGTGGAGGGCGCCTTGAAGTGATCGCTGAACCCTTGATTCCGTCGGACCGGATCCGCAACGAATTTACCGAAATCCTCGCGCTGTTGTCAGCGCGGCGCCGCTGCGTCCGCGAGGTGGACCTGGAAACCGGCGCCACCCGGGTCGCACCGGACACAAGCATGCGCCCCACAGCACTAGAAGGCGCCCGCCTTTGCCAGCGTTTTGGGCCTCGCCAACGGCTGGTGCTGGTGGGCGCCGGCCAGATCGCGCGGTATCTCAGCGAGATCGCCCTGGCACTGGACTTTGAGGTGGTGGTCACCGACCCTCGCCCAGAGCTGCTGGAAGCCTGGGCTGTCACGAACACCCACGCCTGTTCTGGGATGCCGGACGATGTCGTTCGCGAGTGGGCAGGTGACGCCAACAGCGCGGTCATCACCCTCACCCATGACCCCCGCATCGACGACATGGCCCTGATGGAAGCGCTGCGCGGCGACAACTTTTACGTGGGCGCGCTCGGGTCCAGACGCACGAGTGACAAACGCCGTCAGCGGTTGTCCGCGCTGGACCTACGCCCCGACCAGATCGACCGGCTCGACGCGCCCGTGGGACTCGACATTGGCAGCAAGACCCCGCCCGAAATCGCCGTCGCCATCGCGGCCAGCTTGATCGAACTGCGCAACCGCCCCCACGCTCGGCCTGAGCAAGCGCCTCCTGAATGAGCGGCCCAGCGCACCCCGATGCCCCGCCCGAAGCGGAAGGTCTGGCCGACTGGCGGATCCTGGTGTTGGCGGCGGGCCAGGGGCGGCGGTTCGGTAGCGACAAGCGGACGGCGCGCCTGGCAGACGGGCGCACCTTGCTCGAAACCAGCCTGGCGCCATTCACCCCCTGGAAAGGTCAAGTCGAAGTGATGCTTGGTCCGGCAGACCAGCGCCTCAGCAAACGCCTTGCCCAACTCGGCTGGGACAACCGGACGGCACCGAATGCGGGCCTGGGGATGGGCGCAACACTGAGCGACGCGGTCGCTGGTCTCGCGCCCCAGGCCCGTGGCTGCCTCATTGCTCTGGGGGACATGCCCTGGATCCGCAGCGACAGCATCGCACGCGTCCTGAGCGCCGCCATGCGTTTTTCCCTGGTGGTGCCACGCAACCAGGGACGCTGGGGCCACCCGCGGGCTTTTTCCGCCGCGTACTTCCCTCGCCTGACGCAGGCTCAGGACGACACCGGCGCGCGTGGACTTTTGAGCGCGGAACGGTCTCGGATTCACTTTGTCGATGTCGAAGACAGTGGAATTGTGCAGGATGTAGACTGCAGGGACGACTTGTTTTGACCCACGCGCCGAAGGAGTCCACCGATGACAGCAACCACCGTTTTGGTCGCCGAACGCAGCCGCGCCAGGTTTTTCTACCTTGAGAGTCTGGCAGCGCCTCTGGTTGAAACCGAAACCTTTGCCAACCCTGAGGGACGCGAGCATGAGGGGGACCTCGTGTCCGATCGGCCGGGGCACCTGTTCGACGGCCGCGGGACTGACAGTCACGGTCGACATGCCGCCCAACCACCGCAGAGCGCCAGCGACAAGGTGGCCGAAGACTTTGCCAAGCTGCTTTGTCGCCATGCCGAAAAAATGCGTCAACAACAGCCCGGCCGACGCTGGGTGGTGGTCGCTTCGCCTGAGTTCCTGGGGTTGCTGCGCAAACACTGGAGCAGCGCATTCAAGGCGTGCATCGTCGGTGAAGTGGCCAAAAACGTCGCCAAGCTGGACCCACAGGCGATCCGCAGCCTGCTTCCCGAGTCTGTGGCTCAGTAGGCGCTACTTGTTGATGATTTTGCTGACCTCACCCCGTTCCAGGGCGTCGGAATAATTGCCCGAACAGGCAGCAGAGTTCATCTTCGCGCGGTGCAGCAAGGTGTCAGGGCACCCGCTGGGGTCGTCCCAATCCAATAGCGAACGACCGTAGCAAAAACCAAGCTGCCAGGGCTGGCGGGCACATTGACTGGCCGTGTTCAGCGCCCGGGTTGCTGCCAAGGCCACAGCGGCACGCGT
>OBIC01000486.1_pt1 | contig 10301 bp, 12 predicted proteins | sample 1519831 | NCBI WGS metagenome assembly OBIC01 (sample SAMN03019805, study PRJEB22545) | beach sand metagenome | biome: beach; feature: sea beach; material: beach sand | place: USA: Municipal Pensacola Beach, FL | collected 2010-10-20 | depth 40-45 cm m | reverse complement strand
GTTAAAGGACGCATAACCAGGCCGGGCGATATCATTCCTCCCCCACCATGCCGAACACGCTTTTACAAAACTGCAGAGAATTAAAAATCTGCCGGTTGCCAAATCAACAGGCAGTGCAGCAAGCACTGATCAATCGTAGAATCTTAACCAAGGAGAAATGCTATGTTTTCCGCTACCGCAAAGGAGGCCGCCATGGCAGCGAATGACATCAAGAAAACAGTCAAAACAGCGAAGCGCGAAGCCAACGACATCGCCGAGGATGCGCACGGCTTCGCTGAGGATGTAATGGATGACATCACACACTATGCCAATCAGGCTGGTCGCACCGTTCGTGATTTTGTCGAAACAGCAAGTGACACGATAACGGATTCTTCTCAGCAGGTGAAAGACAGGATTGAAACCCATCCGGTGCGTTCCAGTGTAATTGCCCTGGGCGTAGGATTCCTTCTCGGCGCACTGTTTCGGCGCTAGAAGAGCTTGCCGCCATGCTGATGCTCAAGAAATTCTGGCTGCTGTGGGTCCTTGAAAGACTGTATTCGTCTTTATCCAATGGATTTACGGTATTCTTGTCGCACATGGCGGCCATCGCCTGCCTGTTCATCCTATGTGCAAATTTGCTTCTACTGTTACTGGCGGTTCTTGCCTGGCTGGGCTACACGGTGCTCATCGGCTACGGATTTCCGCCAGAACAGGCGGGTCTGCTTCTTTCCGTCAGCATCCTTGTACTGCTTGCCTGCTTAACGCTTCTCTTAAAGCGGGCCTTTTCAGAGTTGCAGGATTCAATCCATATCGAGATGCATAAGAACCCATCCATCTCTGATATTATGACTTGCGTTGCAGAAAGTTTCATAGAGGGTTTTCAGGACAGTACTTCTTCTCCAAAGCGCGCCAAAAGACGGAAATAAACAGTGGCCATAAGCCGCCGTTATATCCTGGTCCCTGCAGGCGTCCTTCTTCTTCTGTTATGCGGCGTGATCGGCGCCCGGCTTTACCTGCCAATTTGGGTGAAGGGTTTCGTCGACCGTCAAATCAATCAAATTCCAGGTTATGAAGGTGAAGTCCGTTCTATCGACATAAGTCTCTATCGCGGCGCCTATACCATTCACGGCTTGGAGATACGAAAAACAGCCAGTGGGATACCTGTCCCGTTTATTTTCATCGAAACGATGGATCTTTCGGTGGAATGGGGAGCGCTCCTGCACGGACGCATCGTTTCCAAAATAGAAGCCGACAAGCCCGTCCTCAATTTTGCAGTTAGCGCCAGGGGCGCCCAGAAACAAAATGGCGCAGGTGTGGATTGGGCGGAGAAGGTAAAAAAGCTAATTCCGATTGATATCAACAGTTTCCTGATAAAAGACGGCACTGTGACCTATCGTGACTATTCTACCAAACCGGAGATCAACCTGCCCATCGAACATATTGAAGGATGGGTAAATAATCTGCGCAACGTGGTGGAGAAAGACCGCCCCTTGCCCAGCTCTTTATTCTTTACCGGGGAGTCGATTGGTAAAGGCAGGCTGGAGGTCTATGGACGTATGGATATTCTCGCCCAGCCTATGGAAACGGAAATGGCGTTTAAGCTGGAGCAGGTCCATCTTCCGGCCATCAATGATTTCTTTCACAGCTATTTCTTGGTAGATGCAAAGAGCGGTATTTTTGATTTTTACAGTGAGTTGAAAATTCATAATGGAAAGGTGTCAGGTTACATTAAACCCATCGCTACGCACGTATCGCTTATTGATTTAGATGTAGAAAATAATCCTCTTAAACTAGCCTGGGAAACTTTAGTAACCATAGTTATGGAGGCCTTCACCAATCAGCGCAAAGACCAGTTCGCCACTAAGATTCCCCTTTCAGGGGACATTGGAAATGTCACGACTGATGTGTGGAGGGCGATCGTGGGCATAGTGCGAAACGCCTTTATCGAGGCCATAAAGAAAGGACCGGAAGGCGAACTGGAAAGTCTTCGTGGCCTTAAAGACGGCGGACGCTGATCTTTATGTTTTCTTTATAATAGATATAGAAAAAGATGATCCATTCATTATATGGCCTTAATTAAAATATAAAGTGAGTTTGAATTGCGTTAATATTTCAATAAGATAGAGGAGCATTTATGAAACGGCTCGCGTTGATCGCCTTGCTGGCCCTTGCGCCGCTGCTGCAGGGTTGCAACACAATGGAAGGTATGGGGCAAGATATCCAAAAGGGTGGAGAGAAGATCGAAGATGCGGCAGATAGCAACAAGTGAATTCAGCCCCGACAGACATCTGCGTTAAAGCGAATGTCGGTCGGTGCGCATCTTTCTTCCATTATGACAAACCGCGAGAGCATGTATTGGTATTCAAAAATCCCGGGCAAGCAATATTTCATTTCTATCCTGATCATCGGGATCGCACTCTTCGTCACCTTCAGCACGATTATTTACCAGCACTACGACAAAGCGCAACGCCTGAATGACTGGACTCTCTATAACTATGAGGTATTGCGCCTTTCACGGCGGATTCTTAATGATCTGGTTGACATGGAAACTGGGGTGCGCGGATATCTTCTGACGGGAAAAAAGCACTTTCTGGAGCCTTATGAAAGTTCCAGAATTACCCTTGATCAGCAAATCAGACAACTCTGGGCGACAACAAAGAACGACAACACGATTCAGGACAACCTCCATGTCTGGCTTAACAAAATCGAGGCCTATTCCACTTTGTTAAGTGAAGAGTTGGCCACATTCAATATCCAGGGCGGCAGGAGTATCACTGAAGACAAGCTGACCGTCCAGAAGACGCAGCTGGATGAACTGCGTAATTTGCTTCAAACTTACATCAACGATCGTACACGTAAGCTGCAGGAGCAAGTATATAAGAGTAATGAAGAACATCGTGATTTTAAATTCTTCTTGATACTCTGGACATTCCTGGCCATCGTCGTGATGCTGCTGGCCACCATGGTGATTTTGGCCCTACTTGCGCGCGGACAGCGCGCCAGACAAGCGACCGCCGAAGCTGAGGAACGCTTCCGGCTGGTAATGAATGGCATTAATGACGGCGTATATGATTATAACCCGCAGGACGGGACAATTTATTATTCGCCCTCCTTTAAATCTATGCTGGGCTATTCTGATGAGAATTTTCCTGATTCCCTCCAATCCATCGATAATGTGCTCCATCCTGAAGATGAGAAAGCCAAATGGGATGTATTTCACGCTTATGAACGCCGTGAAATAACCGAATACAAGAACATGTTCCGTCTGCGCCATAATGATGGCGGATGGCGGTGGATATTATCCCGCGGCGTCGGCTTCTGGAATCAGCATGGGCAAATGACACGTCTTATCGGCACACATATGGACATCACCGAGCATAAGAAGCGGGAAGAAGATCTGGCTCAGGCAAACTCGGATCTCGAAACGTTTACTTATATTGCCTCACACGATTTGCGCTCACCTTTGGTGAATCTCAAGGGGTTCGCGAAGGAGCTTTCCTATGCGGTGGACCAAATCAAGCCCATCATACATTCGATTCAACCTCAACTGCCGTCAGAGGACCAGAAAGCGCTTTCCGAATCCCTGGATGAGGACATTCCCGAAGCGCTTAAATTTATCGAAAAATCAACCGAGCGGATGGACACGCTTATTACCGCCATCCTGGATCTGTCGCGTATCGGAAAGCATGAGTATCATTCTAAGCCGGTGGATATGGAAGCAATCGCACAAAAATGCATAGGGTCGCAAAGCTACGAAATAGAGCAAAAAAATGCCGAAGTTATTTGCGGTGAACTGCCTATTATCATTTCTGACCCCCTTGCTTTGGAACAGATTTTCAGCAATCTGCTTGACAATGCGGTAAAATATCTTGATCCCGCGCGTCCGGGAAAAATCGTTATTTCAGCCCAGGAAATGCATGCTGACGTCATTTTTTCAGTAGAGGATAACGGACGCGGCATTGCGCTGGAAGATCAGCCCAAGATCTTTGATATGTTCCGCCGTGCGCGTAATACTGACGATGTGCGCGGCGCTGGCCTGGGTATGTCGTTTGTCAAAGCTACTCTGCGCAAACTTGGCGGGTCCATCTGGTGTGAATCCAAGCTTGGCGAAGGAACGACCTTCTACTTCCGCTTACCTAAATACGCAATGAAAGGACTTGCGGCATGATAAGGCCTTTCGTCGAACCGTTTACCCTCGTGATGATAGAAGACGACGAAGGCCATGCCACGCTGATCCGCAAGAACCTTGAACGCGCAGGCATCGGGAATGATCTTGTTATGCTCAACGATGGTCAAAAGGCCATAGATTATTTCTTCCACACAGACAATATCGACATTCAGCACGACAAAAAACTGATTCTGCTTGACCTGAATTTACCCAAAGTGGACGGCTACGAAATTCTGCGCCGCTTAAAGGCGCAGGAGCGGACGCGAACCATTCCCGTTATTGTGCTGACGACCACTGACAATCCGAAAGAAGTGGATTTCTGCTATGAACTAGGCTGCAATGTCTACATCACAAAACCCGTTGAGTACGATAAATTCGCCAACGCGATACAGAAACTGGGTCTGATGCTCGCAGTGGTAAAGCTGCCTCACAGCCCGAAAAAAGCGTAAAGAATGCCTAACACGCCGTTGCAATCTATTCTTTATGTAGAGGACGATGAAGCTCTTGCCCGTCTTCTGCAAAAGCGCATGGAGCGCCTGCGTTTCACCGTTCATACTGCGCTGACGGCGGAAGAGGGTCTTAAAAAACTGGACGAGCACAGTTACGACCTTGTACTGGTCGATTATAATCTTCCAGGCATGAACGGCATCGAAATGCTGCAAAAAATCGCAGAGAGGCCAACTCCGTTGCCGGTCATTATCCTCACAGCGGGCGGCGATGAGCGCATCGCTCTGGAAGCCTTGGAAAAAGGCGCTGCTGATTATGCCGTCAAGGACGTCCATCAGACCTATCTTGATCTTCTCCCTGCCGTGATGCAGTCGGCCTACACCAAAGAGCGCCTGATGCGCGTTACGGAAAAACAGCGGCAGGAATTACAGGCGGAGAAGGAAAAAGCTGAGGCCGCGAACCAGGCGAAGAGCAATTTCCTTGCTACAATGAGTCACGAGATCCGCACACCGATGAATGTGGTCACAGGTCTGGCGCGCATGCTGACGAAAACCAAGCTGGACGATGAACAGCTGAAAATCGTCACGACCCTTCAAAACAACGCCGATCTCCTGCTCAAGCTTATTAATGACCTGCTTGATATCAGCCGCATCGAAGCTGGTCAGGTTGAGCTGGAAAAAGTCAGTTTCACACTTTCTTCCATACTGGAAGATATTCGTCTGATGATTTCCACAGTTGCTGCAGATAAGAATCTGAAATTACGTCTCATAGATTCAAGCGGCGGTCAGGTGTTTAAAGGTGACCGTACGCGTTTGCAGCAGATTATTCTGAATCTGGTGAGCAATGCCTTTAAATTCACCGAAAAAGGCAGTATCGAGATTACAGCTTCAGCCGAACCACAGCCTGATGGACGTATCCGGCTAATTCTTGCCGTACGCGACACTGGCATCGGCATTGCGGAAGACAAGCTTCCTTTTATATTCGATAAATTTACCCAGGCTGACGAAACCATCACGCGCCGTTTTGGCGGATCCGGTCTGGGCCTTTCTATTGCAAGATCGCTGGCGCAGCTTATGGGCGGCGACATTACGGTGGAGACATGCGTGGGCAAGGGTTCTGTCTTTACCTTAACGGCGCCTTTGCTGAGCGGAGATGAGGATGAAATCATTTTTACCACAGCTCCCGATTCACCACCTTCACAGGGGGGCAACATCCTTCTTGTCGAGGACTACAGGCCAAATGTGATGGTGGCCACCATGATGCTCGAAGAGATCGGTTACGCCGTCGTGGCTGCGGAAAGCGGCCAGGAAGCCATCGACACGCTATACAACACCAAGACTCCCTTTCTTGCCGTGCTAATGGACTTTCAGAGGCAGGGTAGGGACGTTTTGAAATCACCCCGCCGTATCCGTGAATGGGAAAAAGACACCGGCAGACGTCACACCATTATTGGTGTTACCGCCCATGCGCTGGCCGGCGACCGCGAGCGTTGCCTGGCGGCAGGAATGGATGACTATATCAGCAAACCCATACACCCCGATATCCTGGCCACCACACTTTCCCGCCTGCTGGGTAAAGCCGCCGCCTAAGTCTTTGTTATTTATTTATTACTTTATATCCTTTTGCTGACTGATGCTTTGCAGGCTCCATTCTAAGGTGACGTTCCAGCCACTCATGATGGGAGACGGTTAATGAAGCAGACGCATAAAGAAGACTCTCAGATTGCTTCGATCCCTGAATTGGAGGAAGCCGAGACTCTTGCAAACGACCTCAAGCAGATCCTCATTCGATTTGAACAGGAACTTGTCAATGGCGATGCGCGTGAAGACGTAGAGAAACTGGAGCTTTGGGTCGAATCCTACCTTAAAGGCTTGCGTGCCGCACAAATGATTTCCACTGACGGCGCAGAGATGATGCATAAGATTCGCGACCAGCTCAAACTTGCCTTGGAAGAAAGGCAGCGTCTGGAAGACGACGGCGGGAATCCTCCGCCGAATACGGAACAGGAAGCGCAACTTGAGGAATTTACAAGGGCTATCAAACGCATAGAGCGGCTGACTCCTACAGTCGAGCAGTCATTCCAATATCCTCTCCGAGAAGAGGAAAAGAATTAATCCCTATTTGGAAGCACGAAAGACAACTCGGGCGGTTCTTCTGGCATGCTGCGAGACGCGCAGTCTTCTAAGGATTATCGGCCTCTGGACACGCCTTCTGCTGGATACTTCTTTAAGACGACAACTTTTTTCAGGAGCATTGTATGAATAATACGCAATACAGAACCTTGATCGCTGTACTGGTTATCGCCGTACTGGGCGTACTTGCATGGGGCGCGCTAACGCTACCCGATCAAAGAAGTACAGGTGAAAAGGTAGGGGACGCCATTGATGCGCTGCCACAAGGCGTGGATAAAGCCGCCCGTGAACTCGAAGACCGCACTCCCGGTGAAAGACTGGGTGATGCTGTGAAGGACGCAGGCGAGGATATCAAGAGCAATACCGACAACCCCAATTAGGCTGAGGCGTCATGCGGCATATACACATAGCGTTTCCGTACAGGTTGAATCCTCTGTGTTCAGTCCCTGTTCGTTTGATAACCCAGCCTGCCTGCAACCGGTTAGCCGTTTCTGCATCCGTGCCGGCCAGCGCTTTAACCAGAATGATGGAGAGTAAGTTATGAAAGGAATATTGCTTTGGCTGATCGGCCTGCCGATCCCTATCATCATCCTTCTTTATCTCTTTAACGTGCTTTAGCGGCAGTAGCTCCAGAAAATTGAACAATTCTGAAATGTTGTTCAATTTCATTTTTTTGTCCTAACTTAAATCTATCATGAAGAAAAAACCTCCTCCCCCGGAAAATTTTGATGAGACCCGTGAGCAAATCCATCGCCAGATGCTTTCGGCCGTCTCGCATGATCTCAAAACGCCGCTAGCAACAATTATCGGGTCTCTGGAAATCTACAGCCGTATGGATGAAAAACTCTCCCGGGAAAAACAGAGATCATTGGTGATCTCTGCGCTGTCAGAGGCTTATCGTCTGGATAATTTCATCAGTAATATTCTTGACATGGCCAAACTCGAGAGCGGGATGGTGCAGGTCAATAACGAAAAATGCGATCTTAAGTCATTACTGGAGGATGCGATCACCCGTCTCGGCCCGCGCCGGGAGAGAGGTGAGTTACGACTCCAGCGCATCGGGTCAGGCTCCACTGTCAATACCGATCCTATGCTGATGGGGCGCGCCGTCCAGTTGTTGCTTGAAAATGCGCTGCGACATACAGGAAAGCATCCGGTCGTTGTAGTGGATTACGGAATCGAAGGCAGCAAAGGGGTAATTCGCATACGTGATAACGGGCCCGGAATTCCCAGAGGCCAGGAAAAAAATATTTTCTCTAAATATACTCGCCTGGGCGACAGTGATACACGAAACGCCGGCACAGGCTTGGGGCTTGCCATCTGCCAGGGCATCATGCGTATACTCTCTGGAGAAGTGAAAGCTGAAAACGATACTGCAGGGGGGGCGGTTTTCCTACTGGTATTCCCGGCCTGATGCCGGGCTGACTGACTGCTCCTATCTCTTTCCACAGAGAGGGGCAGGAGAAAAAGCCGGCTTAACCGATCTAGAATTCTATGCAAAAAATCTGGTGGATCCTAAAGCAAGCAGGCAGACAACTATGGCTGCGCACAGTCATGTTCTGTGTGCTGGCCCTCATAACGGCGTTGCTTGGATATTTTCTTAAACCATACATTCCGGAGGATATTCCCAGAAGAGTGGGGGCGGAATCCGTAGAAGGAATTCTACTCATTATCGCCAACAGCATGCTGGTAGTGACCACTTTTTCCCTGAGCACCATGGTCTCGGCTTATACAGCCGCAACGAACAATGTCACTCCACGCGCCACCAAGTTATTGCTGGAGGATCCCACCTCGCAAAACGCGCTTTCCGTATTCATCGGCGCATTCCTCTTCAGCCTGGCGAGCATTATCGCCATCAGCATGGAAATTTACGGGAGCACTGGCCTTCTCATATTATATGTCGTCACCATCCTGGTGATTTGTCTTATAATTGTCGTCCTTCTGCGGTGGATCAGCTACTTATCCGGGCTGGGCAGGGTAAGCAATACGATCAGAATGGTGGAAAGCGCAACCTGCGAAGCATTGGAAAACAGGATAGAGCAGCCCTATTTGGGCGGCACACCACTTCATGACAAGAACCTGAATGGAAAGTTCTTTCCAGTCGCCTGTCATAAAATCGGCTTTATCCAGTTCATAGATATGCCCTCTCTGTCGAAACACGCCAGGGAATATGGAACTGAACTCTACATTCACAAGATACCGGGATCTTTCAGTAACGGCGTCGAGCCGCTCTTGTTCAGCAGTCTACATCTCGACACCAAAGCGCAAGAAGCCATATGCAATAATTTCGTAATTGCCGATGAGCGTTCATTCGATCAGGATCCACGTTATGGATTCATTGTCATGAGCGAAATCGCCTGCCGCGCCCTGTCCCCGGCCATCAATGATCCGGGCACCGCCATAGACGTAATCACAACCGCTTATAAATTGTTAATGCCATGGGTAAACAAGAAACGCAGGGATCCTGAACCACTTTATACGGATATTCACGTAATCCCTCTCGAAACGGAAAATTTGCTGGGTGACGTGTTCCCTGGCATTGCAAGAGACGGAGCCAGCAACCTGCAGGTGGGTATTATCATACAGAAAATGCTGCGGCTATTGGCGCGCCAGGCCGATGAGATTTCTTCCAAGGAAATTCAAAAAACAGCACGGTACGCGTTCGATTATTCAAAAAAATTCCTGGCGCTGGATCCCGAAATAGAAACCATTAAGTCCTATATGCTGGATGCTTGATTGCCATGTATGTTCCTACACAGCGGCTTTGTGATTTTGATCTTTCTTGGGCGATAGCTTTATCTCCGGCGCGTCTCTATCATCTTCTCCAGAGCGCAACCGCTTGCGCGCCACTTCAAGAAGAGCTTCATATTCCTTGCACGTGTCTTCCAGTTCTTCGTCCGACAGTTTCTCCAGTCGCAACATCGCATTATGCGCGCCTTCGGTGGCCCGAATGATTTCATCCAGCTTAAGCTGCACAGCCCGTGTTTCACGGTTCTGGGAATTCTGGATGAGGAACACCAGCAGAAATGTAATGATGCTGGTCACCGTATTGATGACGATCTGCCAGACCTCGGAATAACCATATATCGGCCCCGTTCCAGCCCATACCAACAGGGAAAGCAAGGCCAGCATGAAAGCTATGGGTGTTCCCGCAGCTGTTGCCGACTTTTCAGCGAACGCGGTGAACAGGTTTTTTAAACCGGACGATTTTGATTTTTCTTTCATGATTGGCTCCACATTAAAAAAGCTCCCCGGCGCTGGAGGAGGCTTTAGGCGATGACTAGTTCAGTATGCGGCTGCGCCCGTTCCGGCAGCAGGCGCGCACTTGCCCGTAGCCGTAAGCGCAGGGTGTCGCCGTAAGCTAGCGCGCCTTGAACAATGAAGCGGTTGGGTTTCTTTTTTAGCGAATAAAAAAGAAGCAAAGACCCGGATCAGCGGTTTACAATGGCTGATATGACAGAATTGGGATAACGGACGCCTGTAATGGCGCGCTCTGCCGGCTCAATGAAGGGGGTGGCGGGATGTGTAATTGGAACACGGGATATGAAAAGCGCCGGGGATGGCATCGGCTACCG
>OBIC01000485.1_pt1 | contig 10307 bp, 12 predicted proteins | sample 1519831 | NCBI WGS metagenome assembly OBIC01 (sample SAMN03019805, study PRJEB22545) | beach sand metagenome | biome: beach; feature: sea beach; material: beach sand | place: USA: Municipal Pensacola Beach, FL | collected 2010-10-20 | depth 40-45 cm m | reverse complement strand
CGCATCGACCGCCGCGCCTATGCCGAGATGTTCGGCCCCACCACCGGCGATCGCGTCCGTCTGGGCGACACCGAGCTGTGGATCGAAGTCGAGCGCGACTTCACGGTCTATGGCGAGGAGGTGAAATTCGGCGGCGGCAAGGTGATCCGCGACGGCATGGGCCAGGCCCAGGCCAGCCGCGCCGACGGCGCGCTCGACACTGTCATCACCAACGCGCTCATCCTGGATCACTGGGGCGTGGTCAAGGCCGACATCGGCATCCGCGGCGGGCGCATCGTCGGCATCGGCAAGGCCGGCAACCCCGACGTGCAGCCGGGGGTGACGCTCATCGTCGGCCCCGGCACCGAGGTGATCGCCGGCGAGGGGATGATCGCCACCGCCGGCGGCATCGACGCGCACATCCACTTCATCTGCCCGCAGCAGATCGAAGAGGCGCTGATGTCCGGCATCACCACCATGATCGGCGGTGGCACGGGTCCGGCCACCGGCAGCAACGCCACCACCTGCACACCCGGCGCGTGGCACCTGGCGCGCATGCTGGAGGCGGCCGAAGCGTTCCCGATGAACCTCGGTTTTCTGGGCAAGGGCAACGCCAGCCGGCCCGAGGCGCTCATCGAGCAGATCGAGGCCGGCGCCATGGGCTTGAAGCTGCACGAGGACTGGGGCACCACCCCGGCGGCCATCGACTGCTGCCTCACCGTCGCCGAGCAGTTCGATGTGCAGGTCGCCATCCACACCGACACGCTCAACGAATCCGGGTTCGTGGAGGACACGCTGGCCGCCTTCAAGGGCCGCACCATCCACACGTACCACACCGAGGGCGCCGGCGGTGGCCACGCGCCGGACATCATCAAGGCCTGCGGCGCGCAGAACGTGCTGCCCTCCAGCACCAACCCGACGCGGCCCTACACCATCAACACCGTGGACGAACACCTCGACATGCTGATGGTGTGTCACCACCTCGATCCGAGCATCGCCGAGGACGTGGCCTTCGCCGAGTCGCGCATCCGCCGCGAGACCATCGCCGCGGAGGACATCCTGCACGACCTGGGCGCGTTTTCGATGATCGCGTCCGATTCGCAGGCCATGGGCCGCGTGGGCGAGGTCGTGACCCGCACCTGGCAGACCGCGCACAAGATGAAGGTGCAGCGCGGCGCCCTGCCGCAGGACAGCGCCCGGGCCGACAACTTCCGCGCCCGCCGCTACGTGGCGAAATACACCATCAACCCCGCCATCAGCCACGGCATCGCCCACGAGGTGGGCTCACTGGAGGCCGGCAAGCTCGCCGACATCGTGCTGTGGCGGCCCGCGTTCTTCGGCACCAAGCCGGCGCTGATCCTCAAGGGCGGCGCCATCGCCGCCGCGCCCATGGGCGACCCCAATGCTTCCATCCCCACGCCGCAGCCGGTGCACTACCGGCCCATGTTCGGCGCCTTTGGCCCGGCCATCGCCGCCACCAGCCTCACCTTCGTCTCGCAGGCCGCGCTGGCCGCCGGCGTGCCCCGCAATCTCGGCCTGCGCCGCCAGGCCGTCGCCGTGAAGGGCACACGCCGCATCGGCAAGTCCGACATGGTGCTCAACGACTACGCGCCGGTCATGGAAGTGGACTCACAGACCTACGAGGTCCGCGCCGATGGCATGCTGCTCACCTGTGAGCCAGCGGAAGTGCTGCCGCTGGCGCAGCGGTATTACCTGTTTTGACGTAATGTTTAGACACGATTGGCTGGTCGAATGAGACGTGCATATGCCGCCTTCGTGAACCGTTGCCGTCGATTTTGAAGACCGGCATCAGCGTCTCGATGGCCGTGCCGTGTATCACAGTCGCCGGCACTAAAGGCACCTCCACCCGGGTGCCGAGATCGGCCGTCAGTCGCTCTGGATATCCAGGAGATCGGGACAGGCGGCGAAGGACTCGGGATGGATGTTCCTGTGAAGCGAGAACGGGGGCATCAAAAGGATCTCCGGTCATCGCCGAAGACCCCGAGTCTCAACCTTCTGGTTAGAAGCGTCGAAGGCGTCCCGGTTCGCCGCCAGCCATTGCTCGCGCTGGCGCTGCCGGAGCCTCTCGACCAGCGCCTGCTCCAAGGTGGCCGTAAGATTGATCTTCAGGTCCCGGACCTTGGCGAGGAGATCGGCATAGATGCTCCGGTTGGCGGGGCGCCTGGCGGTTTGGTGGTCGTCGGATGTGGCCACGGCGGTGCGTGCGCATGCGTATATGCTATGCGCAGATGATTTGCCGAGCGACCGCGAGTGACCGGCGCGCGTGCTTCCGTCATGGCCGCCGATCGCTGAACCTTCGCAGACGGCGGGTCACCAACTTTGGGGAGTGAAGATGTTGCCATGACCGACGAAAGCACCGACCTGCGCCGAATCCTGACCGAATGCCGCACGATCGCGGTAGTGGGCCTGTCGGCCAAGGAACACCGCGCGAGCCATCAGGTCGCCCGCTATCTGCAACAGCATGGCTATCGCATCATTCCGGTCCACCCGCGCTTCGATTCGGTGCTCGGCGAGCGCTGTTATGCCCGCCTCGCCGACATTCCGCACGCTGTCGACCTGGTGAACGTCTTTCGGCGTACGGAAGACGTGCTGCCGGTCGCACAGGAAGCCGTGGCCATCGGGGCCCGTTGCCTGTGGCAGCAGCTCGGCATTGCCAACATCAAGGCTGACCGGCTGGCGCGCGCAGCCGGGCTCGATTCGGTCATGGACCGCTGCATCAAGATCGAACACGCCCGGCTGATCGGGGCCGGCTGAGCCCGGGGGCGCGGCCAGCGCCATCAGCGCGTGAAGTCTTCCGGCCCGTGGCGCTCGGGTACGCGCTCGGCCTCCGGCCCCCAGGTGCGATTGACGCGACGGCCGCGCTGAACGGCGGGTCGCGCGGCGATTTCCTCGGCCCAGCGCAACACATGCTGATAGGTCGTCACCTGCAGGAACTCGCCCGCCTCGTACAAGTTCTCGCGCACCAGCGCGCCATACCAGGAATGCACCGCGATGTCGGCGATCGTGTAGGCCTCGCCGGCGAGGTAACGCCGGTCGGCCAGGTTGCGATTGAGCACGTCGAGCTGGCGTTTCACCTCCATCGCAAAGCGGTTGATGGGGTATTCGAGCTTGACCGGCGCATAGGCGTAGAAATGACCGAAGCCGCCGCCCAGAAACGGCGCGCTGCCCATCTGCCAGAACAGCCAGGACAGACATTCGGCTCGTCCGGCCCCCGCTTCGGGCAGGAAGGCGCCGAACTTTTCCGCCAGATAGAGAAGGATCGCGCCCGACTCGAACACACGGGTGGGGGTCGGCGTGCTGACATCCAGCAGAGCCGGGATCTTGGAGTTCGGGTTGACGGCGACAAAGCCGCTGGAGAACTGCTCGCCGTCCAGGATGTTGATGGGCCAGGCGTCGTACTCGGCCCCGGTGATGCCTGCCTCCAGCAGCTCCTCGAACATCACGGTGACCTTCACGCCGTTCGGTGTCGCGAGTGAATAGAGCTGGTGCGGGTGCTGGCCCACCGGCAGTTCGCGGTCGTGGGTGGGGCCGGCAACGGGGCGGTTGATGGCTGCGAAGCGTCCGCCGCTTTCGGTATCCCATTTCCAGATCCGGGGCGGGACGTACTCGGCGGGGTTTTCATCGCTCATCGCAAGCTCCTCGAGGGTGGGAAGAGAAGGGAACGCCGGCCGACGGGCGGCCGATTCATCATAAAGGCCCGGCCGGCACAATGCGCGCAGGGCCACGCGATGCAAAAAATTCTTTTTGCGATCAGCGCTTTGAAAATTATCTGCCGGCAAGTGTAAGAATTTTCTCCGCACCGCGACTACGGCAATGCGACCCGAAGATGGGCCCACCGGCCCGCAGAACCGGTCGCAGCGCCCGCGGCCGCTTGCCGCGTTTTACCCATACTCATCAAGGAATGAACCGATGACCCGTAAAGCCCAACCCCTGACCCTCGCCGGTGCCGGCCTGGCCGCCGCGTTTGGCCTGGCCGTGACCCTGGCCGCGGCCCCGGCCGTTGCCGGCGCCGCCGACAAGGAAAAATGCTATGGCGTGTCCCTGAAAGCCAAGAACGACTGCGCGGCCGGACCGGGCACGACCTGCGCCGGCACTTCCGTCAAGGACTATCAGGGCAACGCCTGGAAATATGTCCCGGCAGGCACCTGCGTCTCGATGGACTCGCCCACCTCGCCAACGGGCAAGGGCCAACTCGCCGCATTTGCTGAAAAGTAATACTGTTTGACGCATGACAGGCAGGCGGAGCGCATCCATGACGGTCTCTTCCCATCACAGTCCCTCGTGGCATGCAGCGTCCGCCTGCCGCACCGGCGCCTGTACCGGACTGGGCTTGAAGCCCCAGCATTTCGGGCAGATTCTGGACCAGCGCCCCTCGCTGGGTTTCTTTGAGATCCACGCCGAAAACTACATGGGCGCGGGTGGCCCGTTTCACCACTATCTCAGCCGTATCCGCGAGCACTACGCCCTGTCGGTACACGGCGTCGGGCTGTCGATCGGCGGCAGCGACCTCGATCCGGCGCACCTCGAGCGCCTGGCGACCGTGCTGGCGCGCTACGAACCCGAGTGGTTTTCCGAGCATCTGGCCTGGTCGCGCCACGGCGCGGTGTGCCTGAACGATCTGCTGCCGGTGGTCTACGACGCCGCTACCTTGGCGCGGGTCTGCGATCACGTCGACCACGTCCAGGAGCGCCTGGGCCGGCGCATGCTTCTGGAAAATCCGGCCACCTATCTCGAAAGCCGCGCCTCGACGCTGTCCGAGGCGGAATTCATCACCGCGATCGTCCGCCGCACCGGCTGCGGCTTGCTGCTCGACGTGAACAACGTGTTCGTCTCCTGCGTGAATCACCATCGCGATCCGCAGGCCGAACTGACCGCCCTGCCGCTGCAGGCCGTGGGCGAAATCCATCTTGCCGGTCATGCCGAGGCCGTGGATGGCGCCGGCGATCCGCTGCTCATCGACAACCACGGCGCGCCGGTCGCCACCGCAGTCTGGGATCTGTATGCCCAGGCCATCGCGCAGCTCGGCCCCGTACCCACGCTGATCGAACGGGACAACGACATTCCCGCCTTCGATGTGCTCCTGGCCGAAGCGCGCCAGGCCGAGCGCATCCTGCAAGCCGCCCGAGGCGATGCACGGGTGGAACACGCATGATGGATCAGCCCGAATTCGCCGGCGCGCTGCTCGATCCCGAGCGGCCGCCACCCACCGACCTGACGACCTGGAACGGCTCCGACCCCGCCACGCGTCTTGCGATCTATCGCAACAACGTCATGGTCTCGCTGCTGGGCGTGCTGGCCGATACCTTTCCGGTCACGCGCGAACTGGTCGGCGAGGCATTCTTCCGCGCCATGGGTCAGTGCTTCGTGCGCGCGCAGCCACCACAAAGTCCGGTCATGGCCGAATACGGCGCGGGATTTGCCGATTTCATCGCGGCCTTCGCGCCGGCCCGCACGCTGCCTTATCTGCCCGATGTCGCGCGCCTGGAGTGGCTGCGCCTGACGGCGCTGCATGCCGCCGATGCCGAGCCGATGCCCGCCGAGCGCCTGGCGACCCTGCTGGCCGATCAGCCGGATCTGGGTGCTTGGCACGTGCGGCTGCATCCCGCCTTCGCCGTGCTGCGCTCGGACCACGCCGCCGTCTCCATCTGGGCGGCGCACCAGGGCGTGGGCTCACTCGCCGAGATCGACCCGAGTGCGGGCGAGAGCGCCTGGGTGACGCGTCCCGAGCTGGAAGTGGACGTCATTCCGGTCGATACCGCGACGGGCGAACTGGCCGCGCGGCTGCTCGCGGGGGACTCGCTCGCGGCCGCTGTCGGGGCGGTGCACGAGGCGGGGCTGAACCTCGATCTGTCCGCTGCGCTGGCCGGCCTGATCCGCGCCCGCGCCCTGATTTCCCTTGATCCCCCTGGAGAAACCGCTGCATGAAGCCCGCATCTGCAATCGCGCCACTGCCATGGCCCGCCCGGCCGCTGGCCGCACTGATCGATCTGTTCGGACGCATTCCGGACAGCCTGATCGCCCTGCTCGGCCGGTTTTCCATCGCCGCGGTGTTCTGGCTGTCCGGACAGACCAAGATCGAGGGGCTGACCATCAATCTGGTGCAGGGCGAGTTCAGCCTGGGCTGGCCGCGACTGTCCGATTCGGCACTGTTTCTGTTCCAGGAGGAATACGCGCTGCCGCTGCTGCCGCCACTCTGGGCGGCGATCATGGCCACGGTGGCCGAGCATGTGTTGCCGATTCTGGTGTTGATCGGGCTGGCCACCCGCTTCTCGGCGCTGGGTCTCTTGGGCATGACGCTGGTGATCCAGCTGTTCGTCTATCCCGGCGCCTATCCGACCCACGGTGTGTGGGCCGCGGTGTTGCTGTATCTCATCGCAAAGGGGCCCGGTAAGGTGTCGATTGATGCCTGGATCGCCCGCCAATACGGCCGGACCGGCTAAGCCCGGCTTGGCTCAGGGCAGCGGGTCCTTGTCGTCGGGGGCGGAAAAGTCGCCATCCAGGGGCGAGAACCGGCGCGAGGCTTCGCGCAGGACATCCATCTGCCGGTTGAAGCGGCGGCATCCGCTGCACATGGCCAGATGCATGCGCAAGGCCATGCGCTCGCCGAACGACAGCGGTCGCTCCCGAGCCTCGGACATCAGACGGGTACTCTCCCGGCAACTCAACATGGCTGCGCCTCCCCGAACCAGCGGTTTTCCAGACATTCGCGCAGCCGCAGCCGCGCGCGGTGCAATGTCACATGCAGATTGGTCTGCGAAATCCCGAGCACCTTACACATCTCATCGGCATCCAGCCCGAGAAATTCCCGCATCATGAAAGCCCGACCCTGGCGAGGCGGCAGGCCGTCCAGGCAGACGGCGAAAATCTGCCAGAATTGATCGTCCTGGAAGCTGCCCTCGGGATCACCCCACTTCCGGGGCAGTTCCTCGGCGCGCCAGTGCCCCGTCTCATCGAACAGCTGATCGAGCCACTCGTCGCCGCCGGCTTCATCATCGCTCACACGGCTTGGCTCGACCCAGCGCCGACGCTGACGCAGCGCATCGATGATCTTGTGCTTCAGGATCCCGAACATCCAGGTCTTGAAGGCCGCCTGTCCGCGATAGCCCGCCACGTTCTTCAGCGCGCTCACCAAGGCTTCCTGTACGACGTCTTCCGCCAGATGCGCATCACCCAGCTGCAGGTGGGCGAATTTCAGCATCCGGCGGCGCAGGTCTGCGATGAAAGCCGGATCCTGCAGGTAGTCGGGGGCCTCGAAGGGGGCGTCGGGTGACGACATCGTCGAACATCTCGGTCGGCGTTGAACAAGGCTGAACAGCGGCAAGGCTCTAGCGTACCCTATCCCGTCGCGGCCGCCCTGCGTCACCGCAAGCCGGAGCGCCGGCCGGCTCCCGCCAACCCATCCCGTGGAGCAACGCTCATGCAGACCCTCGAGGCGCTGGAACGAATCGCCCGCGAGGCCGGCACCATCGCGCAAACCGCCCGCGCCGAAGGCCTTGCCGTCACCGCCAAGGCCCAGGGAGAGATCGTGACCTCGGCCGATCGGGCCGTCCACGTCGGCCTGCTGACGGCGTTCGCCCACCACTTCCCCGGTCTGCCCCTGCTGACCGAGGAAAGTCCGCGCCACGATGTTCCGGACGGTTCGTTCCTGGTGGCGGATGAAATCGACGGTACCGCCCCGTTTTCGGCTGGATCGGCGCAATGGGGAGTGATGCTGGCCGGCATGGACCCGGCGCCACGCCACGCCGTGATCCACCTGCCGGACCTGGGCGTCACCCTCACCGCAGCACGGGGCGAGGGCTGCTGGCTGAACGGCGATCGTGTCACCCTGCGCGGCGGTGACGCGCTCGGCGACGCATTGCTCGGCGCCGAATTCAACAAACGCTTGCGCCCAGAGGAATGGGCATGGTTGCAGCGACTGGTGGGGGCGACGCGGGCCGTCCGCGCCACGGCCTGTTCGGCGGCCAGCACCCACGAGCTGCTGAGCGGTGTCACCGGCCTGTACATCAACTTGCGCGGCGGCCGGATCTGGGATTTCGCGGCCCCGGCCCTGATCATCTGCGAAGCAGGCGGGCAGACCTGTGCGCCCGATGGCGGGCCGCTGGTCTGGGATCGGGTGGAAATGGGCCTGGTCGCCGGCGCCAACCGGGGGCTGCTCGACGCCGCCCTCGCCCTGCGCGAAGAGGCGCCGATGGCGGGGCCGGACGTTGCCCGTGACCCGGCGCGCGGACGATGACGCGCACACCGGTCACCATGCCCACGAAGCGCCTGCTGCTGCGCCCATGGCGGCCAGCGGATCGGGCGCCGTTCGCCGCGCTCAATGCCGATCCCCGCGTCATGGAATATTTCCCCACCGTGCTCGACCGGGCGGACAGTGATGCCTTGGCCGATCGCTGCCAGCGGCTCATCGACACGCAGGGCTGGGGATTCTGGGCGGTAGAACACCGGCAAACCGGCGCGTTTCTGGGCATGACCGGCCTGAATGTCCCGTCGGCCGAGCTGCCTTGTTCGCCCTGCGTGGAAATCGGCTGGCGCTTCGCTCACCCGCATTGGCGGCAGGGTTTCGCCACCGAAGCCGCGCTCTGCGCGCTGAACTTCGGCTTCGAGCGGCTCGCGCTGACCGAGATCGTCGCCTTTACCGCGGTCGGCAACCAGCGCTCGCGAGCGGTCATGACACGCCTGGGCATGCACGATGCCCACGAACCGTTCGATCATCCCGCCATCGCGCCGGACAGCCCGTTGCGACGGCTTGTCCTCTACCGCCTGTCGCGGACGCAATGGTTGGCCGGCACGCCGTCCTGAGCACCGCTACGGCCGCCAACATCCGGAAGAGCCTGCCTCGGCTTCAAAAAGTCATCAGGGAGCATCTGGATTTTTACCCTGCGCCAGCAGTTCGTATTCGAGGATGAACTGATGCGCAGCGGCTTGAAATTCGGGCGGGATCGCGCCGCGATCGCGCAATTGCAACAACCGATCGAAACAGAGGCGCGTATCCAAATAGGGTTCCAGCGACCTCGGATTCAGTCGGGGACGCTGTCGAGCTGGTCCGTTGCCGCCGAATACGACATTCTGCTGAAGAAGCTGTTTCAGCAGCTCGAGCAAGCCGGCGTCCGTCGATGCCACCGCTTCACACCAGCGCCGTGGCGCGGCGGCGTCGCCCCACTGCCCCCAGCTGGCCAGCGTCCCAGGCAATCTCGGGCGCGTCAAAAAAGTACCCTGCTCAGACAATTCCTGTACCCGGCCACACCATAAATTCTTGAGCCGTTCGAGATCATCGGCGCCGATCCATGTCGCTTCACCGGACGTCGTCGCCTGATCAAGCGCATGCAGTACGCATTCCTGGATTACGAGGGCCGACCCACCGTCAATCGACCGAGAAAGCACATCGCTTCGCTGCTCAGTCTTCAAGCGCCTGAGCGAATCGCATACCAGATCGCTCATCAGTTTTTCGTCGCTTCGATAAAAAATCATATGTGCCGGTTCCGGGCCGATCAGCTCATCCCCGATATCCAGAAGCAGCGCGATGAGGCGAGGGACATCGTCTTCCGCGACGTCGGACGCGACATGATCTCCCATCCGTTGGATCAATGCCCGCGACTTCGAGATTCCGCCGATGGCGGTTTCCTCTTTCGCGCGCAGCAGGATGTCCTTGAAGTGCTCAGGTGCCGCGATGGCCGCGATGAGCGCCGTCACTTCCCGTGACTCACCGCGCCGGGCAATAGCGAAAGTCGAAAGTAAATGTGAAACAGTTCCGGATGGCAAATCCGCCGATCGCGTCTCCACTCCGGCAAAACATCTTTGCTATCACCAGATTGGCCTCCAATTCCCGGAAACAAACAATACACCGCGGTTCGAAAATCGTCCCTGACTTCGCTTGGCAAAGACTGGTCCCATGCGCTACGAAAGGCATCCAGGCTGCTATCAGCGTTTGTCCTTCGGCTACTTCCCCAGCCGGTCACTTTGCTTTCATTGGAGCGAATCAGGTCGTAGAGTTTGGGCAAGAAGATTCGAATGGCCTCGATAGCAAAGAAATCAATCGGATTCACCTCGTCGACCACGGCCGGAAACGTCGTGGATATCGCGTTGATGTAGCGGACGACATCCCTCGGCACTCGAATCAGCGGCACGATTCCGAATACATAGACCTCGCCCCAGCGTTCACGATCCAGTGCAATACCTGGATAATGGCCCAGAACCGTATCCAGGCGCGCGCTCAAGGCGTGCTGTAGCGCTGAGCGGTCGATGAGCGGGATCTCGAAGGGAACCTGAATGATCTTTTCGAGGTAACGCGCGCCGGGCAGGCCACTGTC
>OBIC01000484.1_pt1 | contig 10319 bp, 9 predicted proteins | sample 1519831 | NCBI WGS metagenome assembly OBIC01 (sample SAMN03019805, study PRJEB22545) | beach sand metagenome | biome: beach; feature: sea beach; material: beach sand | place: USA: Municipal Pensacola Beach, FL | collected 2010-10-20 | depth 40-45 cm m | reverse complement strand
TGGGGTCCTCGACCCGGGCCCCGTCAACACGCACACCCCCTTGCCGGATAAGGCGCACCCCTTCCGAACTGCTTCCCACGAGGCCCGCATCACGCAGCGCAACGGACAGCGGGATACCGGACGGCTCCACGCACAACTCAACGCAGGGGATGTCTGTAGGGGCGGCACCGCCACGGAACCGGGCATTGAACGCCTCGTGCGCCTGTTTCGCGGCCGCCGCGCTGTGAAAGCGGCCCACCAACTCCTCTGCCAGCTCCGCTTTCACGTCACGAGGATTGCGCCCCACAACAACCGCCTTCTTCATTTGGTCCAGATCGGCCACAGAGCGGGCACTCAATAAATCGTAGTAGCGCCACATGAGGTCATCACTGATTGACATCAACTTGCCGAACATCTCTTCTGGGGGCTCGGTGACACCGATGTAGTTGTTCAGCGACTTGGACATTTTTTGCACACCATCCAGCCCCTCCAGCAGCGGCATGGTCAAAATGACCTGGGGCGTCTGTCCCGCCTGGCGCTGCAGTTCACGCCCGACCAGCAGGTTGAATTTCTGGTCGGTGCCGCCAAGTTCGACGTCGGAATGCAGCACCACCGAGTCATAACCTTGAACGAGCGGATAAAGGAATTCGTGAATGGCGATCGGGCGCCCAGAGCGGTAGCGCCGATCGAAATCATCGCGCTCAAGCATGCGTGCCACCGTGTACTGGCTCGCCAGCCGTATCAGCCCGTCGGCCCCAAGCTTTGACATCCACGCTGAGTTGAACTCCACTCGCGTTGCAGCCGGGTCCAGGACTTTAAAAACCTGGGACCGGTAGGTCTCTGCGTTGGCGGCAACCTGGTCACGACTCAGCGGTTGGCGGGTTGCGCTCTTTCCAGTGGGGTCGCCGATCATCGCCGTGAAGTCCCCGACAAGAAAGATCACCTCATGACCAAGGTCCTGAAACTGCCGCAACTTGGTGAGCAGCACCGTATGGCCGAGATGAAGGTCGGGGGCCGTGGGATCGAAGCCCGCCTTGACGCGCAAGCGGCGTCCGGAACGCAGCAGCGCTTCCAGCTCCTCTTCGGGAAGGATTTCGTCAGCACCACGCTGAATCAGCGCCAGGCCTTCTTCGAGATCGGTCATTGAAACGCTCAGGGAAGCAAACACAGAGAAACGCCAGGGGCGCACCTTATCTGAATCTGACGCAAATAAAAGCCGTCTCGCGCGCGCCCTCAGCTTTGGTATATTTCACATAGGCCCACCGGCAATGGATAGGTTGCATGGACACCACCACCCGTACCAGAAAATTCTGGCACTTGCCCCACTTCCATCTTTCAGCCCTCGCTGTGGTGGGTACAGCGATGGTGATCACCGCGCTTTTCTCGGGGCAGCCCGCGTCTGCTGTGCGGGCTCCTGTGCCATTGCCCGGGCCAACCCCTACAGCCGAGCCCGCCGACATCAGCGGCCTCTTGGCTGCACCACAAGGCCCCATCACCGCGGACCCAAGGTGGACGGAGGCCTGGAACGAATACTTGATCGGCAACGGGGACACCTTGTCCGCATTGTTTGCCCGCGCGGGCGCCTCGCCCACAGAGCTGGCCAACTTAATCGCGGAAGACCCGGCCGCGAAGGATCTGCACCGCATTTATCCTGGCCAACGGTTGGCCTTCGTGTTCAATGCGGAGCGCCAACTGGCGGGATTGCGCTACCACAAGAGTGCGCTCGAGACCATCACCTGGGTGCGCACGCCCGAAGGGTTCAGCCGATCAGAGGACGCGCGAACACCGGAGGTTCAAACCGCGTTTCGCAGCGCAGTGATCCAAGCTTCGCTGCTCGAAGCCTGTGTCGATGCTGGAGTTCCAATGGAGGTTGCCTACCAGATCGCCCGCATCCTAGGGTGGGACATCGACTTCACGCTAGACCTGCGCCAAGGCGACCGCTTTCATGTGCTCTATGAAGAGCAGTTTCTCGACGGTGAGCGCATCGGATTCGGCGACGTGCTCGCGGTTGAGTTCCACAACCACGGCCGAACCCTCCAGGCAGTGCGCTATCAAAGCCTCGACGGGCACGCAGATTACTACACACCGGGCGGCACCAGCATGCGAAAGGCATTCATGCGCAACCCGGTCGACGTGGTGCGCATTTCGTCGGGCTTCAACCTCCAGCGCCGCCACCCCATTCTGCACAGAATTCGGGCACACAAGGGCGTTGACTACGCTGCAGGTCGCGGAACGCCGGTGCGCACCACTGGAGACGGGAAAATCCTGTTCGCTGGAATCAAAGGCGGGTACGGCAACACCCTGATCGTCCAGCATGGCCAGGACTACACAACGCTGTACGCTCACCTCAATGGGTTCGCCCGCGGGATGGGCGCCGGAAAGCGGGTCAAGCAAGGGGATATCATCGGATATGTGGGCTCCAGTGGCCTCGCAACCGGCCCGCATCTGCACTATGAATTCCGGATGCATGGTGTGCATCGCAACCCGCTGACCGTTGCGCTACCGAAAGCCACCGCGATCAACCCAGCCGAGCTTGCCCGATTCAGAGGCGAAACCGAACCCACGCTGGCCAAGCTCACCGAGCGCTCCACCCGTACCACCCAGCTCGCTCAGGCAACGCTACCGTGACACACCCCACCTCGGAGGGCCCGGCTTGGTACATCGGGGTCATGTCCGGCAGCAGCCTGGACGCCATCGATGTCGGAGTATTCGCATTTGACGGGGCCGGCCCCGCCGACTTGATTGCGCACCACTGCCATCCCATCCCGGAGGAATTGCGCAGAGAGGTGGTGGCCCTGGCGGAGCCTGGAACCAGCGAGTTGGCACGCACGGGCGTACTGGACCACCGATTCGGAGAGTTGATCGCCGAGGCCGTCAACACACTGTTGGCCAAGCACCAGATCCACCGACGCGACATCGCCGCGGTCGGCAGCCACGGCCAAACGATTCGTCACGACCCCAACCACGCGCACCCGTTCACCTGGCAGGTGGGAGACCCCAACTTGATTGCAGAGCTGACCGGCTTGGTCGTGGTGGCAGATTTTCGCCGCCGCGACCTCGCCGTCGGTGGCCAGGGCGCGCCGCTCGCATGCGGTTTCCACGCCGCCCGCTTCCGTGGGCCCAATGCCCGGATGGTTCTAAACCTTGGCGGAATCGCCAACCTCACTTGTCTGCCACCCACGGACCAAACGGTACCCGTGGTTGGTTTCGATACGGGGCCTGCGAACCTTCTGATGGATGCCTGGTGCCAACGCCACCGCAACACGCCTTTCGACGCCGACGGCGCCTGGGCGTCGGGCGCAGCGCCCGACGAGGCGCTGCTCGACCGGCTGTTGCGCCACCCTTTCCTGCAGGCACCCCCCCCGAAAAGCACCGGACGAGAAGACTTCACGCTGCGCTGGCTGGAGCTTCAGCTCGCCGAGGTCAACGAGGTCGACCCAGTACAGGTGCAAGCGACCCTGCTCGCCTTCACGGCCCAGTCCATTTCTGCCGCCATTGATCGGTGGGGCAACGAGGGAGGGCTGTTTCTTTGCGGCGGAGGCAGCCGGAACAGGGCGCTGGTAGAGGCGCTGCGGAGCAGGCTTCCGGAGACTTCAATCACCACCACCGCCAGCCTGGGCTTGGAACCGCAGTGGGTCGAGGCCGCCACCTTCGCCTGGCTCGCACGCGAACGCCTGGCAGGACGCCCGGGCAACCTGCCCTCGGTCACAGGTGCAGAGCGGGCTGTACCCCTTGGCGGACTCTACGTCGCCTGACCCAACCAATGCCGGACAGGCACCCAGCCATTGAGGTGATCAACCGCCAGAGTCAGACCCCCAGAGGCCTATACAGAAAACGAGGAACCACAGCCGCAGGTGGTGGTGGCGTTGGGGTTGCGGACGATGAACCGTGCGCCTTCGAGGCCTTCGGCATAATCGATCTCGGAACCGAGCAGGTATGGATAGCTCAGCGGGTCCACCACCACCATGACACCGTCCCGCTCTACACGGGTGTCGTCATCGGCCACGCTTTCATCAAAACTGAATCCATATTGGAAGCCGGAGCAACCACCCCCTGTCACGTACACCCGCAGCTTCAAACCCGCGTTGCCCTCTTCCGCGAGCAACTGCTGCACCTTGCTCGCAGCGGCCGGGGTGACCTCAAGCGTACGGGGTTGTTGGATTTCGGGAGCCGACATGGAAGTACGCAGGTTCCTGTGTTCAAGCATGATGGGAAACTTCAGCCGCCCAGCGCATCCCCACGCAACTGGACGACACGGGAGCGGGGCGGCACGTGCGAGCTTACAAAAGCGCTCTAACCACTGCAACTAACTGGGGACGAGGCGCGCCGATTGCAATGGACAACCTTCCCTGCACCTGCTTACCCGCTCAGCGGCTCTGACACAGCCCCTGACGGCAAATCCTTTGGCTGCGATGATTTCGGCTGCAGCTCCAAGGCTCTTTGGTCCGCACTTTCGGTCTGGCGCACCAGCCCGCCATTGACCTGTGCACCACTGGCCATCTCGATGACCTGGTAGTAAATGTTGCCTTCAACCAGCGCTCCGCGATGCAACTCGACCCGCTCAGTCGAGACAATGTCGCCAACGACCGTGCCACTGATGATGACAGTCGGGGCTCGAATTTCCCCCTCCACGCGGCCCTCTGGCAAAATGCGGACAGACGCCACTGCATCTTCACTGCCCACCACGTTGCCAAATACCTGACCCTCGATTTCCAGTTTGCCGGAAAACCGCAGGTCTCCGTGCAGTGAAGTGCTGCGCGAAACCAGGGTGGTCGCGCCCACAGGCAGCTTGTTCGACTCTTTTCCCCACATTTTCGTTTTCCCTCCGCCGATTCATGCGGCCTTTCCACCCCATTGGAAGAGTTTCTCTCGCCGCTCCTGCACCTTCCCCGTGCGCTCTGCCACCACCTGGACACGTTCCGGGCGGAATCCTGCAGGTAGACTCAGGGCACCGTCAATTTTTTGAAAATATCGAAAACGCAGTCGAATTCGTTGCGCTTCGACCTCAGGACTCAGATCGACCAACGGCAACACCGCAGGTTCACCATCCTGGGTGCCGATCAAATTCACCTCCGCCCAGCCTTGCAACCATGCGTGCTGGTAGCTCAGCTGCTGGATCACCAAAGAATAGCGGTATTGGCCTGGAGCACCAGCCGGCGCGATGCTCCAGGTGCGGATGTTGAGGCCCTCGTCACCAGAGGTTGGCGCCATGACCTGCTTGTACAATGCCACCTGTTTCTCGAGCGCGACCACGCGTTCGCGCAGCTGCAGGTTGGCTTCTTGCACGCGCTCTGCGGCCAGGCGGTCCACGGCAGCCATCCGCTCCAGTTCAGCCCTGCGACGGCGCTCAACCGCCAGCGTCTCTTGGGCGGCATCGCGTAGCTTGAGGACCTCTGCGAGGTCGGTTTCGCTCCTCTGGATCTCCTGCACCAGGTCCTGATGCGCCACCAGGAAACCGGCCAACGCGGCAGCCAGCGCAACGGCGCCAACCACCAGCCACCGCAAACGCTGGTGCCCCGGCCGAAACTCCACCACCGCCAAGCGCTTGTTCATTTCTGGACGCAGTCTTTCGCTGTCAGGGCAACAGTGCCGGGGCCGACAAACCCGCGCCTTCGTCGAACCCACAGCACAGATTCATACACTGCACCGCTTGGCCCGCCGCGCCCTTGACCAGGTTGTCGATCACCGACAAGACCACCAGGGTGCGCCCCCCTTGGGGGCGGTGTACAGCGAGACGACAGTCGTTGGCGCCTCGCACACTGCGGGTTTCCGGTGCCGCACCGGCGGGAAGGACGTCAACAAACCGGTCGCTGGCATACCTGCGTTCGAAGAGGTCTTGGATGTCGAGGTCCGCTTCGGGCTGCGTCAGGCGCGCATACAGGGTGGCGTGGATACCCCGGATCATGGGGGTAAGGTGCGGCACGAAGGTGAGCCCCACCTCCGCACCCAGATGACGTTGTAGTTGGGCGCGAATTTCTGGGAGGTGGCGGTGCCCGGCAACGCCGTAGGCCTTCATGTTCTCGCTCGCCTCACAGAGCAAATTCTGCACCTTGGCCTGACGGCCAGCCCCGCTCACTCCCGACTTCGTGTCTGCGATCAGCCCATCGAACTCCACACAGCCCACTTCAAGCAGTGGTGCGAACCCGAGCTGTACGGCAGTGGGGTAACAACCCGGCACTGCCACCAGGGAAGCGCCTTGCAACGCCGCCCGGTTCAACTCCACCAACCCATAGACTGCTTGTTTCAGCAGATCCGGAGCCACATGCTCCATGGCATACCAGTCTTGGAAGGTGTCTGGGTCTTGCAAACGAAAGTCCGCTGACAGGTCGATCACCCTGACCCCCTGCTCGAGCAGCGCCGGCGCCATTTGCATGGCAACGCCGTGGGGGGTGGCAAAGAACACCACATCAAGCTCGCTGAGACGACCGAGATCCGGCTCGGTGAAGATCAGGTCGAGGTGGCCGCGCAAGTTTGGGTAGCGCTGATCCACGCGGGTCCCCGCCTCTCCACGCGAGGTGATGGCCGCGACCCGAACCTCCGGGTGCGATACCAAAAGGCGCAACAATTCCACCCCGGTGTACCCGGTTCCACCCACGATACCAACCTGAATCAAGCGACCTCCTCCTGGCATTTCAGAACGGAACTTGGTGCCAACCACCTTCACCCGTTCGATCGTTACACCCTTTTTATAATAGGCTGCGCACTGGGCTCGAACCAGAGGCCCTGCGTCAGGGCAAGTGGGACCCAAGTTGTCAACATCGATCGACCAGGTACGCGAACGGCTGCGGCAACGCACCGAACACTTCCGGACACGGCTGTCCCACGCCGAAGCACTGCCGCAACTGGCCATCCTCGGCATTTTGGCCGGGATCGCAACCTGCCTTGTGGTGCACGCGTTTCGTCTGGCCATTCAGTTGTCTGGTTGGCTGTGGATGCCTGAGGGTGATGCAGAGCGGTTTGAGTCGCTCCCGGGGCTGGTGCGGTTCCTGTTGCCGATTGGGGGTGCCCTACTGATCGCACTGATCCTCGCCCGAGCGGGCGCCAATCGCCGCAGTGGTGGTGTCGCCTACGTGATCGAACGCGTCAACCACCACCAGGGACAGCTGCCACTTGGCAATGCGGTCTTGCAGTTCGTGGTCACGGTGATCGCGATCTTGACTGGGCAATCAGTGGGTCGGGAGGGTCCGGCCGTCCATCTGGGTGCAACAGCAAGCAGCCTCACCGGACAGTGGCTGCGCCTGCCGAACAACAGCCTGCGGGTGCTGGTGGGTTGTGGCACCGCGGCAGCCATCTCGGCCTCGTTCAACACCCCGATGGCGGGCGTGATCTTCGCCATGGAAGTGGTGCTGATGGAGTATACGGTCACCCAGTTCACCCCGGTGATTCTCGCCGCTGTGATCGGCGCCATATCCACGCAAATCCTGTATGGATCCAAACCCGCGTTTGAGGTTCCGGCGATCGAGATGCAGTCCCTCTGGGAGCTGCCCTTTGTTGCCTTTGAGGGGCTGTGGGTGGGCGCCATCGCGGCGCTTTTTATCGTGATTCACCGCCGCTTTCTGAACACCGGAGCGATCTCGATCCAGCGGCGCCTGATGGCAGCCGGGGTGCTGACAGGGACCGTGGGGTTGGTGATTCCAGAGGTGCTTGGCATCGGCTACGACACCGTGGACCACGCGCTCGTCGGGCAAATCGGAGTCGGTGTCCTCTGCGCCTTCGTGCTGGGCAAACTGGTGGTCACAGCAATAACCACCGGCCTCGGAATGCCTGGCGGCGTCATCGGCCCAAGCCTAGTGATTGGCGCCGGTGTGGGGGGCATCGTTGGAGAACTGGTTGCCTTCATCGCCCCCAACAACAGTTCCTCGGCCGGCTTCTATGTGATTGTCGGCATGGGCGCGATGATGGGCGCACTGCTGCACGCTCCCTTGGCTGCACTGGTGGCCCTACTCGAACTCACCAACAACCCTGGGATCATTCTGCCATCCATGCTGGCGATCATCGTTGCGCTGCTCAGCTGCCGCGCGCTCTTTCGTCAGCAGTCGGTGTTCGACGTCATGCTGGAGGCCCGTGGTTCGGGTCACTCCATCGACCCCTTGGCGCGCGTCCTGCGGCACGCCGGCGTGGCCAGCATCATGGACCGCAGCTTCGCCCGCGCGAGCCGGCTGGTGGAGGTCCAGGACGCTAAGCGTTTGCTTGCGCAGGAGCCGCGCTGGATTTTGATCGACGCCGGCGAGGGGCGAACCCGGGTGCTGCGCGCGGCCGATTTGGCACGCCACCTCACCGAGCAACACGCGCAAACGGACGCCGATGGCCCACAAACCGACTCCGTTGACCTGATGAAGATCCCGGGCCTGCGCCTGGACACCACCCCCATCCATTCCCGTGCGACCCTGCATGAAGCCTTGCGGGCCCTGGAGAAAAGCAACGCTGAGGCGGTGCTGGTGCAACGCCAGTCCGCGCCCCTGATTGCACCGGCGGTTGGGGTGTTGACCAAAAGCGCCATTGAGAGCTACTACCACATCAAATCCTAATACAATGGAGCCACCACCATGCTGTTCCTCTGGATCAAAGCCTTTCATTTGATCGCTGTCGTCTGCTGGTTCGCAGGCCTGTTCTACCTGCCGCGCCTGTTCGTGTACCACGCCAGCGCCACCGACCAGGTCAGTCGCGACCGCTTTAAGGTGATGGAGCGCAAGCTGTACCGGGGAATCACCACACCAGCCATGCTCGTCGCGCTGCTCCTTGGGGTTTGGATGTTGGCGATGAACTGGTCGTTTTATCGCACCGCATACTGGATGCACGCCAAGCTGTTGCTCGTGTTTGTGTTGTTGGGATACCACCACGCCTGCGGCCGTTTGCTCCGCAATTTCCAGGAAGACCGCAACGAACGCAGCCATGTGTTTTATCGGTGGTTCAATGAGTTTCCGGTGTTGATTCTGGTTACCGTGGTGGTGCTGGTCATCGTCAGGCCCTTCTAGCCAGATGGATCGCACGTGACCCACACTCAGGCGGCGGGCAACCCGCATTCACCGACCCAGGCGCGCCCGGTGGTGCTGTGCTTTGCAGGACACGACCCGAGTGGCGGAGCCGGGCTGCAAGCCGATATCGAGACCCTGGCTGCCCATGGGTGCCACTGCATTCCCGTGGTCACCGCCCTCACCGATCAAGACAGCCGCAACCTCTATGCCCTCAGGGCAGTCGACCCAGAATGGATTCACACCCAGACCCGACGGCTGTTGGAGGATTTTGACATCCGAGCCGTCAAGATCGGCCTGGTCGGCTCCACCGCTGGGATGGAGGCAATCCGGCAGCTGCTGGACGCGCGGGCCCTGCGTGATCGACTCGTGGTGCTCGATCCGGTGCTGGCTGCGGGCGGTGGGGGGGCGTTTGCTGGAACCGATTACCCGGATCGGCTCCGCGAGTTGCTCGTGCCGCGCGCGTACGTCACGACGCCAAACCAGCAGGAACTGCACGCGCTGGCTTCGGCGACGGACGAGGCGGATGCAGTGGCTGTGCTCCATGCACGGGGCTGCGCCCATGTTCTGGTGACCGGGGTTGCAGGTTCGCACGACAGCCACCTCACCAACCGCTTGTACACTGCCGGAAGCGTTGTGTTTCAAGGGTTTCCTACGCAGCGTCGACCTGGGCACTATCGGGGCACGGGCTGTAGCTTGGCCGCAGCGGTCGCCGCGGGCCTGGCGCACCGGCAGTCGGTGTCCGATGCCGTCCGCCATGCCACCCAATGGACCGCCAGCGCCATCGCCCAGGCGCAACGCCTGGGCCACGGGCAATCGCACCTGACACGCATACCATGACCACAACCGCCAAACCCCACCCCACCCTTCAAGGCCTGTACGCCATCACGCCAGACTTCGGGGGCGACAGTGGGACGCTGTATCGCCAAGTCCAGGCGGCGCTTGAGGGCGGCGTCCGCTGGCTGCAGTACCGGGACAAATCACCGGACCACCAGCGCCGCAGCCATGAGGCCGCCGCGCTCTTGGCACTGTGCCGGCGCCACCGGGCACGACTCATCATCAACGACGACCTCGATCTTGCCCGCCAGGTTGGGGCCGATGGCGTTCACCTTGGCCAGCAGGACACTGGGGTGGGTGCAGCCCGGCAACAGCTCGGCCCTCAGGCACTGATCGGCGCCACCTGCCACGACTCGCTCGAACTCGCCGAGCAGGCGGTCGCAGAAGGCGCGTCGTACTGCGCGTTCGGCCGCCTGTTCCCGTCCCAAACCAAACCGCAGGCGCGACCTGCACCGCTTCACCTGTTGACCTCCGCTCGTGATCGCCTGGGTGTTTCGGTGGTGGCCATCGGCGGTGTGCTTCGGCGCGGAT
>OBIC01000483.1_pt1 | contig 10330 bp, 8 predicted proteins | sample 1519831 | NCBI WGS metagenome assembly OBIC01 (sample SAMN03019805, study PRJEB22545) | beach sand metagenome | biome: beach; feature: sea beach; material: beach sand | place: USA: Municipal Pensacola Beach, FL | collected 2010-10-20 | depth 40-45 cm m | reverse complement strand
ATCGGGCACAGGCTTCCACGTCATGGACGCCCCGTCAGACAGCTGCGATGAGTTGCCGGCGGTAACGGTACCGTTTTCGGGGTCGAACACAGGCTGCAGGGACGCGAGCCCCTCGAGGGTGGTGTTGGGGCGGTTGCATTCGTCCCGGTCAACGACACCTTTCAGCTCTTCGGTCGCACCCGTGGCCTTGTCCTTCTTCATCCAGGTCACTTCCATGGGGACGATTTCGTCGTTGAACAGGCCTTCGTCCTGGGCCCGGGCGGTGCGCATCTGGCTTTGGTAGGCGTATTCGTCCTGGGACTCGCGCGTCACCTTGTAGCGCTTGGCGACCACTTCGGCGGTTTGCCCCATGGGCATGTAGATGCCCGGTGCCTGCTCGGCGATGGTTGGGTTCACCAGGCCGTCGGTGTTGCTCTTGCCCTGGGTCAGAGTGATTTGCTCAACTCCGCCAGCGGTGATCACGTCGGCGCAGCCACTGGCGATCTGGTTGGCCGCAATGGCAATGCTCTGCAGGCCAGAGGAGCAGTAGCGGTTCAGGCTCAGGCCGGCAACGGTGATGGGGAACTTGGAAAGTACAGCGGAGGTACGGCCGATGTTCATGCCTTGATAGCCGTCGTGGGTGGCTGCCCCGACGATGTTGTCTTCGACCAACGCGGGGTCCAGTTTGCTGTTGCGTTCGATCAGCGCGTTCAAGCAGTGTGCGACCATTTCATCGGGTCGGGTCATGTTGAAGGTGCCGCGGAATGATTTGGCCAGCCCAGTGCGGACGCTGTCTACAATAACGACTTCGCGCATGGTGATCTCCCTGAGTGATTAAGAGTTGTTATGCACAATGATGCAGGTGTCTGAGCGCGTGGCTGAATGGGAAGCCATGCGGGCGATCAAGTATCGGTTCATGCCCTGTGTCCAGTGCTCCTGGGCGGGTGCTGCTGGCCCGTGAACGGGGGCGTTGCAGCGGCATGGCGACACCCTGAAATGGTACGGAACCCCCCGCATTGAATCAAGAACGCGACTCCCCGTCCCCGTTGCGTTGGGGTGGTGTGACGAAGGCCAACAAACCCAGCTGCTCGTATTGCGGCTGGGCCTTGGGGGTCAACAGGCCGACGCGCTTGAGATTGGGCATGATCCGCGTGAACAGCTGGCTACGAAAGTTCGCAGCCACCTGCGAGTTCAGTTGCCAAAGGCGTGCTTCTTCAGGGTCCCAGCCGAATTCATCGAATACACTGGTGGCCACGAGTCGCTCGCGAACCGACGCGCACATCTCGAAGGCGAGCAAGGCAGCGGCTTCCCGCTCGTCGCGGGACAGGCTGTGCACCACTTGTTCGAGTACGTGAACCCCATAGGTGACGTGTCGCGCCTCGTCTGGAATGATCCTGTGACAGATGGATCGAAACAGCCGATCGCGGCAGGTCATTTGCGCGGCGCTGAACGCCCCCACTGCGAGCCCCTCGATGATGAGTTGCATGCCGACCACTTTGAGATACCACCGTTCCTCGCCAAGAACGCGGTCTAGGATGGCTTTCAGTTCCGCATTGATTGGGTGCAAGTAGCCGACCTTTCTCTCGAGGTACGTGGTCAGCAATTCGAGGTGCAGGGCCTCGTCGTGGGTCTGGTAGGCGGCGTACAGCTTTGCCTCGTAGCTCGGAGCCGATGCCACGATTTGTGCCGCCACTAGCATGGCCCCCTGGGTGCCGTGCAAGAAATTGCTGCAGGTGTGTGCGTGCATGTGCCAGTCGAAGCGGATGCGCTCGGCTTCCGAGAGGGCTTCATAGGAGGAAAATCCGCGAAACGCGTTGTACATCGGTTCCGTGATGTAGTCCTGTCGGTCGACGGGTAGGGTCCAGTCGAAGTCCGCTTCGATGTTCGGCATCTTTCCGCGACTCAACTCAACCAGCCGTCCGATGCGTTCGTTCTTGGTGCGGTAATCCCAGGTGTACCTACAAGTACCCCGAACGCGAAACCCTTCCCCAAGCGACGAGGAGCTCGCCTGCTGTGTACGTGGTGGCAGCTCGTGCGAGGCGTCCAGCTCGATGATGTGCCGCGGCGCTCCCGAGTCGTGGTCCTGGGGACGCATGGTGAATTCCTGCTCTGCTATGCCCCGTGCCTCGCCTGTTATGCAGTTTTCGGCCCAGCGCGTTGGCAATGAGCCTGAATCAAACCCCAAGAGCGCGGGCGGCGCATTGATGCGCGTCAAAGGGTGGTGATCGAACAGTCATTGGTTGATGCGCGCGACAAGGGGCGGCCCATCGGAGCGTGGTCTGTCAGACAGGAAGAGCCAAGCGCCAAGAAAACCCGAACGTGCGCACATTGAGGCACCGGTAAACTTGCCATTTTCGGCTGGATGGACTAGAAGCTTAATAGGTGAATGTTCGATGGGGAACGGACTGGCCCTCAGTGCAGTTCATTGCCCATATACAGGTCGCGGTTGGAATCAACACCACTGGAACGATGAAAACGAGCCGACGCAACTATCCACGGATTCATCACCGGATGCCGGTTTCGGTCCAATTTCCAGACGGCAATTGGATGCGGGCCGAGCTGATTAACATTTCTCCCAACGGCTTGCTGGTCCGGTTCGAAAAGGAGCAGTTGGACGAACTGCTCGCTGAGCAGCGTCGCAATGCCAGCGCCGCGCCCGTTCAAGTCCAACTGTGGCTCGAATTTCCTCTGCAGGGCTCCGAGCGGGGCATGCGCGCCAGCTGCCAAGTCCTGGTTCCGCGGCGGGTTTCCAAGCTGGAGTACCATGTCCCCATGGTGTTCCTGGAGGTCGAGCCCGCCGGTGTGCACAACCTGAATCGATTCATCTGTAGCGAACGCGCCCGCGCCACCGCCTAGCGCAGTGTCGCGGCCTTCTCCAGGCCCTCCTCGAAGTCGCGCTCCAGCGCGCCACTCAACCGCTGCTCCTCAAGCCAAGCGTCCACATACGCCTTCCACAGCAAGTCTGTTGGCAGCAGATAGGCTTTTCGCGTTTTGGTCAGGGTGTGGTCCGGCATTGCTGGGCACAGCCTAGGGCGAAGCCGCGACTGCAGGCGCACCTCGATGTCGTCGGTGAACATCACGTCTGCAGCGCCGCGAACCAACTCGGAAAAAATGGTTGTGTTGTCGGGATGAATTCGGATTGAGGCACTTTGGATGTGCCTCCGAGTGAACACCTCGTTGGTTCCACCAGGATTCACGACCACCCGCACACCGGGCTGGTCGATCCGGTCCATGCCAGAGAACCTGTCAACGTCGGTGCAGCGAACGATCGGGGTCTTTCCTCCAAGGTGATAGGCGCCGCTGAACAGCCCTTGGCGCTGGCGTTCCAGTGTGTGTGTGACGCCGCTCATGGCGATGTCAAACCGACCGGCGGTTAGGTCGGCCATCAGAGCGGGCCAGGATGTGCGGACATGGCGCACCTCGACGTTGAGGCTTTGTGCCAGTTTCTCGCTCATTGCGATGTCGATGCCGACAAACCGGCCCGCGCTGGCATCCCAATGGCTGAAGGGCGGGTAGTCGCCGGTGGTTCCGACTCGAAGGTAGCCGCGTGCCAGAACCGCGTGCAGGACATTGACGGTCTGAGCACTGCGGTTTGCGCGCACAGCGAGCATGGCGTCAAACAGGCTGTTGGCGGCCGGGGCGGTCAAGTGTTCGACGGCCACGGAGCTGTTGAACTGGGAGCGATGTGCATCTACCAGCGCGGCTTCACGTAGGGTGGGTTCTGCCCCTGCCAGCGCAACGACCAGGGCTTCACCCAGCGCCAGCAACTGGGGGCGCAGCTCGGTTGCGAGGTCTGGCGCCCGCTCCGAGGGGCTTGGGGGGGTGCGGCCCCATTGCGTGATCCAGCCTTGTTGCACGGCCTTGGCGGCGCTGATTTGCGCGTCAAAAAAGCGTGCGGTCGTCTCGGGGTCGAGCCCGGCACGGCTGGCGGCATCGACAGCCGCGTCGATCACGCGCCGTTCTCGTGCAGGCGCCGCGATGGGGGCTGCGCTGCGGAATTTATACAGGGCGACGTCGCGCATCAATTCAAGCCGTGCGTCGATGAGCGCCAGGAGTTGCGCAAGCGGTGGAGTTGGGTGAGCGGGTTCGGCACCGGTGGCGGCGTTGCTCCAAGCCAGCGCGAGAAGCAGCCAGAACGAGAATCGCTGGAACCTATTCCTCGGTCTCGCGCCCCTCATGCCTTGGACCACTGGTCCATGACACCGCGGACCGTACGGACAAAGCCGAGTGGCTCATCGAGAAAGACGTGGTGCTGCGCGTTTTCAACTGGAATAAACGGCACAGCAGGCCCGTAGATCTCTTGCATCCAGGCCACTGAATCGGGTTTGAAAAACACGCTATCGGCCCCGTGAATCACCACTCGGGGCAGGGTCAGTTGTGGGATGTCTTCCACCAGTGTTCGGTAGTCCATCTTCTGATTGAACAGGTGGTCGAACTTCCACATGACGCCATCGGATACATTCATGAGGGAATGGCGCGCGATGTAGTCGAGGATGAAGTCGTTGTCGCAGGGCTGCTCGGGAACCAGTTTGAAGCGGGTGAGCGCTGTTTCCAGATCGGGGTAGGTTTTCTTGGGCCTGAACGGCGTGTTGGTTTCGTCGCGCTTTTCGAACGCCTCGGGTGACATGACGACCGTGTCCACGATCATGATTCCGGCGAAACGCTCCGGGTATAGGTGACCGGCTTTGATGGTCCCGAACCCCCCGAAACTGTGGGCAATCACGATCGCGCGGTTGTCAAAGCCAGCGGCGTCACATACCGCGACGATCTCTTTGGCAAAGGTCTCCGGCGGATACAGCCCCCGGTGGTCGCTGTCGCCCATGCCGCTTAGGTCCAGTGCGGCCACAGAATGGCTTGCCGCAAACTGCGGCGCGATGAAGTCCCACCAGTGGGCGTGAGCCCCGCCCCCGTGCACAAACAGCAGGCCGGGCTTGGTCTCTCGCTGTGCGTCGACCCAATGGCGGTAGTGGATCCAGGCCCCTTCGACCTGGATGTAGCGGTCTTCGCAGCGGGCCGTCACGGCATCACGAAACCAGCGTGGGGCGGTGGGAACGATGGGGGTCACGGTGTTGGGTACTCCTGATCCAGGCCGGTGGCCGCCAGTGGCAGCGCAAAACTCGAAATTATATCCCAGCCTGCCGGTCAACCAGGATTCGACAGAGTACAATTGCGGGATGAGCGCAGCGACACCACTCTTTTCCTATCGGCCCCATTGGGCGGCCTGTCTCGGCCCTGCGCCTTTTTTGCCAATGACCCGGCATGAGATGGACCAGCTTGGCTGGGACAGCTGCGATGTCGTGCTGGTGACTGGCGACGCCTATATTGACCACCCGAGTTTCGGGATGGCCTTGGTCGGTCGTCTGCTGGAGGCCCAGGGATTCCGAGTGGGGATCATCGCGCAACCGGACTGGCACAGCGCGGACCCGTTCCGGGCCCTGGGGCGCCCCAACCTGTATTTCGGCGTCACCGCGGGCAACATGGATTCCATGGTGAACCGCTATACCGCCGAGCGCCGAATTCGCTCGGACGATGCCTACACCCCGGATGCAGCGCCCAACCGCAGGCCTGACCGCGCCGCTCTGGTGTACGCGCAGCGCTGCAAAGAGGCGTACAAGGGGGTGCCCGTGGTGCTCGGTGGCATTGAGGGCAGCCTGCGGAGAATCGCCCACTTTGACTATTGGTCGGACCGGGTGCGCAGGTCCGTTCTGGTCGATGCCAAGGCCGACATTCTGCTGTACGGCAATGCGGAGCGGGCACTGGTCGAATTGACCCACCGACTGGCCCGCGGCGAATCGATTGAATCGTGCCACAGCCTGCGCGGGGTGGCTTTTGTCCAGCCCGCCGGGTGGATGCCGGCCGACTGGGTGGAATTGGACTCCACCAGGGTCGATGTGCCCGGTCAGATCGACGCCCAACCCGATCCCTACGCGATGTCTCCCAAGGCGGAGGGCTCACCTGCGCGTTGCGCATCAAAGGACACTGGTCCAGAGAGCACACAGGTGATTCGGTTTCAGCCAGCGCGTGGCCGGCGCCTGGAACGCAGCCGCACGGCAGTGCGGCTGCCGAGCTTTGAGGCGGTGCGGGATGATCCTGTGCTCTATGCCCACGCCTCGCGGGTGCTGCACCTGGAGTCGAACCCTGGCAACGCGCGCGCCCTCATCCAGCGCCATGGGGACCAGGACCTGTGGGTCAGCCCGCCACCGGTTCCCCTCACCACTGCGGAGATGGATGGGGTGTTCGACCTGCCCTATGCGCGCGCGCCGCATCCGGCATACGGGCAGGCCCGCATCCCGGCCTGGGAAATGATCCGGTTCTCGGTCAACATCATGCGTGGCTGTTTCGGTGGCTGTACGTTCTGTTCGATCACCGAGCACGAAGGGCGCATCATCCAAAGCCGTTCGGAGGCCTCCATTTTGCGGGAGGTGGAACAGATCAGGGACCGCACCCCGGGCTTCACTGGGGTCATTTCTGACCTTGGGGGCCCCACGGCGAACATGTACCGGCTGGCCTGCAAAGACGAAAAGATCGAGTCCGCCTGTCGGCGCCTCTCCTGTGTGTTTCCCGACATTTGCCCGAACCTCGATACCGACCACCAACCCCTGATTGAGTTGTACCGAAAGGCGCGGTCTCTGCCTGGGATAAAAAAAGTCCTGATCGCATCGGGGCTGAGGTACGACCTGGCCGTGCGTTCGCCCGAGTATGTGAAGGAGCTGGTCACCCACCACGTGGGTGGGTACCTGAAGATCGCGCCTGAACACATCGCCCCTGGGCCCTTGTCGAAAATGATGAAACCAGGGATCGGCAGCTACGAGCGGTTTCGGGAAATGTTCGAGCGGTTCTCGCGGGAGGCGGGCAAAGAGCAGTACCTGATTCCGTATTTCATCGCGGCCCACCCGGGAACCACCGACGAGGACATGTTGGAGCTGGCGCTGTGGCTCAAGGCGCACAACTTTCGTTTGGATCAGGTGCAGACCTTCTTGCCGACCCCCATGGCTCTGGCCACGGCGATGTACCGCAGCGGGCGCAACCCATTGCGTGGGTTGCGCAGTGGCGAGCGGGTTCAGGTGCCGCGCGGAGCACGAACCCGCCGGCTGCACAAAGCCATGCTGCGCTACCACGATCCTGACAACTGGCCCCTGTTGCGAGATGCGCTTCAGCGCATGGGCCGCAACGACTTGATCGGGAACGGAAAGCGCCATTTGGTGCCACGCTATCAGCCTGCAAAAGCACTGCAGCAAGCAGGGCGCGGAGCTGGGGCGCGCCCCCCGCGGCGCCAGGCCAGGGGACGCAAGTGAGCTGGGCTGCCACGGTGGCTCAAGTGAATCTGCGGGAAGGGCGAGGGTGACCCAGGCTGTGGTGGAGCCTCGCTTGGCGGCGACGGTGGTGCCGCTGCGGGATGCACCCCAAGGACTGGAGGTGCTCCTGCTGCGCCGCAATGCCGCACTTGCCTTCGCAGGTGGCGCCTGGGTGTTCCCTGGCGGGCGTGTCGACCCTGGCGACTGGCCTTCGGCTGAGCCGGACTCGCCTGCTGGCCCACCCAGGGCACGAGAACTCTCGGCGGCGAGCCGGGCAGCGGCGCGGGAAGCCAGAGAGGAAGCAGGGTTGCGATTGGTCGCGCAAGAGTTGGTGCCGGTGTCCCATTGGACAACCCCGGCGTCAAGTCCCAAACGGTTCGCCACCTGGTTCTTTCTCGGGGTGGCGGGCGACCAGCGCATTCAGATCGACGGGAGCGAAATCCATGAGCACCGCTGGGTGGCCCCCGGGCAGGCCGTAGCGGCATACCATGCCAAAGCGTTGCTTCTGATCACGCCCACCTACGCCACGCTGGAGGCGTTGCAGGGGTTCGATCGGGCCGAGGATGCGATGGCCCATTACCGAGCCCGCGAGCCCGAACTGGTGCCCCTCAGCCGGTCAGGCCAACTGCCCGCGCCGGTAGGGGCTGGCCGCACCACCTGATACCAGTGCCAAGCGCGCTGCCCACCAAGCGCTGATTGGCTGGTGGGCGCGCTTACCCGTCAGGTCGGCGTTCAGGCCAACCGCAGGAAATCAGTTCATTGCGTCCTTGGTTTCATCCCAGGCTTCCTCGGCCTTGTCGCGGGTGGCGTCCCAGGCGTCTTCGGCCGTGTCCTTGGTCCGATCCCAAGCGTCCTCGACTTCTTCGCCGGCCTGTTCTACTTCCTCACCGGCTTCTTCAGCAGGGCTTTGGAACGGCTCTTTCGCGGCTTCGGCTGCCTCCTCTGCGGTGTCTTCGACCTGATCGGCGGCGTTTTCCATGTCCGACTCACAGCCGACCAAGAGTCCTGCAGCCAGCATCAGGCCCGCGATTCCTTTGAGGCGATGGTTCATACGAATGTCTCCAAATGGTGTCTTCAATGGCGAAGCGGTCAACCAAGCCGCAGGGCTTGGAGCCTGTCGGCGTGAACGCCGTCAACCGCTTCCAGTGGTGTTGGAGTGGGTCCGGCCCGTTTGGTTCCCCTTCCAGGCATTGCTGTACTCCAGAAAGCATTGGAACATGAAACTGAACCGCAACGCAGCCGGAGGTAAACAATGCACGTACTGGTGGATCTCAGTGTGGTGCCCCTGGGGGTTGGTGTTTCAGTCGCTCACTACGTGGCCCTCTGCCAGAAAGTCCTGGAAGAGGCGTCCTTGACCCACAGCGTCTACCCCGCAGGTACCTTGATCGAAGGTGAATGGGATGCCGTGTTCGCAGCGGTGAAACGCTGTCACCTGGTGGTGCATGCTGCGGGTGCGCCGCGCATCCACACCACCATGCGGGTGGGCACACGAACCGATCGCGAAGAGTCCGGGAGCGCCCGTTTGACGAGCGTTGCCCGCGCCAGAGAGGCGCTCTAGGAACGCACCAGCGGCCAGAGCGCCTGGCTTCGGGCGACTAGAACCGGTACCGCAGGCTCACGTACACCGAGCGTTCCGTGCCTGGGACGGCAATCCCCCAGGGGGTGCCAGTGGCGGACATGGTCGTGCCTTGCCCGACGTATGCGCCCCCGAGCGGGTCCGCGTGAGCGCGATCAAACAAGTTCTCGACGCCAAAGTCGATTTGACTGGTGCGCCCAATCCAACTGGCCCGCAGGTGGGTGAGGGCGTAGCCAGCCGTTTCGATTTCGTTGCGTTCGACGGAGACGTCGGTTTTCGGTGCCACGACCGCGGTTTCCGCTGACAATGTCCAGGGCCCGAGCGACCGGATCAGGCTCAGTTTGAACTCTGCCGGCGGGGTGTTGTACAGCCCATCGTCCGTGTCCCGGTTTTCGCCCTCGACGTAGTTGAGTCCGACCTGTACATCGGTGCGGGTGCTCGTGGATTCGCTCAGCGTCAGGCGACCCGAGAGGTCCAGTCCATAGAGCCGGGCGTGCACATTGGTGTATTCGAGAAACACAAAGCTGTTGGTCGCGGTGGCGTTGGCCGTGCCGCCACAGCGGGTCATCATGCCGGTGCCTGTTCCGGTACAGCGTGCGGCATCAATGTAGTCTTTTACGTCGGTGATGTATGGGGCGGCCTGAAGCTGCCAGCGACCTTCCGGGTCGTGCCAGTCCACCCGAATGCTCAAGGTGCGGGCAATTTCCGGCTCGAGGTTGAGGTTTCCCACATAGCCATTGCCATCTCCGAGCAGGTTGTTCATCAGCATCACCATGCTTGTTCGCGACCAGGTGTAGCGCTGATGAAGATTGGGGGAGCGGGTTTTCTGCGCGCCACCGATGGCCAGCGTCCACTGGTCGCCGGCCACCCACTGCAGCAGGACGCTCAGGTCCAGGTTGTGGTCGATGCGCTCGCGGTCAGCCGCGTTGAACGCGGCTGCATCCGCAGTGTAGGCCGCACTGCCATAGCCTTGAACTGAGCCCGCATCCATACTCACCTGTTCATAGCGCAAACCCATCATGCTGCTCCAGGCGGAATTCCAGCGGCGCTCCCAGTCGATGAACGCACCGAACCGGTCGCGCTCCCCATTGTGGATGTTGATGAATTCGTTCGGCCCCATCATCATCCCGCCCGATGCAGGCCACCAATCATCCAGACGGTGGCGGTGCAGTTCCGTGCCGACGATCAAGGTGTCCTTGGCCGATGCGGCCACCTCCCCCTCGATGCGTGCCCCCAGTGTTTCTGCATCGGTCTGCATGGGCATGCCTGGAATGTCCGCAGTCGGGCCATACCAGAACTGCTTGTCGTCCCCAAAGTTCATCTTGTGCTCCGTGTGCTCGTGGAAGAGCTGGCCACGCAGTTCGCCCCAGCCGAAAAAGCGCTCGTAGCGCGCGCTGGTTTGCACGCTGTCATTGTCGTACAGGTCCATCCGTTGGTTGGGGTATCCTTGGTAGGGCATGTGTTGTACCCCGAGTTGGAG
>OBIC01000482.1_pt1 | contig 10381 bp, 12 predicted proteins | sample 1519831 | NCBI WGS metagenome assembly OBIC01 (sample SAMN03019805, study PRJEB22545) | beach sand metagenome | biome: beach; feature: sea beach; material: beach sand | place: USA: Municipal Pensacola Beach, FL | collected 2010-10-20 | depth 40-45 cm m | reverse complement strand
GCGATTTACAGGATGAGGCGTCCGGGCGTAAATCGCCAACCGACAATGCGCAGGACGCCCTGATTCGAGACATAAAGCATATGCCGGCCCAGCTCGGCCTCCATATTTATGCCCTTCACCTGGATGATGCGCGGCTTGCGGTCGGCGAAGAGCGTTCCGGCGACGCCGCGCCGCTGATTTTCGGTGACAACTGTCAGGCGCATATAGGTGTGATACGCGCCCTGCTGCGGGCCCTTGGTTTCACTAACCCTGATGCCGCGTTCCTTTGCGATAGAGGGGGCGTTGACCATATTGACATTCGACAGCAGAGGCGTCAGCAGGCCGCAAAGCGCCGTCGAGGTGAGGGCCCGGGTATTGAGATCGGCGACTGCGCCCTCATATTCGATCTCAACCTCCGTAATCCCGGTTTCCGTGAGCTGACCTGCAAAACGCCCAAGCTGATCAGCAAGAATCATATAAGGCTGCAGCAGGGCGGCTTCTTCTGCGCTTAGGGACGGCATGTTCAGGGCGTTGGTGACGGCGCCGGAGATCAGAAAATCCGCCATCTGCTCCGCTACCTGAAGCGCGACATTTTCCTGCGCCTCGGTGGTTGACGCCCCCAGATGCGGCGTCGCAATGACGTTTTCATGACTGAATAACGGGTTGTCCGTGGCGGGTTCGACCTCGAACACATCCAGGGCGGCGGCGGCTACCTGGCCTGAATTCAATCCTTCCAGCAGATCCTTCTCCACGATCAGACCGCCACGCGCGCAATTGATGATCCGGACGCCCTTTTTCATTTTGGCGATGGCGGCCGCATCTATGATGTTCCGGGTCTGGTCCGTCAGGGGCGTATGCAGGGAGATGAAATCCGCGCGTCTGAACAGCGTCTCCAGTTCAACCCGTTCGACTCCCAGTTCCCGCGCGCGTTCGGGCGACAGAAAAGGATCATAGGCCAGTACTTTCATGCGCAGCCCCCGCGCCCGATCCGCAACATTGGCGCCGATATTCCCGCAACCGATGACGCCGAGGGTTTTGCCGGTGACTTCCACCCCCATGAAACGGTTCTTTTCCCATTTTCCTGCCTTGGTGGACTGGGTCGCTTCTGGAATTTGCCGCGCGGCCGACAGCATCAGCGCAATGGCGTGCTCCGCCGTCGTAATGGCGTTGCCGAAAGGCGTGTTCATCACCACGATACCGCGCTGGGTGGCGGCGGGCACATCTACATTGTCCACGCCAATGCCTGCCCGGCCTATCACCCGCAGCCGGGTTCCCGCAGCTATCACCTCAGCCGTCACCTTGCTGGAAGAACGAATCGCCAGCCCGTCATAGCCGCCAATGATCGCCAGGAGTTCGGCGGGCTTCAGTCCCGTCTTTACGTCCACTTCAACGCCGCGTTCACGGAAAATTTCCGCCGCCCGCGGGCTCATGGCGTCGGATATCAGAACCTTTGGCATAATGATGCTCCTGTCACGAATTCAGCCGCGCGCCTGCGCCCAGGCCCAATCCAGCCACGGCGTCAGAGCCGCGAGATCAGAGGCTTCCACCGTCGAGCCAGCCCAGATACGAAGACCAGGAGGGGCGTCGCGGTAGGAATCGATATCGTAGGCGGCGTTCTCCGTTTCCAGCAGCGACGCCATCTGCTTCGACACTTTTGCCTGTTCCGTCTTGTCGAGACCGGTGAACCATGGATCAACGATCTTCAGACATACGGAAGTGTTCGACCGGATGGCTGGATCTTCCGCAAGAAAATCCACCCAGGCCGCGCGCGCGACCCAGTCGCTCAGGACCTCCAGATTGGCGTTGGCGCGTGCGATCAGCGCGGGTAAGCCGCCAATCTTTTCCGCCCAGCTCAGCGCGCTCAGATAATCCTCGACCGCCAGCATGGAGGGGGTGTTGATGGTCGCGCCCTGAAACAGATCCGCAGTCAACCTGCCCCCACCCGTCATCCGGAACAGTTTCGGCATGGGCCAGGGGGGGGTGTAGTTTTCCAGGCGCGCCACGGCGCGGGGCGAAAGCGCGAGCATGCCATGCGCCGCTTCACCACCCAGCACTTTCTGCCAGGAAAAGGTGGTTACATCCAGCTTGTCCCAGGGCAAATCTTGCGCAAACACCGCAGAAGTGGCGTCGCAAATGGTCAATCCTGCCCTATCCGTGGCTATCCAGCCGCCATGTGGAACGCGAACGCCGGAAGTGGTTCCATTCCAGGTGAAAATTACGTCACGGCCCATGTCCGTCTGGTTCAGATCAGGAAGCGATCCATAGTCCGCCTCGAACACACGAACGTCTTTCAGCTTCAATTGTTTGGTGATGTCCTGCACCCAGCCAGAACCGAAGGATTCCCAGGCCAGCACATCAACCCCGCGTTCGCCCAGCAGCGACCACAGCGCCATCTCCACCGCTCCCGTATCTGATGCGGGAACGATCGCCAGCCGATAATCCGGCGGCAGACCCAGCAGGGCTGCGCTGCGGTTGATCGCTTCAGCAAGCTTCGCCTTTCCCGCTTTGGAGCGGTGCGAACGTCCTAGACAGGCGGATTTGAGATTTTCGTAAGACCATCCGGGGTGCTTGGCGCAGGGACCGGAGGAAAAAAATGGGGTGGCCGGACGCCTGTCCGGCTTGGGTGATGTCGTAGCGGCGGCCATCGGCGCCATCCTTCTGTAAAACTTCCCGTTGGGGGGAAGCGGCCCGGCGCGGATATACGAATTCAGGCGCTGTACTGTCAAGAAGAATGATGTTGCGCCGCACAATAAAAAAGGGGCGGCAGGAAACCCGCCGCCCCTTTCGCCATCCGGCAAACCGGAAGCCGGTTTATTTTGGAAAACCTGGCACCCCTTCTTCACGCTGCACGCCCAAAGTATTCAGCGCCATCGCCAGCATATTGTATTGGCCGATGGTGAACACGGCGTCCATGATCTGCTCCGTGCTGAGATGCCTGCAAAGAATTTCCCAGGTCCTGTCCTCGATAATCGTATCATCGAGCAATTCATCGGCCGCCTGCAGCAAAGCGCCTTCCAGTTCATTCCAGCCCGCCGCCTTTGGCCCCTCCTTGATCCGCAGATGATCCTCATGGGTGAGCCCCGCAGGGGCGCTCATCAGCACATGCTGGCCCCATTCATATTCCGATTGGGTCAGCCAGCCTACCCGCATGATCAGCATTTCGCGATGTCGCGGAGAAAGCGAGGACGTCCCCATGATATGGCCGGCGAACCCATTCCAGGCATTGAGAAGTTTCATGTTCCGCATCAGTGTTTTCAATACGTTGAAAACAAACCCGTAGCGCTGTTTCATGGGCGCGATCAGCGCCTGCTGCTCAGTGGTTAACTCTGTTTCCGGAAGCGGAGTGACGCGTGGCTCTGACAGGCGCATGGGGGTTTCCTTTTGCTCATTCATTTGTCTATAGAATGCCATGTCAGTCACGGCAGCGGAATGAAAAAATCAGCCCCTTGCCTATTCGATCTTGAGAAGGTACGTAAAACGCCACAGACTTCCCAGCAGATCCTCGGAACTCGCCATGCCGCCTAAAGAGAACCCGCTTAAACTCAACGTCCTCCAGTTGAAAACCCTTACCCTGCTGCAGGAATTGGCCAAAGATCCGCAAAACGCCGCGGCCCAGCACGATGGCGCGATAAGGATTACCCGTTTTCCCAGCGCCCACGGCAATCACTTTCATATCGGTGACGCCGCAGTAAACGCATCGGATGCGAGCGGTCTTTATAATGAAAATGTCTGGAAGGCGCTGGATCGCAAGGCGCTGACGCAGTCCTCCTATCCGAACGCCATCGCATTGACGCCGGCTGGACTGTCCTATGATACGGGCGCTGGAAAAAAGATCCTGCACCGCGCGGATCACTAGAGTCCTGACTACTAGGTTCTTATCCCCTGCGGCGAACACGCCATCGAAAGAAGGCTTTCAAGCCTCTATTACCAGTGCAGTGGAGGATTTGAACCGGCCGGGAACTTTTCGTTCATGACGGGGAAAAGGGAATACTGACCTAACCGACATCTTCGCTCACGCGGTTGCGGCCATCGCTCTTTGCCCGGTATAACGCCATATCAGCCCTTTTCAGCATGAGGGCGGGAGTATCATCACCCCCGATGAGGCTGGTTACGCCTATACTTGCCGTCATTGCAATGGGCGTCGCCTCCGATGACCCGCTTCCTGCATCAAACGCGTGCGTTTCCGTGAACTGACGAATACGTTCAGCCACCAGCGAGGCAATCGCCATGTCGGTCTCCGGCATGATCACCACAAACTCTTCGCCGCCAAACCTGCAGGCCAGGTCGATGCCGCGGATGTTGCGGGAAATTCCCTGCGCGAACTGCTGCAGAATTTTGTCTCCAACGTCATGCCCGTACATGTCATTGATGTTCTTGAAGTAATCTATATCTATCATCAGCAGGGAGAGCGGGCGGTTATCCCGCTTCGCCCTGTCCATGAGTATCTGCAGATGGGTTTCCATGTAGCGCCGGTTGTACAACCCGGTCAATCCATCGGTGACCGCCATTTGCAGGCTTAAATGCAGATTTTGCCTTAGTCTTTCCTCATAACTCCGCCATCGGAGCTGGGTGCGCACCCGGGCTATCAACTCGTTGTTTTCAATTGGGCGCACAAGATAGTCGTTCACCCCCATATCCAGGCCGCGCGCAAGGCGGCTGTCTTCTGTGTCCTCTACAATGATCAGGAGCGGCACGGTCCGCGTTTCATCCATCGTGCGGAATTGAGAGCACAGCCGCAGCCCATCATAATTGCGCATCGTCAGACTTATGATCATCAGGTCGAAATCGCCTTCTTTAGCCAGGCGTAACGCCTGTGCGCAATCCGATTCGGCTTTTGGACTGTGGCCAGCTTCCGAAAGAATAGAGCAGATGCGTGCGCTTGAGCGCGTTTGATCATCCACAATGAGGATCCGCCCGAAGAGCTGTTTTCCCTCGTCCCATTCTGGCTGATCAATCAGTCCCAGATTTTTGCCGGTGACCTCGCGGGCGCGCAATTCATCGGTCATCATCTTTAGCCGGATCAGGCTGCGCACCCTTGGAAAAAGTGGATTATTTTTTATGGGTTTGCTGATGAAATCGTCGGCGCCTGCGAGTAGCCCTTCGACACGATCCGAGGGCTGATCAAGCGCGGTTATCATCACCACAGGAATATGATGAAGCCTGCTGTTCGCCTTAAGTTTGCGGCAGACGGTGAACCCATCCATTACGGGCATCATCACATCCAGAAGGATAATGTCCGGCATTTCGGCTTCTGCGATCTCCAGGGCCATCTGCCCATTCGTCGCTGTCAGGACATGATAATATTCCGCACTCAGCTTCGCTTCTAATAGCTTTACGTTTGCGGGTACATCGTCTACCACCAATACGCAGGCAGTCATTCGCCTCACCTGTTCAGTCTAGAAAGCGCCGTATAGTCGTTAAAAAATCAGATACGGAAATAGGTTTGGCGATATAAGCCTCGCAACCGCTGCCATTAATGCGGTCTTCATCCCCTTTCATGGCGAAGGCGGTAATCGCGATGACAGGAATATGTCGTATATTATCGTCTTCCTTGATCCACTTTGTTACTTCAAGCCCCGAAACGCCAGGCAATTGGATGTCCATCAAAATCAGATCCGGCTTGTGCTTTTGCGCCAATTCAAGCGCGTCCATCCCATCGGAAGTTGGTATGGTTTGATAACCATGAGCATTCAGCAAATCCAGAAATAATTTCATGTTTAGTTTGTTGTCTTCACAGACAAGTACTGTTTTTGACATGATAGTCACATCCAGATCTCTAATAATTACGGGCAGGACGTTGCATGATGTAGGTAACCTTTGCAAACAGCTCTAGTTAACGAAGCACGGCATTGTTAACAATAGTTTAAATTATTACGTCTTTCATTTTGATCATTTTTCACCAACAGTATTACAGCGCGAAGGGTGAAATATTTCTTCCAACATTTCGAATTCAGTAATTGTCATGAAAAAGATTTTCCCCAACCGTTGATGGACATAATAAATTTATTCAAAGGATTTTCGTAGATACCTAGTTAATTTTTAATATAATAATGATGGTAAAGAGAGAAAATAATCTGGATTGGGCGGTGGCGCTGGGTTTGCAAGCTTTAGCCCATATCGTTTCCGAACCCGGGCTTTACGAAGAATTCTTTGAGTTGACCGGTTTTAGCCCTGCTGAATTGCGCCCCCCCAGAATTGAGCAGCGGGATTTTCTTTCTTCCGTGCTTGATTTTATTTTATTAACTGATACCCGTCTGCTGGATTTCTGCGCCGTAGCGGGAATCAACCCGTCTGAACCCTTACGCGCCCGGCGCTTGCTGGCGGGCGATTCGGGTCAGTTTTGATCTGGTAAAATATGGAGCCATTTGTCCACGACCAGCTAAGGAAGCTGAATCTCGATCCACATCGGCCCTTAATCGTTACCGACGCCGATGAAGTGCTGACCTATTTCATTTCCGGTCTGGAGCGTTTTTTATCACGCAATGGTTATTGGCTGGATCTGAAGAATTTCGCCATCACCGGCAATATCCGCAAACAGGGCAGCAATGAAGTCAGCTCCAGGGAGCAGGTGCAGGGTCTGCTGGCGGATTTCTTCATCACGGATACGGAATTGCTCGACCCGGTGGATGGGGCGGCTGACGCATTAAACGCGTTGGCCCGGCGGGCGCAGATCATTGTCCTGAGCAACGTGCCTCTGGAAGCGCAGGACGCGCGACAGCGGTGGTTGCGCAAGCATGGAATGGACTTTCCACTGGTCGCAAATGCCGGCTCCAAGGGATTACCCCTGCGCTATCTTTCCCAGCAGATTGTGGCGCCTATGTTTTTTCTGGATGACCTCCCCCCCCATATCGACGCCGTAGCGGAACACGCCAGTCAAGTATGGCGGCTGCATTTCATAGCGGATAAACGTCTGGCGTCGTTTGCCAGCCCGGCGCAGAATTCACACTTTCACACCAGCCACTGGCCGGATGCGCAGAATTTCATCGGCGGTAAACTGGAGGAATCCGGCTATTAACAGATCTGATAAATTCAGCAGTCTGGCAGCGTATAGGATTCGATCTGCTGCAGGGATGCGAACAGCGCGAATGCGCCGTAGTCAATGACCAGATCATTGCTGACGCCGTTATCATACAGGTGAAAAGCGATTTCAAATTCTGGCAGTCCCTCATTCTTGCCGGGGGCGAAATAGGACATTTGCACGGGCCACCAGGTGGCTTTACCAATTACCGCTTCGACTGATTTGATCGGCATTCGCGGCTTCGCCGCGGACCGGTTACGCCTGGAGGCCTCATTCGAGGTGCCTGCGCCAATGGAGGTGACGACCTGGTAATAATCTGCGTCGGAGGTTCCATCAAACACCTGACCGGATAATTGGCGCTTCCCCGCACGCGCCGCGTCCAATAATGCTTTCATGTAACCGTTGGGGAATAATATCTCAGCAGGCAGGGTAACCGTCTTCTCAACCGGCTTTCTCAGAATTGCGCGAACGGCTCCACTTGCGGCGTCGGCGTCGGTGTTTCCCTCATATTCCGCGATCAGATCATTATCAAGGCGCTGCCGCACCGAAAACTGATAACTGCGTCCATCAAGCGACTCCCAGGAAGAGGCAAATATGTCGCTGATCGATAGTTCATCAGATTCGTCAACCATTCGAGTGACCATCCGTTGTGAGGAGATATATCCTTCGCATGTTGTCTGCAAATCCGTCACCATCCGTCCGTCCACGCCCACAATCTGGCCGCGGCCCCGGTTAGGCGCCAAAGTCACCTTGTAAATGGCGCGATGCGGCAGCAATTCAGGATAGGCGGATCGGGCGCTCTCTGCTGTGGACGCCGGTTGTGACGGTCCTGCAAGGGCCAGGCCCCCAGCCAGCAGTATTCTTGACCAAAATTGCGTAAACCCGGATTTTTTCATCTAATACTTTCCCGGAATAATCTTGGTCACAGCCGACAGCCTGAATGCTTGCTGAGTCTGCAGCCCGCTGAAATCATCCATAGCAGAGTCAGGCGTGTCGTGAAATTAGGAAAAATGTCACTCCCTGCGGCAAATTTTTCCTGCTGACGGAGGGTTACGGCGATTTGCTGGCGTCTTCCTCTTTCCCCGTTACAAGTTTTGCGAGTTAACCCGTAACAGACCCCCCCTACAAAGAAACACGAAGAAAACCATATAATAAATTGATTTTTAAGTGTTTTTTTTAATTAAACCTGCCCAGGCAAGCGCTGAAACTTCCGGCGCGTCAGCTTCATTTGCTGAAATTGCCGGCTGGCATGCCCCCTGCTTGTAAATATCCACAAGTTTAGGCAACGACAGTAAAGGGGAGCGAAGCTGTAAGAAGGCTTCGTAAATACAGGAAATGAGCCATAAAATAGTAAGCTCGCATTCGGCGGATTCCATGCCCGGATTTCCATTGGGCGCAACGGAACAAATGCGGCGTCTGTGCGAAATTCATACATTCAAACAGCAGCCTGATTACAACAGCTTCATTGCCCAGGTTCTCAGTCTCGCCGCACAGGCGGAGCAGCGGATTGCCGAACAGGAGGCGCGTATCCAGCATCTGGAGTCCCTTTCCACCACAGATGAGCTTACAGGCCTGCTGAACCGCCGCGGATTCACGGAAGGTTTATGCCGAGTGCTGCAATCGGCGCGCCGTTATGATGAAGAGGGTGTTCTGGCCTTTATCGACCTGGACGGTTTCAAGGCCATAAACGACACCCATGGTCATGAAGCGGGCGATCTGATTCTGCGGCGGGTCAGTGAATTATTGCTGAGCAATGTGCGTAAGACCGATCTCGTTGCGCGTATTGGCGGTGATGAATTCGCCGTGATTTTCGTTCAGGCGGAGAAACTGATCGGCAGAAAACGCGCAGAAGTTTTGCGTCAACTCCTGAATGTCAGCACCGTTTCTTATGATGGCGCCATGGTTCCCGTGAGGGCCAGTCTTGGGTGCGCCGATTATTCGGTCTGGTCACAACCTGATGAACTCATACGCAAAGCGGATCGCGCCATGTATCGTGAAAAGCACAGGCGCGCGCAGAAACTCAGGCTGATAAGCCAAAATCAAGCCTGAGGGTTCGCTATAATTCGGGCATCTGCTGGGTTATGCAGTGAATCCCGCCGCCGCCCGCCACGATATCCAGCGCGGGCGTCTGTATGATCCGCCGCCCTGGAAAGGCGGCGGCAAGGATATCCCGCGCTCTGGCGTCAGCAGGATCGTCAAATGAAGGCATGATGATCCCGCCATTCGCCACATAATAATTCACATAGGATAGCGTCAATCTCTTCCCATGCGCATCAAAGCGGGGTCCGGGCAAGGGCAGACGGATGATCTCGAAACGTCGCCCCGCGGCATCCGTTTCTTCCGCCAGTAATGCGTGATTATCCTTTGCAATCCTGAAATTCGCGTCTGCCGGATCCTCACACCCTTGCAAAATCAGTTTTCCAGGAGCTGCGAAACAGACGACATTATCAATATGCCCATCGGTTTCATCGCCGCTAAGTCCTTCATTCAGCCAGATGATCTTGCGCACCCCCAGAAACTCCCCGAGTATCCGCTCAATATCTGACTGGGCCATTCCCGGGTTGCGGTTGACATTCAGGAGGCACTGGCGGGTGGTAAGCAAAGTCCCTTCCCCATCCACATGAATGGCTCCGCCTTCGGCCACCATGGGCGCTTTCAGACAGGGCAGCCCGAGGTCCTCCAAAAGACTGGCGGCGAACGAGGCGTCCCGGTTATGGGGCTGATATTTTCCGCCCCATCCATTGAAGCGCCAGGCGACGCCAGACAGATGACCCCGGGCGTCACGCACAAAGCTCGGTCCGGTATCCCGCAGCCAGGAGTCATCGATGGCGTGATCCTTGACCTGCACCCCTGATCCGCATGCCTTTCGCACATCCGCCCTGTGTTCCGGACGGGCGACCATTGTGACCGGCTCGAAGCGGGCGATGGCATTGGCCACCGATGCATAAGCCGCCCGCGCCTTCTCCAGTTCTGCGGGGCTTCCCCACAGGCTTTCCCTGCAGGGCCAGGCCATCCAGCACCGCTGATGCCGTTCCCATTCCGCAGGCATGATAAAATCAGCCGGTGTCATGTGTAATCCTCTGAATGGGTGAAGCGGATTTGACATACGCTGCCCGCATCACCGCCTTACATGGGCAACAATCAAGCCCAAAAATCCTCCGGCTTTTTGTGCTTGCCAGTGGTCCATATGGTTCTAACATTCCCGAACTACAGCGAAAAACGGAATACGAATGTTAGAACGGGACCCTGAATGTGCAAAAATGCTAACATGTAATCCCGATGCCGGAGTCCGCACATGAGCCATAGCATAGATATTCGTATGAAAGAACTTGGGCTTATCCTGCCCTCACCCAGTCCGCCGGCCGCCAATTACACGCCCTACAC
>OBIC01000479.1_pt1 | contig 10430 bp, 7 predicted proteins | sample 1519831 | NCBI WGS metagenome assembly OBIC01 (sample SAMN03019805, study PRJEB22545) | beach sand metagenome | biome: beach; feature: sea beach; material: beach sand | place: USA: Municipal Pensacola Beach, FL | collected 2010-10-20 | depth 40-45 cm m | reverse complement strand
AGCACATGATCCCTTGCGGCCGAAGTGCTGGCGGGGCCGGTGTCGGCTCCGCTCAATTGTATCGGGGCGGCAAGTCGGTTAGCGTTTAAGCTAACAATAAAAAAACAGGGGGCTCAGTGACTCAGGTGCCGGTGACTCAGGTAAGTGAATTTGATGTTCTGGCTGATGTGCCGCGTGTTCTGGCGCATGAGCGCGGCATGCAGACAGCGATGATTTTCGGGGATCGCGAAACCAGCTATGGCGATTTCGACAGCCATAGCAGTCAGGTCGCGAACGGATTGATTTCGGAAGGGTGCGCCCCGGGATCGCGGGTGGCTTTCCTCGACAAGAACAGCGACTGGTATTTCGAGGCCTTGTTCGGCGCGGCCAAGGCCAATGCGGTGATGGTGAGCGTGAACTGGCGGCTTGCCGCGCCGGAGGTGGAATATATTCTGCGCGATGCGGAGGCCGAGCTGCTTTTCGTCGGGCCGGAATTCTTCGCGCTTGCCGAAGCAGTGGCAGACAAGCTGCCGCGATTGCGCAAGATTATCGCGCTCACTGACGCCGGGGACGATCATTCTCGGGGATGGGAGGGGTTTGCCGCCTGGCGTGATCGACAGGCGCAAGTTGATCCCCGACTTGCCTGCGATGCCGAAGATATTGCCGTGCAGATGTACACAAGCGGTACGACAGGTCACCCCAAAGGCGTTTTGCTGCCGCACAGGTCGTTTTTTGCGGTCGACAAGGCCGGTCAGGATGCGCCGCAGGAATGGAACAGCTGGAAGGAGGGGGACAATAATCTCGTCATGATGCCCTGTTTTCACATCGGCGGTACCATCGCGGGTGTGCGCGGGCTTTATAACGGGGTTACCAACATCATCGTGAGCGAGTTTGTGCCCGCGGAGATCCTGTCGATCATCGAACGCTACAGGATTTCAAAGGTCATTATGGTGCCTGCGATGATGGCGTTCCTGCTGGCCGATCCCAAGGCGAAGCAGACCGATTTTTCCTCGCTCGATTATGTCGCCTATGGCACAGCGCCAATCCCGCTCGATCTGCTGCGTCAGGCGATGGCCGTCTTCAAATGCAAGTTCGTGCAGGCTTATGGGCTGACCGAAACAACCGCGTCTGCGACCTATCTGCCGCCCGAGGATCACGACCCGAACGGCAATCGGCGCATGCGCTCCGCCGGCAAGCCGATGACGGGCTGTGCGGTCAAGATCGTCGGCCCGGACGGGGCGGAGCTGCCGCCCGAGGAAGTCGGCGAGATTTGTGTTCGCTCGCCCGCCAATATGGCAGGTTACTGGAAATTGCCCGATGCAAGCGGCAAGACGCTCATCGATGGCTGGGTGCATACGGGCGATGCGGGTTTCAAGGATGCGGACGGATATGTCTATCTGCATGACCGGATCAAGGACATGATTGTTTCGGGGGGCGAGAATGTCTATCCGGCCGAGGTGGAAAGCGCGATTTTCGGACATCCCGCGGTGGCCGAGATCGCGGTAATCGGTGTCCCCGACGAGCGCTGGGGCGAAGCGGTGAAGGCAATTGTCGTCCGCAAGCCGGGCATCGCGGTCACGCCTGAGGAGATCATCGCCTATGCGCGCGAAAACATCGCTCATTACAAGGCGCCGCGATCGGTTGATTTTGTCGAGATTTTGCCGCGCAACGCCGCCGGCAAGCTGCTAAAACGCGAATTGCGCAAACCCTATTGGGAAGGCCGCGACCGACAGGTAAACTAATCGGGGTAAATCAACCCGGATAAGCTGATAGCGTCTGCTTCCTGTCGCTTGGGGTCGCTGCCCCGACCAATGGCGACCGCAGGAAATTCGCAAGCCGAAAAGAGGTGCCCGATGGAACCCATCGCCTATATGCAATTGACCCGTGAGCTTTATGCAAGTCACGGCTATGCCCCCTATGGCTGGCGGCAGGCAGACAGCCCGCCGCCCTTTGTGCGGCTGGCAAAACCATTATCGGAATGCCGGCTTGGTATGCTGGGCACTGCCGGGGCTTATGTCATGGGGCAGGTCGCCTATTACTATAAGGACGATACCTCTTACCGCGCCATTCCAAAGGACACACCGTCCGAGCGGATACATTTTTCCCACATCACCGAAAATTATCTGCCTGATCCGCGACGCGATGCCAATTGCGTGTTTCCGATCGATGCGTTGCGCGCGCTTGAGGCGGAAGGGGTGATCGGCTCATTGGCTGATAATCTGTTTTCCTGCATGGGCGGGGTCTATTCCCAGCGTCGGGTCGAGGCGGAGCTTATCCCCGCCCTGACCGCCGCGTTTCAGGCGGAGCGGGTGGATGCGGTTCTGCTGGTGCCCATGTGTCCGGTCTGTCACCAGACGGCCTGCATGATCGCGCGGCATCTTGAAGGGTTGGGTATTCCGACAATCTGCATGGGCAGTGCATTTGACATTCTGAAGGCCGGGCGGCCACCCCGGGCAAGCTTTGTCGATTTTCCGCTCGGCCATAGTTCGGGCAAGCCGTTCGATCGTGCCGGGCAGATCGGGCTTGTCCGCCGCGCGCTCGCGGGCCTTGAAAGCGCTTGCGAACCTGAAAGCTTTTTCATCGCACCCGATCAGTGGGACGCGGATGAGCAGTGGAAGGCAGATACCCGCAAGAAGGAAGGTGCGGGCGGCGAGGATCAGCGCAAACCCCGCGACACAGTGCCGCAATATCAGACCGACGAGGATCGCAAGCTGGCCGAAGCCGCGCTTGCGGTGTAAGCGGGGTTTGACCCACATGACATAACCACGCATTCAGGGGGCCGCGATGGCATCGGATTTCGCGCTTGAAATGTTGTCGGCGGCGGCATTGCTGCTTGTTTTCTGCATCGGCGTCGGCCTGCTTGTTGCAGCGATATTGTTCGCGCTCGACATTACTCAGACGCGCAGCGCCGTCCGCCGCAACTACCCCCTGATCGGGCGCTTCCGCTATCTGTTCGAGCATCTGGGCACGTTCTTCCGGCAATATTTCTATGCCGCCGACCGCGAGGAAATGCCCTTCAATCGCGAGCAGCGAAGCTGGATCTACCGGGCGGCGAAGAATCTCGACAATACCGCCTCGTTCGGTTCCACCCAGGATATCCACAAGCCCGGCACCGTGTTGTTTGCCAACAGCGCTTTTCCCGTTCTTGAGCGTGACGCGTTGCCGACAACGCCTCTGGTGATCGGTCCTGATACGGATAACCCCTATGCGCCGGAGAGCATTTTTAACGTTTCTGCTATGAGCTTCGGCGCAATTTCCAAGGTTGCGGTGGAAGCGTTGAGCCGTGGTGCACGATTGGCCAATTGCTGGCTCAATACCGGTGAAGGGGGTTTATCTTCCTACCATCTGGCCGGGGGGTGCGACATTGTTTTCCAGATCGGGACCGCAAAATATGGTGTGCGGGATGCAAGCGGACAGTTAAGCGACGCAAGGCTGCGCGAGCTGGCTGACATGCCGCAGGTCAGGATGTTCGAATTAAAGCTCAGTCAGGGGGCAAAGGCGGGCAAGGGCGGCATCCTGCCTGCAAACAAGGTGACGTCGGAAATTGCGGCAACCCGGGGCATTTTACCCGGCGTCGCCTCGATCAGCCCGAACCGGCATGAGGAAATTGGCTCGCCGGGCGAGTTGCTGGATCTTATCGGTCATATTCGCGCTGTGAGCGGCAAGCCGGTCGGCATCAAGGCGGTGTTCGGCGAGTTTGGCTGGTTCGGTTCCCTGCTTGAGGAAGTCAAACGACGCGGGGCGGCGTCTGCACCCGACTTCATTACCGTCGATGGCGGCGAGGGCGGTTCGGGCGCGGCACCGGTGAGCCTGATGGATTTCGTCGGTTTGCCGCTTGGTGACAGCCTGCCGGTTGTCGTTGACTTGCTGATTGCGACGGGGTTGCGCGATCGGATACGGGTGATTGCGTCGGGCAAGCTTGTCAATCCGGGGGATGTTGCCTGGGCGCTGTGCGCGGGGGCGGATTTTATCGTGTCGGCGCGGGGGTTCATGTTTGCGCTTGGCTGCATTCAGGCGATGCGCTGTGCCGAAAATACCTGCCCGACCGGGATCACGACGCATAATCCCCGGCTTCAGAAAGGGCTTGATCCCGCGGACAAGTCCGTGCGTGTGCAGCATTATGTGGAAAATCTTCTGCATGAGGTGGCGCAGATCGCCCATTCCTGCGGCGCACGCGAACCGCGGGAGCTGAGCCGCGCGCATGCTTTGATCATTGCTGAGGACGGGGTTCCGGTTCCGCTTGAGCATTTCTATGCAAGGCTTGCGCCCGTCACGGGGCCGCAGCGATTAGACGCTGCCCAGTGAGTTTTTGCAGTGAGTTTTGGGGTGAGTTTTTGCGCGCCGAGAAGGGGTTGCGCGGCAGGATACATACATGGCTTCGAAAGTGTGGCCTGTTCTCCGCGATAGTCCCGTCTTGACCCGATTGCCGATCCTTCGCCGTGCTAGCCGATTTCTTCGGGCGGTGGGAAGTTCATCAGATCGAGCGTGGATTCGCCATTTGCGATGCGCGCCATGAAGTCTTCTTCCTTCGCGATCCGTGCCTGGCATCGGGGCAGCAATGCGCCGCGCTTGTCATCCGGGATGACAACAATCCCGTCCGCATCCCCGACAATGAGATCGCCCGGGCGGATAATAGTCCCCGCGCACTGGATGTCACCGTTGATCGTTCCGCCAAAGCCTTTATGCGGCCCGTTGGGCACCGCCGCGCGGGCATAAACCGCAAGCCCTGACTCGCGCAGTTCGGCGACATCGCGGACCGCGCCGTCGATAATAACGGCCCGTACCCCGCGCGCGATTGCCGCCGCCGTCAGGATCCCGCCCCATACAGCCGTTTCCGCATGCCCGCGCGCATCCACGGTCAATACGCAGCCAGGCCAAGCCTGCGCCAGCGCATAGTGAAGTGTGGCATTATCACCCACCATGGTCTGAACGGTCAGTGCCTGACCGGCGAAATCCATGCCCGGCCCCACGGGCTTGATCGCCGCATGCATGGTCTGTGTGCGGTTGAGGTCGTCGCTGATTACCGCTGTCGGGATATCCTGCCAGACGGCGATATCGGATTGCTGTAATAAATTCTCGGGTGCCGGGTTGATCGTCAAAGCCATGGATTTGTCCATTCCCTTCCAGTTGCGGCAGAAGTGTCGGCGGAGGCGGGTAGCGCGGTCAAGTCGCCTGTGGCTTTCACGGCGGCGGCTTTCGGTGTAAAACCCGACAGAGACGGAAGTAAAGTGCTGCAGGGAGAGCCGATTATGCCGGCATATCGTTCACGAACCTCGACATTCGGGCGCAACATGGCGGGTGCGCGCAGCTTGTGGCGTGCCACAGGCATGACCGACAGCGATTTCGGCAAGCCGATTATCGCCATCGCCAACAGCTTTACCCAGTTCGTGCCCGGCCATGTGCACCTCAAGGATCTTGGTCAGATGGTGGCGCGCGAGGTGGAAGCGGCCGGCGGCGTTGCCAAGGAATTCAATACCATCGCGGTGGATGACGGGATCGCCATGGGCCATGACGGCATGCTGTATTCCCTGCCCTCGCGCGAGGTGATCGCCGATGCGGTGGAATATATGGTGAATGCCCATTGCGCGGACGCCATCGTCTGCATCTCCAACTGCGACAAGATCACCCCGGGCATGCTGATGGCTGCGATGCGGCTCAATATTCCCGCGATCTTCATTTCCGGCGGACCGATGGAGGCAGGCAAGGTCATTCTCGATGATGGCAGTGCGCGGGCGCTCGATCTGATCGATCCGATGATTGATGCCGCAAATGATGATGTATCCGACGAATTCGTCGACAAGCTGGAACGTTCCGCCTGCCCGACCTGCGGTTCCTGTTCGGGCATGTTCACGGCCAATTCGATGAACTGCCTGGCTGAGGCATTGGGTCTCGCGCTGCCTGGCAACGGGTCGATGCTGGCAACCCATGCTGACCGCAAGGCGATGTTCCTTGAGGCGGCGCGCACGGCGGTTGCGATCTGCAAACGCTATTACGAGCAGGATGACGCATCCGTCCTGCCGCGCAATGTCGCGACATTCAAAGCGTTCGAGAATGCCATGGCGCTCGATATCGCGATGGGGGGATCGACCAATACGGTGCTGCATCTGCTTGCCATCGCCAATGAGGGCGGGGTCGATTTCACGATGAAGGATATCGACCGCATGTCGCGCAAGGTGCCTCATATCTGCAAGGTTGCCCCGTCGACCAGCGAATATCACATGGAAGATGTGCATCGCGCGGGCGGTGTGATCGGTATCCTGGGCGAGCTGGAGCGTGCCGGGCTGATCGACCGCGACTGCGGGACCGTGCATGCGGCCACCATCGGCGCGGCGATCGACAAGTGGGATGTCACCCGCACCAATAGCGAGGAGGTCGCCACCTTCTATCGCGCCGCGCCAGGCGGGGTGCGCACGACCGAAGCATTCAGCCAGTCACGCCGTTATGACAGTCTTGATACCGATCGCGAGGGCGGTTGTATCCGTTCAGTGGCGAATGCCTATTCAAGCGATGGCGGACTTGCAGTGTTGTACGGCAATATTGCCGTTGATGGCTGCATCGTCAAAACAGCAGGCGTGGATAGCAATATCCTGAAATTCACCGGCAAGGCGGTGATCTGCGAAAGTCAGGAAGAGGCGGTCGACAAAATCCTCAATGGTGGCGTCGCGCCCGGCGATGTGGTGATCATACGCTATGAAGGCCCGAAGGGTGGCCCGGGGATGCAGGAAATGCTGTATCCGACAAGCTATCTGAAATCCAAGGGGCTTGGGGCGAAATGCGCGCTGCTGACAGATGGGCGTTTTTCGGGCGGCACCTCGGGGCTGTGCATCGGCCATGCCTCGCCCGAGGCGGCAGAAGGCGGTGCGATCGGGTTGATCGAGCAAGGTGACGCGATCGAGATCGACATTCCCGACCGTACCATCAATGTGGCGGTGAGCGATGCGGAGCTTGTCGCCCGCCGTGCCCGGATGGAGGCGAAGGGCGCAGATGCCTGGCGCCCCGGCGCACCGCGTCCGCGTGTTGTCAGTCAGGCATTGCGTGCCTATGCGGCCTTGACGACCAGTGCGGCGCGCGGTGCCGTACGCGATGTATCGCAGGTGGAACGCGCGCGGACACCTTCGCCTGAAAGTCAGGCTGCGGAATAATAATTTCGGGGCAGGTGCGCATCCAGTGCGGCGCCTGCCCCGGCATAATTGCGGTATATCTTGCGCGCCGGTTACGCGAGCGCGATGCCGATCAGGATTGCATCGACTTCGTCCCCTGAACGGGTCAGCGGCAGGGACAAGGACTCGATCTGTTTATGGTCGCGCTTGTCGATCTGCAATTGGGTGGGACCGTTCTGTACGGGCGTGCGATAGCGAATAACCGTATCGAAAATCGCCCGTGTCCGCTCCATGAAGGCGCTGTGAAGCAACTCTGACATATGATAGCCTGTCATGTCGCTTTTGATCGCGTCGGCAAACTCCGACCCGATAAGGCTGAAACGATAATCCGCCCCCTGGTCGATAACACGGGCGATACTGATCCAGCCGAGCATGAATGTCAGGTCTCTCGGCTGGACGGATTGCCGCGTCGGCGCAATGCCCGATTTGGGCAATCCCTGCCAATAGTCGTATAGTCGTTGCAGCGTCGGCGCGCTCAGATTTTCGGCGCTGCTTACCCTGCGCCAGCTGACATCTTGTGGCCGTATCATCCCAATGCAGGCCCTTTTTGTTACGCAATGCAGGTGGTGGGAACCGATCATATATTTTGATTGTTCGAATAGTGAATGGTTCCGCTTAACCCAGCTTGGTTTTTACTAAAGTTTGATTATGTCAAAACCATCATGGAATGAAAAGACTGGATCATCGTTAATGAATGCGCTGCGTAAATTCTTCAGTAAATACCCGCTTGTTTATTATACAGGGCTGACAATCACGTCATTAGCGATCGTCGCGCTTTTTTTATTTGTGTTATGGCCATTTGTACTGGGTCAGGCAGTGCGCCTCGCGCTGGCCGAGCCGGACATGCGCGATGTGCAGGTGGCGCGGGTGACATTCAATCCACTCACCGCGCAATTGCGGGTGCGCGAACTGCGCATTGACACGCCCAGGCAGGAAGTCTTGCGCGCCGGGCTGATTGCCGTCGATCTTGATTTTCTGGCATTGCGGCATCGGCGGATCCATATTGAAGCCGCCACATTGCAGGATATTTGGGTCCAGGCTGTAGAACAGGGGGTGAGCGGTGCGACCGAAATCGCGGGTTTCGCGCTGACGCAATCAGATGGTGACGCGGCGGAGGCGTCAGCGCCAGGCAAATGGCGGTTCGGGATCGACCGGCTCGATATTCAGAATTCGGCAGTCATTTACGCGCAACCCGACAGGGAGACGCCCTTGCGGATTGCGCATCTGGAACTGCAGAATCTGACGCAATGGGACTCGGAGCAGTCAGCACAATTGCGCCTGTCTTTGGAAGTCAGTGATGGTGAATTTGCAGCGCAAGGTAATTTCGATGCCTTCAGTCAGGCACCGAACGCGACATTCAATCTGCAACTTGCGGGCATACGCCTGTCGCCGCTGCTGCAATTCGCCGTACCGCGGGAGAGCGCGCGGATCGACGGGGCGCTTGATGCGGATCTGAAACTTGTATTCGAGGCCCGGGACGCTTCGGCGCCTCGTCTCAATGCGCAAGGCACGCTCGCACTGACCGGGCTTGATGGCGAAATCGTCATGACGCCGGCCCCGCAATTCAAGATCGCGACAATTGGCTGGGAGGGCGATGCAGCGGCGCGCCTCGATGCGGAAGCGCCGCAATTTTCCATCGCCGGCGAGGTGCGTGCCACCGGGCTGCGCGCGGCGCAGGGCAAGACAGTTTTTGAGCAGGAAAGATTGAACTGGCGCGGCATGATCGAAAGTGCGCCGCAAGACGGGGCGGCTGTACTGCCTGTGTCAGTGGCTGGCGATCTTGCCGGACAGGGGGTAAAGCTGTCTGATCCGACATTGGGGCAGGCCCAGATGGCCGATATCGCGGTGACGGATTTGCAGTTGCAGCCGGATCAGGCGCTGTCAGTCGCAGCGCTCGGCGTGTCAGATATCGTGTTCAATCCGGCTGCGCAGGCAGCGCCGGCGGAGGAGGCGTTTCTGGCGCTTGGCCGGTTGCGTGTCGAACAAATCGGCATGCCCGCGCCGCATCGGCTTGAGATCGGCAAGGTCGGGATATCGGATCTTGCCGCCACCATTGTGCGCAAAGCCGATGGCATGCTGAACAGCGCGGCGCTGCTGAGCCAGGCAACCGCGCCCTCATCCGATGGGTCGCAGGGACGGGAAGAAAAATCCGTCAGCGAACCATTCACCGTGCGGATCGGCGAACTTGCCCTTGACGGGAAAAGCCGGTTGCGGTTCGAGGATCATGCCGTCAGCCCGATGGTGAGTGTGGCGGCGGAAAATCTCTCACTGCAACTCGGCGCGCTCGATATGGCGACACCGGACGCGCAAACGCCGTTCACGCTGGCGATGGATTTCCGCGATTTCGGCGCGGTGACCGCAAGCGGCAGTGTCGCGCCTTTCGCCGCGACGCCGGAAGGCGATGCGGTGCTGCAGGTCCGAACCCTCGAATTGCCGGTTATCTCCCCCTATACGCAGCGTTATCTGGGTTATGCGCTTACACGCGGGCGGCTGGACGCCAAAGTTGATGCCACGGTCGCGGCGGGACAGTTGACGGCCGACAGCCAGTTGAAGCTGAGCAAGCTGAAGATGGAGGTTGCGGATCAGGACAAGGCCGCGCCGATGCAGGCGCAGATTGACCTGCCGATCAATACGGCCCTGTCATTGCTGCGTGATTCCGACGATATCATTGCCTTGTCCCTGCCGGTCAGCGGGCCGCTCGACAATCCGCAAATCGGCATCGGGCAGGTGATCAACAAGGCGCTGGGCAAGGCCCTGAAAGCGACCGTGGCGACAACGCTGACCGCGCTGTTCCCGGTCACCGGGGTGCTGGTCGTCGCCAACCTGGCGGGCACACCGAAGCTCAAATTCAACCCGGTGACGTTCGATCCGGGGCAGGATGCGTTACCCGATGCGCAGACAGCCTATCTTGACGAGGTGGCGGCGCTGCTCAAGGCGCGGCCGGCGGTCGAACTGACCTTCTGCGGCCGGGTGACCGAGGCGGACCGTGAGGCGCTTGCCGGCCAGGACGCGGAAAAGGGGGAGAAGCCAAAGCCGGCAGGCGATGAAAAGGCTGCCGAACCATCTGTTGCCGACGCGGCGCTGCTGGCGCTTGGCGACCGGCGGGTCAACCGGGTCAAACGCTATCTGGTTGACGCGCATTCGCTGGAACCCGCGCGCATGTTCGAATGCAAATCGGCCATCGATACAGGCACCGATGCCCGCCCGCATGTCGAGGTGCTGATGTAACCGCCCGGCCTCAGCCCGCCTCGTCATGCGCGGTGATGCTTGCCCAAGACAAGCATCGCCACC
>OBIC01000478.1_pt1 | contig 10435 bp, 11 predicted proteins | sample 1519831 | NCBI WGS metagenome assembly OBIC01 (sample SAMN03019805, study PRJEB22545) | beach sand metagenome | biome: beach; feature: sea beach; material: beach sand | place: USA: Municipal Pensacola Beach, FL | collected 2010-10-20 | depth 40-45 cm m | reverse complement strand
GCGTCTGCTGATCTTTGCCGTTCAGACGTGTGCTCTTCCGATCTGGCAAAGATCAGCAGACGCGCCTATACAGAAATGTATGGACCAACAGTCGGCGACCGTGTCAGGCTCGGCGACACTGAACTGATCATTGAGGTTGAAAAGGACTTCACCCAGTATGGCGATGAAGTGAAATTCGGTGGGGGTAAAGTCATTCGGGATGGCATGGGCCAAAGCCAGCGCACCGCGAAAGACGTGGTGGACACCGTCATTACCAATGCCCTGATTCTGGATCACTGGGGGATTGTCAAAGCGGATGTTGGCATCAAAAATGGCCGTATTGCCGCAATCGGCAAAGCAGGTAATCCCGACACTCAGCCAGGCATTGATATTGCCATAGGCCCAGGTACTGAGGCGATTGCCGGGGAAGGCCAGATACTCACGGCGGGTGGCATTGATGCGCATATTCATTTTATCTGTCCGCAGCAAATTGAAGAAGCTCTGATGTCGGGTACCACGACCATGTTAGGTGGGGGCACGGGACCGGCAACAGGCACAAACGCGACGACCTGTACGCCAGGCCCATGGAATATCCACTTCATGTTGCAGGCGGCAGAAGCCATGCCCATGAATCTGGGGTTTATGGGCAAAGGCAATGCCAGCCAGCCCGACGCTTTGCGTGAGCAGGTTGAGGCGGGCGTTATGGGGTTAAAGTTGCACGAAGACTGGGGCACCACCCCGGCGTCCATTGATTGTTGCCTGAGTGTAGCGGATGAAATGGATGTGCAAGTCGCTATTCATACAGACACGTTGAATGAGTCCGGTTTTGTCGAAGACACGCTGGCGGCTTTCAAAGGCCGCACGATTCACACATTCCACACCGAAGGGGCTGGCGGCGGGCACGCACCGGATATCATCAAGGCCTGTGGTGAAGCGAACGTTCTGCCTTCGAGTACCAACCCGACAAGGCCGTATACGGTGAATACCGTTGATGAGCATCTTGACATGCTCATGGTCTGCCACCATCTTGACCCCTCAATCGCCGAAGACGTTGCATTTGCAGACTCGCGGATCCGAAAGGAAACCATTGCCGCAGAAGATATCCTGCATGATTTAGGGGCCTTTAGTATGATCGCCTCGGACTCTCAGGCCATGGGCCGGGTGGGTGAAGTCATCTCCCGGACCTGGCAAACCGCACACAAAATGAAAGTGCAACGAGGGCCTTTGGCAGAAGATTCGGCACAAAATGACAATATCCGAGCCCGTCGCTACGTGGCGAAGTACACCATCAATCCGGCCATTTCGCATGGGATTGACTCAGAAGTCGGTTCTGTGGAAGTGGGTAAACTGGCTGATCTTGTACTCTGGAAACCGGCTTTTTTTGGCGCCAAGCCCGCTTTGATTATCAAAGGCGGTGGAATCGTCGCCGCTCCGATGGGTGATCCTAATGCCTCCATTCCAACCCCCCAGCCCGTACATTACCGTTACATGTTTGGTGCTTTCGGTGGTGCTCGGGAGGCAACCAGTGTGACGTTTGTTTCGCAGGCCAGTCTGGAAAATGGCCTGGCTGACCAGCTGGGCTTGCGCAAACAACTCATGGCTGTTCGTAATACCCGCAATATTGGCAAGGCCGATATGATACTGAACAACTATTGCCCCAAGATTGATGTTGACTCCCAAACCTATGAAGTCCGTGCAGACGGCGAGCTGCTGGTCTGTGAACCGGCGGAAGTGCTGCCGTTGGCCCAGCGCTATTTTCTTTTCTAGGTGGCTACGTTGATTAAAGTCATGCAACGGGCGGGCGCCAGTGACGCGGTTCATGCAACACTGACCTTGCCCTTTGATGTGCGCCAAAAAGCCCGTTTCAAAGCGCAACTCGACAACGGTGAAACGGTCGGGTTGATGCTTGAGCGCGGGCAAATTTTGCGCGGGGGTGACAAACTGTATGCAGAAAACGGATGGGTGATCGAGATCATACCGGCCCAAGAACAGGTCTCGACAGTGGTCAGTGAAGATTCGCTCTTGTTATCGCGTATCTGTTATCACTTAGGGAATCGCCACGTCCCTTTACAAATCGATGTAGGTTGGTGCCGTTACCAGCATGACCATGTACTGGATGACCTGGTTCGGGGATTGGGTGGAGTTGTCTGCTGTGAAGAGGCGTCATTTGAGCCCGAGTCAGGGGCCTATACCTCTCATGCCGCACATTCGCACAGCCATTAGGCAGAGTTTTCTATGAAACAGCTCTCATCACTTCGGTTATTACAATTAGCCAGCCCAAGTTTGCCGATCGGGGCATTTGCATATTCTCAGGGGTTGGAAAGCGCAGTACAACAGGACTACGTTAATAATTTTGATACGGCGTGTCGTTGGGTGCACGACTTGCTTGAACAGGCGTTGGAACATCTCGATCTACCGATCTTTCTACGTTGTTATGACGCGTGGACCTGTCAGGATGAAGAAAGGGCAATCTATTGGAGTGCCTATTTAATCGCTAGCCGGGAAACGCGCGAGTTGCGCGAGGAGGAACGGCAGCTTGGTCAAGCACTTGCGCGCATCCTTTACAACTTGGATATGACGCAGGCAGGTGCTTGGCGGCGCGATTCTCAAACAAGCTATGCGGCGCTTTTTGCGTTGGCCGCTGTCAGCTGGGATATTCCTCAAGAGGAGAGTGCTGCAGCGTTTTTGTGGACGTGGCTGGAAAACCAGGTTGCCGCGGCGATTAAGCTTGTTCCTTTGGGGCAAACGGAAGGGCAGCGGATATTATTTGAAGTATCAGAGAAGATCCCGGCTTGTGTGGAAAGAGCGTCTTTAAAGACTGATTCAGCTATAGGCGCCAGCCTCCCAGGCTTCAGTATTTTAAGTGCGCAGCACGAAATACAGTACAGTCGCCTGTTTCGCTCCTAGTGACGTGCATGGAAATCGATGAGTAACTCGTTGACTTCGCCGGCGCACTCGTATTGAGCCCAGTGGCCGCAGTCCGGCAGGATGTGTTTGGTGAAATGTCGGGCGGCCTCACATTGTTCAACGCGCGCTTGCACAGACGGGAAGGCGTAGCGGTCTTGCTCCCCCCATAGGATTTGTAAAGGGCAGTGCGTGGCTTTGAGATTCTGTGGCAAAGAAACCTCAAAGCTAACCACTCGGCTATTAAAGCGTGTACGGTTAACATTATGGAGCTGGGTTTGAATCGTTTCGTCCGTAATGGCACTGGGTTTATAGATCATGCCCTGGAGCAGGTTGTGCCGGATGACGGCAACTTCATCATCAGAATTTTTTGAAGACTTATCTCGTTTACGTATGTCCATGTTTCGACCTTTGGGAATGCCAAAGCCTCCGGGGCCGATAATCGTCATACGTCTTAGCTGCTCGCCGAGTTGAGTGGCGATCTGGCTGGCCACAACAGATCCAAACGAAAAGGCGATGATATCGACGGTGGGTTGATGTTCTACCAGACGGGAAACGGAGGCCCATACAAGGTCGAGATAGGCGTTGGCATCGGTGCCTTCGGCAACGTCAGGGGAGTCTCCCAAGCCGGGAAGGTCCAAAGCGCATACGGTCATATGGTGTGAGAGCGGGCCCAGATTTCGGATCCAGTGAGTATGTGATCCCATGCCGCCATGGAACAGCAAGGTGAACGGGCCATGACCGGCTGTGTAGGCGTATAGATGGGGTGTTTCGACACGAGTGAGCCGGGGAGAGTCCGGTGTGTTCATAGTACCTCCTATGGGATCAGGCTTACGATGAGCCCAATGATGCCGCCAAAAAAACCACCCCAGACAACCAGCCAACCCAAGTGTTGGCGAATCATGGTCTGGACCATTTCCTTAACCATGGCTGGGGTTAGCTCGGCCAGGCGGCTTTCCAGTACCAGACTGATTTTTTCGATGATGTCTTCGCTGAGCTTGTCATTATTGACACTGCTCTGCAAAATGCGTTGAAACTTGTCACTTTGGATCATGTTACCGATTTCAGTACTGACTTTTTCTTTAAACGGGTCGCGCAGGCCTTCCAGAACTTTCGTACCGCCGACCATGGACAGTACGCCGCCGAGAGACGAGTGTTTGATGACATCAAGCAGAGACTGGAATATCCGATCGTAATCAATGGATTGTAAAACGGGCTTCACATCTAACATGTTGCCAATGGAAGATTCCTCTGCGACCAAAAAGCGGTTGACATTTTCCCGGGTAAAAAACTGTTCCATGATCATTTCTTTGATGGCGCCTCGGAAAGCTTCAAAGCGATTGGGGATGACGCCTGAGCCATACAGCAAGGGCACTCGTTCAAAAAGCATGTGAACGGCCAGCCAGTTCGTAATAGCGCCCGAGAGCGCGAAGATACCAATGGAAAAAAGTGGTGCCTGAAAGTGAGGAGAGACTAGGCTGAGTAAGATGATTGTGAGTGCAATAAGGTTTGTAAGCAGGGACTTATCGATCATAAATGCAGGCCAGAATTTTAAACGTAAAAACTGGAAGCGACGTTACCAGCTGGTACGTGATAGAACAAGTACCCACTATTTGGCGAGCAGTAACCGCATTTGGTTTTTGACCCTTTTCAGGTCGGTTAAAAAAGAAGGCTGAGCACATTCGATCGAAACAATCGGGCGAAGTTCTTTTGCAAAGGAGCGCTTGTATTCATGGTCCCCTTTGAGCATATCGATTTCACGCATCCCTTTTTCTATGGCAAATTCGATGCTATGAGCCATTAACACCAGCCCAGGGCTAAAACGCTGATAGAGTGGGGAAAAGCCACTTTGGAAAAAGTACATTCTTTCGTTCCAGAGATACCAGTATTGAACGGCAATGTATTGATCGTTTAGCTTTAAATAGGTCAATTGAACGGCATTGATGTCGCTCAATTGCTGGATAACAGCCCGGTGGAAGTGAATATATTGTTTAGATTGGAATGAGTGATTGCGATTCTTTTGGCGCCAGCGTGCGGTGTGTAACGCAATGAGTTGCTCAAAAGCAGTGTCAAATTCCTCTGAACTCTGGCAGTAGCCAAATATCAGCTTGCCCGATTTTTTCAGCGCATTACGGCGGTGGTTTATTTGCCCCCGTCGGTTTTTGCTGAGTGAAGCGCGGTATTCATCCCAGGTGTTTGGGAGTTTGTTGTAATAAATGCTGGAGTCTTTACGCTGTACATGCAGGGATGGGTGGTGAGTATTTTTTTCTATTATCTGTTTCAAAAACAGTGAGCTACTTTCCATGTCGTTGAAAGCCAACGAATCCCACTCACGGGTGTGGTCGAACAGAAAGGCCAGAATACTGGCGCAGCATTTAGCTGAGTATTCAGGTGGGGATATCACATCGAGGTAGTCCGGTGAGGTATCGCCACCGGTGCCAATGAATCGTACAACGCGTTGGCTGAAGAGATGTAAAGGCTTGCGGTGATCGATGTAAAACGGGGCAATACCACACAACTGCTCGTTTTCTTTGCAAACAAGGAGAAAGAGGCTGCTGTTTCCCTGGTAATGCTGCCACCAGAGGTATTGCCATTCCCAACTGAGAAAAACAGATGCGCTGGGTACTTGGTCAATCAGTGCCTTCCATTGCGGTCTTAACGCTAAAAATGCATCGTCAGTCCGTAGAACGCTTATCTCCATGCAGTCCCTTTATGTCACCAGCCTATTTTTATATCGTCCCTGGTTGTGATTTATTTACAGAGCTGAGGTATTTGGGCACGCTATGGATAACTTCATGCGGCTGGTCGGAGAAGCCGGAAAACAAAGTCGCGCATATTATTCGCAGCCGGGATTCTTTTGAGTTCGTGTAATTCGGCCAGGCTGCCAAAACCTTCATTGACCGATACGGCCATGTCATAGTGCGCTTGTACAGAAGAGAGCATTTCCCTTGTGTAATTCCCATTAGGGTAACAAAAAGTTGGAACTGGCTTGTTGATCTGCTCTTCCAAAAGGTAACGCGAGCTGGCAATTTCATCTTCGGCTTCGCGAAGTTCGAGCGTATCGAGGATCGGGTGCGTCTTGGTGTGGCTGCCTATTTCAATACAGGTTGGTAAGTTTTTGGCATCCTCGGTATCCATAATGAGCCAGGCCTTGAGCATGTCTTCTGTAAAGGCTGGGTTGGGTTCTTCTTCGCGCAAGCGAGTCAAAAACTCTGTTCGTTTCGTGTGATCCCAGGTTTTAATTTCCTCGACGAGCTGTCGTTCAGAGGGCGATACGGCATGGGGCAGCACTTCTTGGCTGACCACTGCGTACCTGTCCGTATCCATCAGCATCAGGCGGCCTCTCAATTCATGATTCCAGAGCATGGATTTACCGTTGAGTAAATCACTGACCAGGTAGAACGTCGCTTTTAACCCCAATTCGTCCAGGATCGGTGCGGCGACCGTTGCGTTATTTCGTAAACCATCATCAAACGTCAGAATTATGGGAGGTTTGTCAGGCACAATTTCGCCACTGAGGAGTGCTTTGACTTCGCTCGCCCAATAGGTTGAAAAGTGCTTTTTAACAAACGCCATCTGTTGGCGAAAGTGACTGGCAGTGAGACCTGTATCATCAATGCCATGGTACATGATGATTCGAGTTTTATTGCCGAATAGCGCTTTAGGGGGAGTAAAGTGGGTGCCCAGTAAAATGGCTTGTTTTATGATTTTTTTCATTCCGTTACTCCAAGGAACCTTTTATGTCTGCAAAATACACAGCACTATTGTTCAACCATTTGAAGTAAAAATACTATCGATTCTTTCAGAAATTCTAGCTTTCACTGATGACAGAAGCACTTGTTTGATCAAATCCTTCAAAGAGAGATCTATTCCAGCCAGGGGAGAGGGATTAAACTCGGTAGCAGTCTAAATCACTGAAACGCATTTTACAGGGCAAAAAGAGACCATGCCCCTTGGCAACTTCATTTTCGTGCTCGTCGTACATAACCGATTCGGCATAGAGTTTACGGCCTTCTATTTTCACGATCTTACCCACGGCTGTCACCCGGCCTGAGGTCACCGGTTTACTGATATTGGTTGTGAAGCTGGCAGTGAGCACAACCCAGTCTTCACTGTGTGAACTGGCGGCAAAAACAGCACTGTCGTCCAGCAGTTTGAAGTAGACAGCACCGTGAATGGAGTTTGCTGCGTTGAAATATTCGGGTTGTATGTCCAATGTGATTTTGGCTTCGCCTTTGGAGACAGTAATTGTCGGGGGGAAAATCGTATTAATCGGTGCACTTAAATACATATTTTCAAGCGATTTGTAATGTACCGTGCTCAATGCTGTCTCCTTCAATAACGGCTTATTTTTCCAGTATTTTTTTGCAGCCACCCATATACCCTCGCAAAGCTTTGGGTATGGTGACGGAACCATCTGTATTCTGGTAGTTTTCCAGCACGGCGACCAGTGTACGGCCAACAGCCAGACCTGAACCATTGAGCGTGTGTACCAGCTCGGTTTTTTGCGTTTCCGGGTTGCGCCAGCGTGCTTGCATACGCCGTGCCTGGTAGTCCTGGGTATTGCTGCAGGATGATATTTCACGATATTTACCCTGGCCGGGCAGCCATACCTCCAGGTCATAGGTTTTTGCGGCCGCCGCCCCGGTGTCACCCGCACACAAAAGCATAACCCGGTAGGGTAATTCCAGGCGCTGAAGAATGTTTTCTGCATGGCCGGTCAGCTCTTCCAGTGCCTCCCAGGACTGCTCCGGGTGTACGATTTGAATGAGTTCGACTTTTTCAAACTGATGTTGGCGGATCATGCCACGGGTGTCTTTACCATAGGAGCCGGCCTCGGAACGAAAGCAGGGGGTATGTGCAGTAAACCGCAGAGGTAATCGTTTTGCCTCAATAATTTCATCACGAACCAGATTGGTGACGGGCACTTCAGAGGTTGGAATTAAATAGTACTCATTGTCATGCTGGAGTTTGAAGAGATCTTCCTCAAATTTCGGCAGCTGACCGGTGCCAAATAAGCTGTCCTGGTTGACCAGATAAGGGACATACATTTCTTCATACCCGTGGTGCTGAGTGTGAACATCCAGCATGAACTGGGTTAATGCCCGGTGCAGGCGGGCAATTCCACCCTGCATCACCACAAAGCGAGAGCCTGTTAATTTGGCGCCCGTTTCAAAATCCATGCCTTTGCCGTGTGTCAGATCAACATGATCTTTGGGTTCAAAATCAAACACCGTGGGCTCGCCCCAGTGACGGATCTCAACATTCTCATCTTCGTTGCGGCCATCAGGCACGGAGGCATGGAGCAGGTTCGGTAAACCTTGGATAAGCTGCTCCAATTCGGCTTGAACCTCAGCCAGTGACTGTTCAGCTGCTTTCAAGGCATCACCTAGTTCGGCGACCTGGCTCAGCAGGGGTTGAATATTCTCGCCGGCGGCTTTTGCCTTGCCGATGGATTTGGAACGGGTATTCCGCTCATTTTGCAACTCCTGGGTTTTTACCTGCAACTCCCGGCGTTTCGATTCAAGTTGGGTATATGCCTCTACATTAAATACGATATTCCGGCGGCTGAGTTGTTCGGCGACAAATGTTGTCTGGTTACGGAGAAGTTTTGGGTCCAGCATGGTGTGATTGTTATCCTGAGTCCGAGGAGGCTTAAAAGACCGAAATTATAGCGAGTTAAAAAATGCGCGCCAGCATAACACCACCCCAGGCAGCTAAAACGCACGCAATAACACTAATTAAAACATAACTTACCGCTTTAATGGTTTGGCCTTGTTCGAGTAAAAACAAAGTCTCATAAGAAAAAGTGGAGAATGTTGTAAATGCGCCGAGGAACCCAACCAGCACCGCAAAACGGAGCGGCTCCGGCACCGCCAGCTTTTGTAAAAACAAAATGGAAAAGAAACCTAACAGTAGTGAACCACTGATATTTACCAACAAGGTGCCATAAGGGTAACCTGTACCCAGCCAATTAAAGACCGCCCGCGTGACCCAGTAGCGTGAGACAGCGCCAGCGGCGCCAGCGAGCGCAATCGCTAAGATATTATCCATAGCGTGATTTTAGATTCCGGCCGTCTGGAATACAAAAAAGAGCGCCTTGCCCGTAGTATTCTTCAACACTGACATTTTGTTTACTGATTAAGGTGTACTCAAGAAAAGCATGCAAAGCCAACCCACATCACTCCATGATCTGGCGGCACAAATCAAAGCCTGGGCCAAGGCACAGGGCTTTCAAGACGTCGGCATCACAGATTGCGACCTGGATGCGCATGAAGAACACCTGCAAGCCTGGTTGAACAAAGGTTTTCATGGGGAGATGGACTACATGGCGCGGCATGGCGTCAAACGCAGCCGCCCGGCAGAGTTACTGCCGGGAACCACCCGTGTGATCTCAGTTCGAATGGACTACTTGCCGCCTAAAGCACGCAAGCCGGCGGATATTCTTGATCAGCCGGGGTATGCCTACATTTCACGTTATGCATTGGGCCGTGATTACCACAAAATCATGCGTAAACGCCTGCAAAAACTGGCAAGCCAAATTGAAACAGCGATTGGCGCCTTCGGCTACCGCGTCTTTGTCGACAGCGCTCCGGTGTTGGAAAAAGCACTGGCCGAAAAAGCCGGGTTAGGGTGGATCGGAAAACACAGCAACGTACTCAACCGCAAAGCAGGCTCCTGGTTCTTTCTTGGGGAAATTTATACCGACCTGGCTCTCCCTATCGATCCACCTACCGTTAAAAGCCATTGCGGCACATGCACGGCCTGCATGGATATTTGCCCAACACAGGCCATTGTTGGCCCCCAGCAAGTTGACGCACGGCGCTGCATATCCTACCTCACCATCGAACTGAAAAGTGCTATCCCTGCTGAGCTTCGCCCGCTCATGGGCAACCGGATTTATGGGTGTGATGACTGCCAGCTCGTGTGCCCCTGGAATCGTTTTGCACGCATGACTGATGAGGCAGACTTCACCGTTCGCCACCAACTGGATGAAGCCAAACTGATTGAGCTTTTTGCTTGGACAGAAACAGAGTTTTTGGAAAAAACCGCCGGCTCCGCCATTCGCCGGATCGGCTACGACTGCTGGCTCAGGAACATTGCCGTCGCGATGGGAAACAGCCCAACTACCGCCGCAATTATTCAAGCGCTTAAAGCGAAACAAACTCACCCCAGCTCGATGGTGCAGGAACATATTCAGTGGGCTTTGGCCCAGCATGAGGATTACAAAGGTTAACCTCACGAACCTTTTCAACCAAATGATTAAAGTTAAAGGCGCAGCAGTTATTAAAAATAGCATTATGAAACACGCCATTGCGGAATACACAACCTTTGGGCTGATCAATCATGCGCCAAGCCCAGCTCGATAACCAGTTGATCAAACGCATCTTCAATGGCAGCTTCGTCAAAGTCGACAAGGTTATCCAGCCATGCCTGACGAGCACAGGATGCCCAAGAAACAGCATCACTGGGCTTGATGATCGGCCTGCTTGGGTGGCCAGGCATTCCGTCTCCTAAGTACTTGTTTTTTTTATCAAATAGTGTACTTAAC